>CENZ01011228.1_pt1 | contig 11881 bp, 13 predicted proteins | sample 361341 | NCBI WGS metagenome assembly CENZ01 (sample SAMEA2619782, study PRJEB7988) | marine metagenome | biome: marine biome (ENVO:00000447); feature: deep chlorophyll maximum layer (ENVO:xxxxxxxx); material: "saline water (ENVO:00002010), including plankton (ENVO:xxxxxxxx)" | depth 50 m
ATTGCCGAGCGCCCGCTTAATATGTCCCCGCAACTCGGGCGTCCGATGAAGTGCGATCAAGGCCGATATGGTGATCAAACTACGATCCCGCTTGCTGAGTTCCGGCTGCTCCCAGACATCGCCATAGGCGACATCGTCCTTCAGGCGGCCCAACTCGGGGACCATCTCATAAGCGGTCTTAGGTGCCATCGTTCCGTCCCTCCGGATCAATCGTCCTCGAACACCTCGACCGCGATCCGACCCGCATTAACTGCCGTCGGCCAACCCGCATAGAAAGCCAGATGCGTGATCATGCCGCGAATCTCGTCTTGGGTGACGCCGTTGTCGAGCGCGCGTTTCATGTGGCCGCGCAGCTCATCGGTGCGATACAACGCGGTCAGAACGGAAATGGTGACGAGACTGCGATCGCGCTTGGAAAGTTCTGGTTGCTCCCAGACATCACCGAATAGCACTTCGTCGCGCAATTTACCGAGTTGAGGTACAACTTCGTAAGCGGTTTTTTTAGCCATGATGACGTTTCCTTTTCGGTTTAAAGTATCCTGACAATCAATATAGATCGCCTGGCCACATTGCCGCCCCGCAGGCGCACGCCACGTCAATTCGAAAGCAGGAAGGGAGCGGAACATGGCAGAAAAACGCATTCTCACGACCCACGCGGGCAGTCTGCCGCGCCCGGCAAAGTTGGTCGAACTCTATGCTGCCCGCGCCGGAGGTGCCAAAATCGACGAGGCATCACTCGTCCACGAAGGCGAAGCCGCGACCCGTTGGGTAGTGGAGCGCCAGCGCGAAGCGGGCGTCGACATCCCTAGCGACGGCGAACAACTGCGCGAGGCGTTCTTCCTGTATGTGCAGCGTCGCATGACCGGATTTTCCGGCAAATGGAAACGCCCGCACGGAGATGAGTTGGCCTCATATCCGGAATACGCCGATCTGCGCCACCGGCAGATTGCGGACAGCGCGTCGGTCAGTAACTTCACCCCACCGATGGCGACTGGGCCTATCGCCTATGCGGATACGGACGCCAACGAAGCAGAACTCTCCACCTTCGCCGATGCCTTGCGGGAGGTCGGGGGCGATTTCACCGACGCCTTCATGACCGCCCCTTCTCCCGGCATCGTCGCCACCGCGATGAAGAACGATCACTACCCAAGCGATGACGATTATCTCGACGCCTTGGCGGAAGCCTTGCGGATCGAATATGAGGCGGCTCACCGGCATGGCTATCTGCTGCAAATCGACGCGCCAGACCTCGCCTTGGAACGCCATCTATCCTATGCGGACCGGCCCGTCGGCGACTTCGTGCAATTCGTTGAGCGGGTCATCGCGCGGATCAATTCGGCACTCCGCAACGTGCCCCGTGAACGAGTGCGCCTGCATGTCTGCTGGGGTAACTACGAATCTCCGCACGATAAGGACGTGCCGCTGCGGGATATCCTGCCTGCGATCTTGGAAGCCGATGTCGGTGCATTCCTATTGCCGTTCGCCAATCCGCGCCATCAACACGAAATCAAACTATTCCGCGATGCCCCGCTCGGCGCTGATCAATCGCTCATCGTCGGCGTCATCGATACACTGACCAACTTCGTCGAGCATCCGGAAGTCGTCGCCGACCGCCTGGAACGCGCTGCTGAGATGGTCGGCGACCCAGCTAGAATTTTGGCGGGAACCGATTGCGGGTTCGATACCTCGGCGGGCATGGGCCGCGTTACCGCTGACATTGTTTGGGCGAAACTACGGGCGATGAACGAAGGTGCGGAAATCGCGAGCCAGCGGTTGTTCTAAAGAGAGGTCCGGCTTACCGCAAAATTGAATAGATAAAAATCATTTCCGCCGATTCCCCACCGTTGCGGAACGGTAGCATCACCCGCTCTATTTCAACGAAGGACTTCATGTAGGTCATCAGTGGCCTTCTCTTGTGGTACACCGGTTGTCCGGTTTCGACGGTCTCGATCATATCAGCTTTGGTTTTCGTCTTATCAAAGTGGGGAAATGCCACGTCCATCCACTCGCCGGTCAAATTCGAACCGTGATGAAGCACGATTTCCTCGCGTAGCAATCGAAATCAGAAACGCCACGGATTATGCGAGACATCCATTAATGCCACACCTGGGAGGTGTTCTGGAAATTGAGCCGGATCAAGCTGCGTACGATCAGGCAAACGGGCGTCGTCGCTAAGAGATGACCAGTACGAGGTAATTTCCGTGATCAACGGATCGCAATCAACGGGTAACGTGTAATCCATCCTAGAATATGGTCCTGCACTTATTTTTTATTGTTCTAACGCCGGAGCCGTTCGAATGACGGATGAGGTATCATAACCCGTCTTAACGGGAGATTAACACAAGCTATTTCCTTCCCACGGTTCGCCCGAAAACTAACTTAAATGATCCACACTGAAAAACCGAAACAGGGCACCGAAGATGGCGGAACTGCGCGTTGAAGACCACGGAAAACATATTGCAGTCATCACTCTGGTGAACGAAGCCCGGCGTAATGCAATGACGCGGGCCATGATGTCGGAACTGGCCGACCTTTGGGATGACCTCGCGCGATCGGATCATCGTTGTGTCGTCATCACGGGAGCGGGCAACAAGGGGTTCTGTGCCGGCGCTGATGTCAGTGGCGATTTAACGGCCACACCGGAAGTCGCCGAGACCGTGAACCGGTCACTCCTCAAGACGCAGATGTTTCCCAAACCCATCATCGCGGCGGTCAACGGCGATTGCGTCGCCGGTGGAGTTGAGTTGATGCTGGCGTCCGATATTCGGGTCGCAGCGACCCATGCTCGTTTTGGTCTGCCGGAAGTGCGCCTATCGATCTATCCCTTCGGCGGAGCGACCGTGAAGCTGGTCCATCAGATCGGCTATGTGCATGCGATGAAACTGCTGCTCGGGGCGCAATTGATCGACGCCGAGGAAGCCGCCCGCATCGATCTCGTGAATGATGTCGTCCCCGGCGACCAACTAATGGATTGGGCCTTGAACATGGCGAAGACCATTGCCGCCAACAGTCCGTCCGCCGTGCAAGCAGTGAAGCGCAAGATCAGCACCGAAATCGCCGAACACGCCCTCACCCAAGAGGGGCTGGACCAAGAGTTGGGCGATATCGTCCGTGACAGCCCACACTTCAAGGAAGGCGTCGCGGCGTTCCTGGAAAAGCGGAAACCGAACTACGAATGACCTGCCTTAGTCGTCGCCTGCCGCGGCCTGCTCGGCCTCTTTTGCGGCCATCAGCGCCTTCAACTCTTCCGGTGACATGCGGATGATGTCTTCGTTCTGGTGGCTATACAGGTCGTAGGGCTGCGTATCCAAATCCTCGAGTACGATCTTGCCATCGAGGACGTCCTGTTTCCACGCTTGGTGCGCGGGCTCTTCCGCCGTGAACTCGGGCATGACTTCCTTCGCGAACATTTCCAGGCTCTCGCAGATATCCTGGTGGCTGGTCTTGCCTGCCTGGTTCAGCAGGATGACCTGGTCCACATGGGATTTCTGGAACTGCCAGAGTTTTTCGCGGATCGTCTCCGGCGAGCCCACCAGCGCGTTGTCGACGGCTTCCTTCGCCTTGTCGCTATTGCGCCACATCTGATATTCCGCCCAGAGATCGCTCTCCCCCGGCGCATCGATGCCTTTGCGCCCGTAACGCGAGAGCGCGAAGATAAAGAAGGTCCAACCGGCCGCCTTCTCGCGCGCTTCTTCGTCGGTTTCGGCGCACATGAAGCCGGAGACCATGGCGATGTTCGGGTTCGCCGGATATTCCGCCAGGCGGAATGGGTGGTGCAGTAAATTATTGTAGTAGCGATGCACCCAAGCCTTCGCCGCTTCCGGCGAGATGAAGGTAAAGCCGAGAGCGCCCATGCCCCATTGGCCGGCTTGTCCGATGGTCTGAATGTTGGAACACGCGACCCAAAGCGGCGGATGCGGTTTTTGATACGGCTTTGGGATCACGTTGCGCGCCGGGAAATCATAGAACTCTCCGTGATATTCCCAGTTGGTGGAGGTGAACATGGGAATAATCGCTTCAACAGCTTCCAGCCAACGCTCTCGCTTCGAGCGCACTTGCGTCCCGAAGGGATGCAACTCCGCCGGGCCGCCGCCTTCACCGAAACCGAGTTCGACCCGCCCACCCGACAACAAATCGAGCGTCGCGACACGTTCAGCGACACGGTGTGGTTGGTTCGTTGTGATCTGAATGACTCCGTGGCCAAGACGGATATTCTTGGTCCGCTGGCTCGCCGCGCCTAAGAAGACTTCCGGTGCCGAGGAATGCGAATATTCTTCAAGAAAATGATGCTCTACTTCCCACGCATAGTCGTAGCCCAATTGATCGGCCAATTCGATCTGCGCCAAGGAATCCTGCATCAGCTGGTATTCGCTTTGCTCTCCCCAAGGCTTGGGCAGTTGGTGTTCGTAGAAAATACCGAATTTCATGGCGTCGATCCTCTAGGCCAAATTTGTCCGTACAAGTTACTTTAATCGCAATAGAGCGAAAGAGAACCGGCCAGTTTGTCACACAGCAAGATGTTCCCGCACCAACGGCAAATTCTCGACGCCCCAATAAAGCTGGCCATCGACGATAAAGCTGGGGACGCCGAAGACACCCTGGTCGTGGGCATCTTCCATAATGTGCTCCAACTCCGCGACGCCCTGTCCGTCCAAGAACGCCTCGAAGCTCGTGATTTCCGCGCCCACTTCCTTCAAGACGTTGGCGATGACCTGCGGGTCTTCGATGTCTAGCTCCCGCTTCCAAAATCGCTCGAAGACGGCATTGTGATAGTCCATGAAGACGCGCTTGCGCTGCGCGTAGAGCATGCCCACATGGGCGACTGTCGAGTTGAAGATGTGCCGAGGCCCCCGGATGGTGAGGCCCATGCGTTCGGCCCGGCGTCGGCAATCCATGTAGCTGTATTTTACCCGCCGCCATTGATGGGCATTACGCTCTTCGGCGATCACATTGCCGCTCTCATCTACTTCCGCATTACCGAGGTATGATGGGATATCCAGCGTATAGGGCCGCCACTCGATCTCCGCGCGGAAATCGTCAAACAGTCCATAGGTCGCGTTCTTCGCAAGGAACGCGTACGGGCTTTTATAATCCGTATAGGCGATCACGGTTTTGGTCATTTCAGCCCCTTCCCGTCATTCGAAGATTCGTTTTGTCTGGCGCCGCTTCGTGGAACTGGATCCCGGCTCTTCGGCCGCGAAACGGTGCTTCTCGTTCCCCGGAAATGCGTCAGCGTTATCCGGGGCCCAGGTTGGCAACTTGCCCACATCCTCACGCCGAAAGCCGGTTGCGCACCGACGGGAGATGCTCATTGCCCCAGAACAATTCGCCGTCGAGGACGAAACTAGGGACGCCGAAGATGCCGATCTCGTTGGCTTGCTCGATCGCAGCCTCATGATCGCTTTGCCCTTCACCCACGTGATACGCCTTGAACGCCGCCGCATCGCCGCCCGCCTCCGCGATAGTCGCCGCGACCGCATCCGCGTCGTCGATATCCAGCTCCCGCTTCCAGAACCGGTCGAAAACCAGATCGTGATAGGCTCGGAATATACCCTGTTTCTGCGCATAGAGCGTTCCGATATGAGCGGTCTTGGATTCATAAACCCGCGCCGGGCCCTTGATCATCAGGTCCTGGCCGGTATCTGTCGCCAGTCGCCGCGCATCCATATAGAGATAGCGGGTGCGGCGCCATTGATGTTCGTTCCGGGTCCCACCCACGATCTTACCATTCTCATCCACATCGACCGTACCCAAGAAGTCCGGGATGTGGAGCGAATAGGGCCGCCATTCCACCTCAAGCCCGAAATCCTTCTCGAGTTGATAGATCGGTGCCTTGGCCACGAAGGCGTAGGGACTCTTATAGTCGAAGTAAACGATGAGGGAGGACGGCATATCAATTTCTCCATTTCTTCGACATTCCCGCGAAGGCGGGAATCCAGTCGCTGAATTCGGCATCTCTGGATTCCCGCCTTCGCGGGAATGACATATTTACAGCGTTCTCAATTTCGCGGCAACGAGCAGTCAAAACGAGCACGCCTATTCCGGCAGCATACCGCCCATCCGCGCCCGCATTTTGACGAGCGCCAGCACCGTGTCGAGTGTGGGCGTCGGCACACCTGCCAGCGCGCCCATTTCCGTGGCCGCTCCAATAATCGGGTTGATCTCCATCATCCGGCCCCGCTCCAAATCCTGTAGCATCGATGACTTGTGCGGCATCGCGTGTTGGCGCGCGTTCTCGATCCGGAAATCCACCGTATCGCTCGGCTCCGAGCCGAGCGCCCGCCCGACGGCGGTAACTTCCTCCATCATCCGCCGCAGCAGCGCTTCCATCTCCGGATCGTTGATCATATCACCGACGGTGCCGAGTGTTAGCGCGCTGGTCGGATTGAAAGCGGAATTGCCCATGATCTTGAGCCAAAGATCCTGACGCAAGTCGGCACGGACGCGGGCCACGATGCCAGTCTTGGCAATGACCTCCGCGAGGCGGAGACAGCGTTTGGACTCCGTGCCGTCGGGCTCGCCAATGAAATAACGCCCCGACGCGCCGGATTTCACGACACCTGGTGCCACAACCTCGGCCGCGACATAGGTGATGCAGCCAATCGCGCGTTCGGGCCCGATGCCGTCCCACTGCCTGCCCTCGGGATCGACCGACTTCACACGGGTGTTCTCGTAGGGTCCCGCCATTTTATAAAAATACCACCACGGCACCCCGTTCATCGCCGTCGCCACCGTTGTATCGGGGCCGAGCAATGGCTGCATCGCGTCGACGACGCCCGGCGCCTGATGCGATTTCAGCGAAACGATGACGTAGTCTTGCGGACCGAGCGTCGAGGGATCGTCCGTCGCATGCGGATGCACCGTGAACGGTTCCTCATCGCCACGCTGCAAGGTCAACCCGTCGCGCCGGATCGCCTGCAGGTGCCCGCCGCGCGCGATCAAACTGACGTCGACGCCGTCCCGGCTCAGCAGCGCACCCAGATGCCCGCCGATGGCCCCGGCGCCGTAGATAGTGATTTTCATAGCGATCTTTCTTCGGTCGATTGATCGTTTACTGACACTTGGCAACTGGCGTGTTTTAGGAAGGGATCAAGGTGTGGCCCCCGGCCCAAACAAATGCTGGCCGGATTGGATAAAGCTCTGTCTGACTTTCGCGATGTGACTGTATGGCCCGACCGGCGTCATCGTGTTGGCCGGTGTCGACGTTTCTACTTTCGAAGACATGATGCCACCTTTCCAAGCGTTTTGATCTACCCCGCGCAGGAAACCAGGGACAGGTTGAGGTATCCTCAATCAGCCGTCATTCCCGCGAAGGCGGGAATCCAGGTAATCACCACCGAGCCACTAGATTCCCGCCTTCTCGGGAGTGACGGGACGGCGGACCGGACAGCTTAAACCGGCACGTCCCCTTGCACTGTGGTCCGGTGCATGCGGCGTGCGTATTGCCGGTCGTACTCGGTCGCCTTGTGCATGGTGACCCGGTTATCCCAGAACACCACGTCGCCGACGGACCAATCGTGAGCGTAGATAAAACGGTCTTGCGTCGCGTGAGCGTTCAGCTCGTCGAGAAGGGCTTTGCCTTCGGCCTCGTCCATGCCCTCGACACGCACCGTGAAGCCTTCATTGATGAACAAGGCCTTGCGGCCATTCTCCGGATGGGTGCGCGCGATGGGATGGACAACTTCGGCCAGCTCCGCCTTCTGTTCGTCCGACAACTCGAACTGCGCCTTTTTGAAACCGTCGTCGATCTGCCGCGAGGCCATGAAGCGCGGCAGGTAACTGTGCACCGCCTTTAAGCCATCGATCTTAGCTTTCATCTCATCCGACAGCGCGTCGTAGGCGGCAGCCATGTCGCAATAGAGGGTGTCACCTCCTTCCGGCGGTATTTCCATGCCGTAGAGGATGGAGCCCATCGGTGGCTGCGCCTTGTAAGTGATGTCCGAATGCCAATAAGCACCGCCATTAGCGATCGGCTTGGTGCCCTGCTCTCCACGGTTGGCTAACGCAATGATTTCCGGAAAATCCGGTAACAGGTATTGTTTCACCGTATGAATTTCGGAGGGGCCGAATTTCTGACTAAACCGGACGTGCTCCTCGTTCGTCATGTCCTGGCCGTGGAACACCAGCATGCCGTGCTCCATCAGCGCCCCGCGGATGGCAGCGATTTCGTCCGGCCCGTGGTCGTCGGACAAATTCACGCCGCCGACCTCGCCAACGAAGGTGTCATTGACGCGTTTAACCGAAAGGCTCATGATATTTGCTCCCAATGCGGAGGCATGGCACTCGGGTATTAGCGCTGCATGCCCCATTTCTGAAGGGTCCGGATTTCAACGCTCCGGAAGATAACGTTCTCGACGAGCAAGCCGATCACGATGACCATGAAAAGAGCCGCGAAGACATACTCGGTATCAAGATTGTCGCCCTTCTCGAAGATCATCCAACCGAGGCCACCATTGCCGGCGGCCGCGCCGAATACCAACTCCGCGCCGATCAGGGTACGCCAAGCGAAGGCCCAACCGATCTTCAGGCCCGTCAGAATAGAGCCGAACGCCGCCGGGACGAGTATTTTCAGGATGTACGGTATGCCTTTCAGGCCGTAATTCCGTCCGACCATCCGCAACGTCTCACTGACACTCATGAAACCCACATGGGTGCTCAGCGAGACCGCCCAAAGCACCGAATGAATGGTGACGAAAACCAATGCTGGAATGCCAAGGCCAAACCACAGCATCGCCAGCGGCAAAAGTGAAATCGCCGGCAGCGGCTGAAACATCGCTGTCATGGTGCTAAGAAAATCGCTGCCAATCCGGGTCGAAACCGCAAAGATTAAGAATAATGCCGCAAAGGCCAATCCCGCTGCATACCCCAAAAGTAGGACGTAGATGGTGATCCCAATTTTCTCGAACATCTCACCCGACAGAATCGTCTTCCACAGTGTTTCCAAACTGAGAAAGAATGACGGGAACAACAGCGGTTCGACATTGCTGTACCAGGTATAAAATTGCCACGAGGCGACGAGACCCAGCAGGATGGAAAACTTGCGAACGGCATTGATGTTCGAGAACTTCTCCCAGAGCGACAGTTCACGCTCGACATCGACGTCGGTCGCGGCACCTAATTCACCGCTCTCGAATTCGGGCCTGATATAAAGCTCAAATGCCTTCTCGCTCATACCGTGTTCGTCCTCATCATGCCTTCTGCATGCCCCATTTGCGTATTGTCCGGTCTTCGATGTTCCGGAAAATACCGTTCTCGATCAGAATGCCGACGATGATCACCGTGAACAGTCCCGCGAAAACATAAGGGGTTTGGTTTTCCATTTGATTGGCGAAAATGATCCAGCCAAGGCCACCGGCGTTGGAACCCTCGGCGCCAAGGCCACCAGACGTATCCTGCACTTGGCCACCAAACACCAGCTCCGCTGCGATTAACGTCCGCCACGCAAACGCCCAACCGATGCGTAGGCCGGTCAGGATGGCGGGAAAAGCCGCCGGCACCAAAACCTTGAAAATATACGACAATCCGCTGAGGCCGTAATTACGCCCAACCATCCGCAGAGTTTCGCTGACCGCCTGGAAGCCTGCGTGAGTGTTAAGGGCAACCGGCCAGATGATCGAATGCAATAAGGTGAAGATAATCGCTTCCTCACCGAGCCCAAACCAAATCATCGCCAACGGCAGGAGCGCGATTGCCGGTAGTGGGTTAAGCATCGCCGTCAGGGTCGTCAGTAAATCTCCGCCAAAACGCGACCAAACGCCGAGCACAACTAGCACCGCGGCGATCGAGATACCGATGCAATAGCCAACGAACAAGAGCCGGATGGAGTTCCAGACGTTCTGCAGCAGACCTTCATTAACCAATGCGGAGACCAGCGCTTTCGCCGTAGCGCTAAATGTCGGGAACATCAACTCATTGATGCCGCCAATCCGTGTATATAGTTCCCACGAGACGACCAATAAAATCAGCACCGAGAACTTTCGCACCGGGTCCATATTAGAGAACCGCTCCCAAAGCGAGAGACGGCGCTCGATATCTCCAACGACAGCCTCTTCTACCGCCGGATTTTCGAATTCCGGCCGGACATACAAGGCGACGTTGCCATCATTCGCCATGCGCGATTACCTCGTCTTCCAAAACGCGATCCGCAAAAATCATATTGTGAATTTTGTTTTGCAGCTCAGCGAAATCCTCCTGACCGATAGTCGCCAGTGATTGATCATGCGCGTTCAACTCCGCCTTCACCTGTCCCGGATGCGGCGACATAATGAGGACACGACTACCTACAATCACCGCCTCTTCGATTGAGTGGGTGACGAACAGCACCGTGAAGCGGGTTTCGTCCCACAGCTCGAGCAATTCTTCCTGCATCTGGCGGCGCGTTAGGGCGTCGAGTGCCGCGAACGGTTCGTCCATCAACAGGATATCGGGCTCCATTGCCATGCCACGCGCAATGGCGACACGCTGTTTCATCCCGCCCGAGAGCATATGCGGGTAGGTGTTCTCAAAACGCTCGAGTTTCACCTTTTGGATATACTCCATCGCGATGTCGTTTGCTTCCCTGGCCGAAGAGGTCTTGCCGCCATTCGTCAGCGCGAATGTGATATTCTCCTTGACCGTTTTCCAAGGTAGGAGTTGATCGAACTCCTGGAAAACCATAACGCGGTCGGGTCCTGGGTCGCGCACCACATTCCCCTTAAGACGCATCTCGCCTTCAACCGGATGGATGTATCCCGCCACCGATTTTAATAAGGTTGATTTGCCGCAGCCGGATGGGCCCAGGATCACGAATCGATCCGCCTGAAAGACCTGAAAGCTGACACGATATGTCGCCGTGATCAGGTGTTCCTTAGTCTTGTACTGAATGGTAACGCCGTCGACATCAAGGATCGGGTCGATTGGCGAAGAGGCGGCGGGCTGCACGCCCGCCGCTCCACTCGTCACGATGTCGGAGGCCATTTTTCGCTTAGCTTCCGTTATAGCCGTGATTGTTCGGCATGTAGTAATCCTTCCAGCTTTTCGGCTGCGGGATATCGCCAATTCCGGCAAGGAAGTTGCCATATTTCATCGTGTGCTTAGGAATTTCCGAGAACTCGATCTCACTCTTATCCTTGAGCAAGGCAATAACATCGGCCGGGTCCATCTTCGATTTTGTATATTTAATGAAGATTTTGGCTGCCGCTTCGGGATTGGCTTTAATCCAGGCAAATGCCTCGGTGTAGGCAGAGGTCACGGCCGCATAGGTTTTCGGATTATCCTGCGCGAATTTATCCGCAACACTCATTGTCAACACGGAATGCTGACCACCCATGATGTCATAGGAAGTGATGACGTTGTGGACCTTGCCGCTTTTCAATTCCTGATAGGAATACGGCAATGTCGCGAAATGGCTCTTCACCGTCTGCCCACCGGAAAGCAGCGCCGCCAAAGCAATTGGGTGCTTCATAGAGACGACGAGATGGTCGAGCTTGTTCGGATCATTCCATTTGTTTGCGGTGAACATTTGCAACGTCACCGCCTGGATCGAGACCTTGGCCGCAGGTGTGGCTATCTTGTGATCTTTCACCGTCAGATAATCGTCAACTGTCTTCACGTTCGGATCGTTGGAGTTCAACTTCAACGGCATATCGGCCATCGTGATGGCGCCCTTAAAACGACCCTTCGACTTACCCCAAAGCTTCAGCATAGGGCCGACGCCGTGAGCGCCGAAATCGATCGTGCCGGCGAGAAGCGCCTTATTGATGTTGGCACCGCCGCTAATCTTGAACATCTTGATGTTCGGAGCCTTCATGCCCATCGCTTTGGAATGTTTTTCAATGAGACCGTTTTCCATGACAACATGAAGCGGCACATAAAGCAGGCCGAACTGCTGCGCCATCTTAAC
>CENZ01021158.1_pt1 | contig 11880 bp, 14 predicted proteins | sample 361341 | NCBI WGS metagenome assembly CENZ01 (sample SAMEA2619782, study PRJEB7988) | marine metagenome | biome: marine biome (ENVO:00000447); feature: deep chlorophyll maximum layer (ENVO:xxxxxxxx); material: "saline water (ENVO:00002010), including plankton (ENVO:xxxxxxxx)" | depth 50 m
GCGACCCATGCCGATATCGGTCAATAGTTCATTCCAGTCTTCGAGACCGATGTGCTTGAGCAGTTGGATTTTCTGATCTGTGCGCAGTCGGGTGGTCAAACCAACGGTTTTAAGTGCCCGCTCCAGAAGCTGGCGGCCGAGTTTGCCTGCGTCTTCCTGATGTTGGTGTTTCAGGAAATCACGGATCGCCGCGCGCGCTTTCGCAGTCACCACATAGTTCAGCCACAGTGGAGTGGGTACCGCCGATCGGGCCGTCAGTATCTCCACATGATCGCCGTTTCCGACCGGCTGATGCAGCGGTACGGGCTCATTGTTGATGCGTGCTCCGATACAGTGATTACCAACGTCCGAGTGCACCGAGTAGGCAAAGTCCAACGCACTCGAGCCTTTGGGCAATTTCTTGATGTCCCCATGGGGGGTGAACACATAGACCTCATCAGGGTAAAGATCGATTTTGAGGTGCTCAAGAAACTCGGAAGGATTACCGGCCTGGTTCTGGGTATTGAGCAGATCCAGCAACCAATGGTGGGTGGGTGCCTGCGAGCCAGCACGTTTCTCTCCGGTCTTGTACTGCCAGTGTGATGCAACACCACTCTCTGCGATCCTGTGCATCTCTGTCGTTCGGATCTGCACCTCGATGCTCTGACCAAAGGTACCAAAAAGCAGGGTATGCAAAGACTGGTAGCCGTTGGCTTTCGGGATCGCAATGTAATCCTTGAACTTACCCGGCACGGGCTTATACGTGTTGTGAATCACACCCAGAACACGGTAACAGTCGTCGACCGAACGGACGATAATTCGGATAGCAAAGATATCCCGCATCTCCGACATCGGTACCCGCCGTGAACGCATCTTGCGATACACGCTGTAGATATTTTTCTCGCGACCTTCGACAGTGCCGTCGATGCCTGCCTCTGAAAGTTCGGCTTCAAACTTGGTGACGGTCTTCTGGATGATTGCCCGGTGATTGCCACGGCGTTTGCCAAGTTCCTTGTAGATCGCGTCGTAGCGCTTGGGGTACAGGTGACGGAAACTCAAGTCTTCAAGTTCCTGGGTCCACGTACGCATGCCGAGCCGGTTGGCAATGGGGGCGAAGATATCTAGGGTTTGTTCGGCAATCCGCTTACGCTTGTCGGCCTTAAGTGCATCTAGCGTGCGCATGTTGTGGAGCCGGTCGGCGAGCTTGATCAGAATGACCCGGATATCCTTGGCCATTGCCAGCAGCATTTTGCGAAAGTTTTCCGCCTCCGCGTGCTCGCGCGATTCGAAGTCGATCTGATCGATCTTGCTGACCCCATCGACCAACTGCGCGACGTCTTTACCAAAGCGCGTGGCGAGCTCTTCTTTGGCGGTGGGAGTGTCCTCGATAACATCGTGCAGCAGCGCTGCGATGATGCTGCGACTGTCAAGCCGCATCTCCCCGAGAATGGCCGCCACGGACAAGGGGTGGAAGATATAAGCTTCACCACTTCGACGCACCTGTCCCTCATGGGCTTCGGCGCCAAACAGGTAGGCATCGTAGACAGCTTTGACTTCCTCGGAATCGAGGTAAGGCTCGACGATCTCGAGCAGATCGCTAATCAGCAGTCGGTCCTTACTGGGTTTCGCGGACCTCTGCCGGTTTTCAGCTGACGGGCTTTTCCTCCGCGTCGTCGCCGGCGTCGTCGGCATCGTGCGTTTCCTCGTCACTGGCGGTTTCATCACTGGCGGTTTCATCACTGACGGTTTCGAGCGCCTGCGCGATCGGCACTGATTCGATTAGATCGGCCAGCGCTGCGAGGTCTTCCGCAGAAATCTCGACCTCGCCCCTATCATCGGTATCCGGAGCTGTCGCTTCGGCAGTCGCCTCACCGGCGTTATCGGACGCTTCGCTCTCACCAGATGCAAATACTTCTTCGAGCTCCTGTCGGGTATCAACCTCGACTTCTTTAAGAATATCGCTGGTGATAAGGCCCTCGGCGATTTCGCGAAGCGCAATTACCGTATTCTTGTCCCGATCCTCCGGTACCAGCGGATCGTGACCCAGTTGTAACTGCCGCGTACGGCGAGCAGCGACCAGCACCAGCTCAAAGCGGTTTTCAACGTTTTCGAGGCAGTCCTCGACAGTAATTCTTGCCATCGGTGTTCTCCAAAAAACCATGCAGCCCCAGGGTAATCCCTGGCGGGGATCGGGGCAGTCTGATGAGTCCAACAGAACCCTAAGGCCCTCGTTAAAGCCTAATCTTCACAAGGGTCGCTAAAGGTTTGCTGTCTCAGATGTTTTTAGTCTAACGTTTTTCGCACAATCTACAAGCGCCCCAACATTGAAGCCCTGTCCGGATTGGGGAGCCTCACCACGGCAGACCAGGGCTTCGAGTTCGCCCAGTGCCGCATCAAAGTTAATATTAATCAGAATATGGTCGTATTCGTCGTAGTGGCTCATCTCGCTCGCGGCCTCCGAAAGACGCGATGTAATCTCGTCAGGGCTATCCCGACCACGATCTACCAGTCTCTGGGCCAGAGCTTCCACCGACGGCGGCAAGATGTACACGCTGACGGCAGCAGGAAAGGCCCTGCGGACCTGTTGTGCCCCTTGCCAGTCGATATCGAGCATGATGCTACGATTCTGGACAATAGCCTGCTCCACGACTTTCCGAGAGGTTCCGTACCAATGGTCAAAGACCCTGGCATATTCAAGGAACCCGTCGTCTTTAATCATCTGCTCAAATTCTGATTGGTGAACGAAAAAATAATCCACACCGTGGGTTTCACCGGTACGCTGCGGGCGCGTTGTGTGAGACACCGAGGTGACGGTGTCCTGTGCGCGTTCAACCAGAGCACGGGCGAGGCTGCTTTTCCCCCCACCGGACGGGGCTGATAGGATATAGAGCGTGGGTTTGCGGGCAGGCGTTTCTTCACTCAATGTTCTGCACCTGCTCGCGCATCTGCTCAATCAGCACCTTGAGGTTGACAGAAGCATTGGTCTGTTCAGGGTGTGCGGACTTCGACCCCAGAGTGTTGGCTTCCCGGTTCAGTTCCTGCATCAGAAAGTCCAGTCGGCGGCCGATCGGCTCGTTTTGTTTAAGCGCCTGCTCAACTTCCTGAAGGTGCATCTTCAGTCGATCAACCTCCTCGCTGACTTCGCTTTTCGCCAGCAGCAGCGCCACCTCCTGTTCCAGCCGCTCGGGATCGACCTGCACGGACATTTCAGTAAGCCGCAGTTCCAGACGCTCACGGTGCGCGACGCCGATCTCCGGCAGCACTGCTTCAAGGGCACGGATCGTGTCCGAAGCCGCTCTGACACGCTCCTCAAGCATTTGCGCGAGTGCAAGACCTTCGCGCTCCCTCGAGTCAGATAGCTGTCCCAGAGATGTTTGCAGCAGATCCGTAGCCTCCAGAGCGAGGGCCTGCTCATCCACCACGGGTGTGGACATCACGCCTGGCCATTTCAGTACCTCACCGACCCGCAATGGCTGCGCCTCAGGCACGATGCTGCGGACACTTTGAGACCAGGCTGCCAGTTCCCCGATTAGGTCTGTGTCCATTTGGGCCGGGTCTGACCCCATCGGTGGCGGAGAATACCGAAGCGACCCATCAACGCGGCCGCGGCTCACCGACGCCGCAATGACATCACGGAAAACGCCCTCATGGAAACGAAGCTCTTCCGGGAGCCGCATGGCCACTTCGCGGAAGCGATGGTTTACCGAACGCAGCTCCCAAGTGAGGTCTCCTGATGGGGTCTGGGACGCGCAACGCGCGAAAGCCGTCATGCTTTTGGGCAAGTGGAGTCTCCGGTGTTATTGCCGCCAGCGGGCACTTCTCGCCCCGGGCTGCATCAAATTCAGGCGAGAAACTATACTGTATTCCTGATCACCACCGTTTTCCATTCTCTCGCATCCACCCGTTACCTATCATGGCCAGCAGACTTCCCCTCCAGACCGGATACGTACTCAAGGGTTACACGGTGGGAGAAGTGCTCGGCGGTGGCGGATTTAGCCTGGTGTATCTGGCCAGCAATGAACTTGACCGGCACAAGTTCGTTATCAAAGAGTATTGTCCCCAGGACCTTGTGGCGCGCAAACCTGACGGGTCTCTCGAGCCGAACGGGCCACTGTCGCAGACGCCGTTTCGCAACGGCCTCGAAAAGTTCCGTTTTGAGGCAGAGCGCATGAGTGCTGTGCGCCATCCCAATGTCATCAACGTTGCCGAATACTTCGAGGCGAATAACACCCTGTACATGGTCATGACACACGAGGAAGGTCGCGACTTGCGCTGGTTCATCAACAAACTTGCTGGAGAGCTCGACTGGGACTTTCTGCAGCAAGTATTTCCACCCATTGGTGAGGGACTCTGGCGTATGCACCAGGAGGGGGTGGTCCACCTCGATGTCAAACCGGCCAACGTATTACTACGGACCAGTGGTCAACCTTTGCTGCTGGATTTCGGTGCGGCCCAGACCATGGACAACGACAACCGGTTTGGATCCTTCCAGACGCTGACCCACGGCTTTGCCCCGCCCGAACAGTATCTCGATGGTAATCTCGGGCCCTGGACCGACATTTACGGTCTGGCCGCAACCATCTACAACTGTATTACTGGTCACTCACCGCCACCGGCCCTCAAACGACGCGACGGGGCATCCCTCGAGAAACTGACCGTCTCACGCTCAGGCGCCTATCCTTACACGTTGCTGAAAGTTGTTGAAGACGCGTTGTCACTCGATCAGGGGCAGCGCCCCCACGATATGCATGCTTTTTTGTCACTCGCTTTCGGCGCTTCTTCGCACACGCCGGTTAAAACTTGAGTTGCGCTGACTCGATCAGTCGCCGCGCCGCGCAGCCCAACTGATTCCCGGTTTGCCTTGACTGCGAAGAGTGCTACAGTCTGTCTTCGTGGTCTTACCAGATAACCAAAAACTATGGCTCGTGAACGCGTCTGCGATTCTGTCGTTCGGCAAATAGAGCAGCTTATCCTTGAGGGTGCCCTGAAACCTGGCGACCGACTGCCGGCCGAACGCAAGTTCGCGGTACAACTCGGTGTTTCCCGTCCATCACTGCGCGAGGGTCTGCAGATTCTTTCTGCCCGCGGCTTGCTGGTCACCCGCCGGGGCGGGGCAACAGAAGTGACCGAGAGTCTGAATCCGGCGCTGGAGAATCCCCTGCTTGAGTTGATCAGCGCATCACCGGACGCGCAGGAAGATGTCATGGAGTTGCGTCATGCCATCGAGTCGATGGCGGCTTACCATGCAGCCGCGCGGCGGACGCAAACCGATATCGAACTGCTGCGATCAGCGTACAAGCGAATGATTGCCTCCCACGGCGAGGGCGATGCCGTTGTCGAAGCCAAGGCCGATGCGGATTTTCATCTTGCGATCGGCGAAGCTTCCCATAACGTAGTGCTGGTACACGTCATGCGTAGCCTTTTCTCGCTGCTACGCCGGAGTATTCACTACAACCTCGAGAACCTGTACCAGCGGCCTGATAACTTCAAGCACCTGCGGGACCAGCATTACCATCTGATGAACGCTATCATTGATGGTGATCCAGACGCGGCCAAAGAAGCCTCCGATGAGCACATCAGTTACGTAGAGAGAACCCTCCAGGATATGAACATCCACCGAAGACGGGAGGCCCGAGCCCACAGGCGCGCCACCGGCCTCAATCTTTCCTGAAAGCGAATACGATGCAGGCCATGCCCATGATGACGGTTGGGGACGCTCCTCTGCGCGTGATATCGTATAGGGTGGATCGGCACGGTGTGCGGCAGACGCCCTCCGGATACCGGCATCCTGATTTGTCGTCTTACTTTTTCCTGGTATGTGGTATCCAGTATTCCTAGATTTTCAGAAAACTTGGTACAAAATTTAGGTTTTAAAGAGCCAAACATTTCTCCATAAAATGCCTTGGCAGCACTATCCGTCGACTTAAACACCCATGCGAAAAACAATGACGCTGTTATTCATACTGTCAGGGACATGGCTCTTGCTGTCGGGGCACACCAGTCCACTGCTGCTGTCGCTTGGACTGTTATCAGTTGCTGCAGTTGTCGCTTGTGCGTCTCGTCTTGAGGTACTCGATGATGAGGGTGTGCCGGTACACCTGCTGCCCGGTCTTATCCGCTATGTCCCATGGCTCATCGGGCAGGTGATCCGCTCCAACTTGGATGTAGCACGCCGCATCGTAAGTCCGGAACTGCCTATTCATCCTTCGGTGATCAAAGTGAATGCTCCGCATCACACCGAGGTCGGGCGGGTCACATACGCCAACTCCATCACCCTCACGCCGGGCACGATCTCTCTGGATGTTTCGGCGGAAACCATCGAGGTGCATGCACTGACCGAAGATGCCGCAAATGACCTGATGTCCGGTGAGATGGCGCGCCAGGTGCAGCGGGCGGAGGGTGCGTGACTCTCACCATCACACTCATCGCACTGTTGGTCACCATGGCGTTCGCGCTGATCCGCGCGATCAAGGGTCCAACCGTTTACGACCGGATTCTCGCGTCCAATGCGCTTGGCACCAAGACGGTGTTGATGATCACGGTTCTGGGTTTTGTAGTGGGCGATCCTGAACTCTACATCGACATCGCACTGATGTATGTCCTGATTGGATTTATCGGTACCGTTGCCGTGCTCAAGGTCTCTGAGTTCGGTAATCTCGGCCAGCCCCAGTCACACACCGATCCAGAGGACTCGTGAGCGCCTTCCTCGATATTCTGAGCGTGGTGCTGCTGCTCGTCGGCACAGTCTTTACCCTGATTGGCGGCACAGGGCTTTTACGCCTGCCTGATGTCTTCACTCGCCTGCACGGCGCCAGCATCACCGACACGCTCGGTGCGGGCGCCATCCTGCTGGGACTGACACTGGCAGCGGGATGGAGTCTACTTATGGGAAAAATCCTTTTGCTACTACTGATCATGGCGCTGCTTAGCCCCTCAACTGCGCATGCACTCGCGCGTGCTGCGATACATGGTATTCGCAAGCCCTGGCTGGATGAGACACAAAAGTAAGTGCTGATCGAAGCCATCAACATCGTCCTGTTGGCGCTGCTTGCAGTAACGGCAATTGCCGCAGTGCGGCTGCGCGACCTCTTTGCCGTGGCGATGATGTTCGGAATCTACAGCCTGCTCGCCGCCGTCATGTTCGTTCTGCTGGACGCGGTAGACGTCGCGTTCACCGAAGCCGCTGTCGGGATGGGCATTTCTACTGTGCTGATGCTGGGCACGATCGGGCTGGTAGGGCGACACGAGCGGGTTTCAGCCCATCGTTCTTTGTTGCCGTTGGCAGTCGTTGTTGCGACCGGCGCAGCGCTAATTTACGGCACGCTGGACATGCCCTTCTTCGGAGACCCCGGTGCGCCCGCACACCAGCATGTAGCGCCGTTCTATATCGCAGAGTCGCCCAGTCAGACTGGTATACCCAACGTCGTTACCAGCATCCTGGCAAGTTACCGTGGCTACGACACGCTCGGGGAACTGGCGGTGATTTTTACCGCGGGCGTTGGTGTGCTGGCCCTGCTAGGCCTGCGCCGGCGCAAACGCCCCGGAAAAGAGGGACCACACGATGATCGATAACCCGGTCCTACGCATTATCGCCAAGATCATTATCCCGGTGATTCTGCTTTTTGCGCTTTACGTCCAGTTTCATGGCGATTACGGGCCGGGCGGAGGCTTTCAGGCGGGCGTGATCTTTGCCGCCGGCTTCATTCTCTATGGACTCGTCTTCGGTACCGAGGCGCTGCGCAGCGCGGTGCCTCCGGGGGTCCTACGGCTGTTGATTGCCATCGGACTGCTGCTCTTCGCCGGTGTCGGCGTGGTCACAATGCTGGCAGGCTCTGACTACCTGGCGTACAACGCACTCGCGCAAGACCCCTTAGCCGGGCAACACCTTGGCATTCTGGCGGTCGAGTTCGGCGTCGGCGTCACCGTCAGTGCCGTGATGATTACGATCTTTCTTGCCTTCGCCGGGCGCAACGATCCCTGATGATCGCCGGCCTTTACAACTACTGGATTGTCATCCTGCTGATGATGACCGGCTTCTACGTCGTCATCTCAAGTGGCAATCTGGTAAAAAAGATCATCGGCCTGAATCTCTTTCAGGCCTCAGTGTTCATTCTCTATATCAGCATAGGCAAGATAGCCAACGGCCATGTTCCAATCCTCCAGGAAGGTGTCAGCAATTACTCCAATCCGCTTCCACACGTACTGATCCTGACGGCAATTGTGGTGGGGGTCTCGACCACAGCCCTGGGGCTGGCGCTGGTTGTGCGGATACGGGAGGCCTATGACTCCGTCGAGGAAGAGGAGATTCATCAGCAGGATGAGTCCCTGTGATTAGCAATCAGTTACCTGCTCTGCAGGTGGTGGTGCCGCTGATTGCGGCTGCGTTCTGCCTTGTCCTGGCCCGCCCGCTTGGGGCATGGCTCATCACCTTCGCCGCCAGCGCGGCCTCCATGACGGTGTCCTTCCTGATGCTGACTACCGTCATGGAGTCAGGCGTGATCGATTACGCCTTCGGTGGCTGGGCTGCGCCCTTTGGTATCGCCTACCGGGTCGATCTCGTTAATGCCTATGTACTGATGATCGTCTCGACCATTAGTACCGTCGTTTCGGTATTCGCCCGGGCCAGTGTCACAAGCGAAATCGAAACACACAACCAGGGTTTCTTCTATACCGCATGGCTGCTCTGCCTGACGGGGCTCTTGGGTATCACGATTACCGGCGACGCGTTCAACCTGTTCGTCTTTCTTGAGATTTCATCTCTTTCGAGCTACGCGCTTATTGCGATGGGCGCTGACCGCAGGGCGCTGACCGCAGCCTACCAATACCTCATCATGGGGACCATCGGCGCCACGTTTATCCTGATCGGTGTTGGCCTGCTGTACGCGCTGACTGGGACGCTCAATATGCTTGATCTCGCGCAGCGGCTGCCGGACGTGGCCAACACCCGGACGGCACGTACCGGTTTCGCCTTCTTGACCGTAGGTCTCGGGCTCAAGATTGCGCTCTTCCCGTTGCACCTGTGGCTGCCCAATGCCTATGCCTACGCTCCCTCGGCCGTCAGTGCATTTCTGGCCGCCACCGCCACCAAGGTTGCCGTATACGTATTGCTGAGGTTCGTGTTTTCTGTCTTCGGTGTGGAGTTTGCGCTGGGTGCGATGCCACTTGCGCTCGGTCTCGCGATACTGGGATCCGTCGCGGTACTCTCCGCCTCCACGATCGCGATCTTCCAGCAAAATCTCAAACGCATGCTGGCATATTCCAGCGTGGCCCAGATAGGGTATCTCGCCCTTGGGGTCAGCTTGGCAACACCTGCGGGACTCACGGCTACCCTGCTGCATCTTTTCAATCATGCCCTGATGAAAGGGGCGCTCTTTGTCGCCCTGGGCTGCATCGCCTGGCGAATCGGGAGCAGCCGTCTACAAGACTTTGCCGGGCTCGGTTACCGCATGCCCTGGACCATGGGGGCTTTTGTGGTCGGTGGGCTCAGCCTGATTGGCGTTCCCCTGACAGCAGGCTTTATTAGCAAATGGTATCTGATACTGGCGGCCTTGGAGAAAGGGTGGTGGCCAATCACTGTCGTGATCATTGCAGGCTCCCTACTTGCGGTCATTTACATCTGGCGGGTGGTGGAAAGAGCGTATCTGGCAAAACCGCCTGCAGAAACGTCAAGAGGGGAAGCGCCAGCCTCAATGCTGATTCCCGCCTGGCTGTTAGCCATCGCTAACCTGTATTTCGGATCGCATACGGATCTTAGTGTAGGCATCGCGGCGCGAGCCGCTGCCAGCCTGTTCGGGGCGACACTGTGACTGAATCCACTCTGATCTGGATCGTGCTGACTCCGTTGGTGGGCGCCCTGGCGGTCCTATTGACCGATCGCTGGCCGAATCTGCGCGAGGCCGTGAGTCTTATTGCCGGTGGCGCGCTGATTGCACAGGTCATGACGCTGGTTTCCCCAGTCCTCGCGGGTGAATCCCTTAGCGCCCTGCTGGTCACCCCCGTGCCGGGCGTGCCGCTGGCCCTTGAGATCGAGCCGCTGGGACTACTCTTCGCGCTCATTGCGGCCGTGCTGTGGGTCGCAACGACCGTGTACGCCATTGGTTACATGCGCGGCCACGGTGAACAACACCAGACCCGCTTCTATGCGTTTTTCGCCATCGCAATCAGTGCAACGATGGGTGTTGCCCTGGCACAGAACCTATTTACGCTGTTCCTGTTCTACGAACTGCTGACGCTGTCGACGTACCCCTTGGTTACCCACGCGGGAACAGATGAGGCAAAACGTGGCGGCCGGGTCTACCTTGGCATTTTGATGGGAACGTCCATGGGATTTTTACTGCTGGCTGTGATCTGGACCTGGCATCTCGCCGGGACAACCGGATTTCAGCCTGGTGGCATCCTGGCCGGCAAAACTTCCCCGCTGGTCGTGGGTGTGCTTTACGCCCTTTTTGCATTTGGCATCGGCAAAGCCGCGCTGATGCCCTTCCACCGCTGGCTACCGGCGGCCATGGTTGCACCAACGCCGGTGAGCGCTTTGCTGCACGCAGTCGCTGTCGTCAAAGCGGGTGTCTTCGCGATTCTCAAAATCACGATTTATATATTCGGCTTGGACCTGCTGTCTGGTACCGGCGCCGCCACCCCGATCCTTTGGGTTGCAACGATCACTATCATCGGCGCGTCGCTGATCGCCCTGCGCCAGGACAATCTCAAACGGCGGCTGGCCTACTCGACCATCAGCCAACTTTCTTATGTGGTGCTCGGCGCGGTCCTGGCTAACGCAGCAGGTATCGCAGGGGCAGCAGTTCACATCGCGACCCATGCCGTTGGGAAGATCACCCTGTTCTTTTGCGCCGGAGCGATTCTGGTCGCTGCCCACAAAACCCGGGTCAGTGAACTTGACGGTCTCGGCCGCCAGATGCCGATCACCATGGGGGCATTTCTCATTGCCAGCCTCAGCATCGCCGGCCTGCCGCCGATGGCAGGCCTTTGGGGCAAGTGGTATCTGTCGCTCGGGGCTTTGGACGCAGGCTATGGGATGTTGGTCGGTGTTCTGATGGTGAGCACCCTACTGAATATCGCTTACCTGTTGCCTATCCCACTGCGGGCATTCTTTGCGCGGGGCGCTGATCAGGGCGGACAATGGCAGGAGGCACCGTTGCCCTGCCTGGTGGCCATCTGTTTCACAACGATCGCCTGTGTAGCACTCTTTTTCTTCCCCGAACCAGTTTACCGGCTGGCCAGCATGCTCGTGAAATGAGGTGATCATGCAAGAAAAGCGTCATATCTTCGATAGCAAGAAAAACATCAAGCGAGTGTTGAAGGCGCTGGTGCTCGCCTGCGTTCTGACAGCTGGGGCTGATATCGTCTATCACCGGCATGTTGTGCACCCCTTTGAGGCGTTATGGGGCTTTTATGCCATCTACGGTTTTGTCGCGTGTGTAGTGCTGGTTCTGCTGGCCAAAGAGATGCGCAAAATCCTGATGCGAGACGAAGACTACTACGACCGTGATGATTGAGTTTCCACCTTTTGCCTTTTTCTATCTGGCGGCACTTGCGGCGGCCGTGCTGCCCCGTGTGCCCCGGCAGGTGCTCATGCTCGCCGTACCGGTGGTCAGCTGTGCCGCCCTGCTGCAGTTACCGAGCGACCTGTTGGTCAGTATGTCCATTCTGGATCTGCAACTTGAGCCATTGCGGGTCGACCGGCTCAGCCGACTTTTTGGAATTCTCTTTCACATCGGCGCTTTTATTGGTATCGTTTTTTCACTACACAGCCGTGATCGGACTCAACACGTTGCAGCGCTAACCTATGCCGGCAGTGCACTCGGCGCCGTGTTCGCGGGGGATCTGCTAACGCTCTTTGTGTTCTGGGAGTTGCTCGCCATCAGTTCGGTTTTCCTGATTTTC
>CENZ01028135.1_pt1 | contig 11857 bp, 11 predicted proteins | sample 361341 | NCBI WGS metagenome assembly CENZ01 (sample SAMEA2619782, study PRJEB7988) | marine metagenome | biome: marine biome (ENVO:00000447); feature: deep chlorophyll maximum layer (ENVO:xxxxxxxx); material: "saline water (ENVO:00002010), including plankton (ENVO:xxxxxxxx)" | depth 50 m
TCTATTCTTATTGAAAAAGCTGTTAAAGGTATGCTGCCTAAAAATAAACTAGGAGCTGCAATTTTCAAAAACTTAAGAGTTTATAATGATGAAAATCATTCTCAAGACTCACAAAATCCTGAATTAATTAATATTAATGAATTTTAGTTGTGGAAATAATACATAAAATAGGAAGAAGAAAAACATCAGTTGCAAGAATTTACCTTTCTAAAGGTAAAGATAAGGTAACTGTTAATGGAAAAGATTTTAAGGATTATTTTCCAACGACTTCACTACAGTATAAAATTATTCAGCCATTCAAGCTCACAGATAATTTGGGTAAATTTGATTTATCTGTAAATGTGTATGGTGGTGGAATTACTGGTCAAGTTGAAGCAATAAGATTAGCCATCTCTAGAGCTCTTTCTGAAATGTCAGATGAAAATAAATCTGCCTTAAAAAAAGAAGGTCTTTTAACTAGAGATCCAAGAATGGTTGAAAGAAAAAAGTTTGGTCAAAAGAAAGCTAGAAAGAAATTCCAGTTCTCAAAGAGATAATTTTTTTAATCTGTCAGGCTATATTATTGAAATTTAGTTTAGCATCTAAACGAACAATTTCTGTTTGTTGCTAAAATTTAAGAACGTAAACTAAATAAAAATGAGTAAAATTGAAATAAAAGAATTAGTCAAAGCCGGAGTTCATTTTGGTCATCTTACAAGAAAATGGAATCCAAATATGTCTCCTTACATATATTCAGAAAAGAATGGAATTCACATTATAAATCTTTATAAGACAGTAAATAAAATTGAAGAAGCTTGCTCTGCATTAGAAAAAATTTCATCATCTGGCAGAAAAATATTATTTGTTGCTACAAAAAAACAAGCAAAAGATGCCGTTTCTAAAACTGCTTCTGACTTAAATATGCCTTACATAACTGAAAGATGGCCTGGAGGAATGCTAACCAATTTTGTTACAATCAGAAAAGCTGTAAAGAAAATGTCAGCAATTGATAGGACTAAAGAGGATGGTACATTTGAAACATTATCAAAAAAAGAAAAACTAAGAGTTGATAGGACTAGAGCTAAACTTGAAAAAAATCTAGGATCTATAACTTCAATGAATAGACTACCTGGTGCAATCTTTGTTGTTGATATTAGAAGAGAGCATATTGCTGTTAGAGAAGCTAATAAATTAAATATCCCAATTTTTGCATTAGTAGATACAAATACTGATCCTAACCAAGTTAATTTTGGAATTCCTGCAAATGATGATGCAACAAAATCTATCGAGATAATTTTAAGTTATGTTTCAGAATCAATAAAAAAAGGGCTTGATACAAGAGAAAATGAAAAATTAGAAAATCAAGCCAAGAAAGAAAAAGGAGATGAAGCTAGTTCTAAAGAAATTAAAAAAGACTAATTAATTATGAGTAAAATAACTGCAGCTGAAGTAAATAAATTAAGAAAATCAACCGGAGCAGGAATGATGGACTGCAAAAAAGCATTAGTTGAAGCTGATGGAAATTTTGAAATTGCAATTGAAAATCTAAGAAAAAAAGGACAAAAAGTTGCTGCTAAAAGAGCTGATAGGGACTCAAGTGAAGGAGCTGTTATTGCTATGGTTAATGAAGAGAAAAATAAAGGAGTTATTATTTCATTAAATTGTGAAACAGATTTTGTTGCTAAAAATGAGTCTTTTGTTGATTTTGCCAAATCAATATGTTCTATTGCTTTAAGTTGTTCTAATATTGATGATTTATTATCATCTAATTTTGAATCAATGACAATTAAAGAAAAACTAATTGAACAAACTGGTGTTATTGGTGAAAAATTAGAAATTGGTTCGTTTGAAGTAATTAATTCAGAATTTGTTGGATTTTATATCCATGCTGGAAATAAAATAGCAACTCTTGTAGGACTCTCCAATAAGTTTGAAAACTCCGAGGAAGTTTCTAAAAATATCTCGATGCAAGTTGCAGCTATGAACCCAATTGCTTTAAATGAAGAAAATGTTAGTAAAGAAGTTATTGAAAAAGAAATAGAAATAGCCAAAGAACAACTAAGAGCTGAAGGTAAGCCTGAAGCTATGCTTGATAATATTGCAAAAGGTAAATTGAAAAAATTCTTTAAGGATAATACACTTATTAATCAATCTTACATTAAGGATAATAAATTAAGTATTCAAAACTATATTGAATCTGAGGACAAAGGTTGTACAATTACTTCCTTTAAAAGAGTTGCTTTAGTATAAATTTTCCAGAAAAATTCTTCTTCTCATATTGAAATACTATGATTATATTTACGTAATCACTTTACATGTTATATAAAAGAATCTTACTAAAATTAAGTGGAGAAGCATTATTAGGAGAAAGAAGCCATGGTGTAGATCCAAAAAGGATTTTAGCATACAGCAAAGAGATTAAAGAGATTGTTGATTCAGGAATTGAATTAGCTATTGTTATTGGAGGAGGCAATATATTCAGAGGAGTTTCTGGTGCTAGTAATGGTATTGACAGGGTACAAGCAGATTATATGGGTATGCTTGCAACTATTATAAATGGATTGGCACTTCAAAGTAGTTTAGAAGAGCTAAAAGTACAAACTAGACTTCAAACAGCTGTTAAAATTGAAGCTGTTGCCGAACCTTACATTAAAAGAAAAGCCGTAAGACATCTAGAGAAAAAAAGAGTTGTAATTTTTGGTGCTGGTACAGGAAATCCTTTTTTTACAACAGATTCTGCTGCAGTTTTAAGAGCTATAGAAATTAATGCTGATGCTATTTTAAAGGGAACTAGAGTTGATGGAATATATAATATTGATCCTGAAAAAAATGAAAATGCTGTAAAATTTAAACATTTAACTTATGATGAAGCAATTAATAAAAAGCTCAAAGTAATGGACTCAACTGCTTTCACATTAAGTCAAGAAAATAAATTACCCATTATAGTCTTCAATATGAACAAACCTGGGAATTTGAAAAAAATTGTTGAAGGTTCTGAAATAGGTACAATTGTAAATTAATATGGAAGAATTAGATTTTATAATAGAAAGTTCTAAAGAAATGATGGAAAACGCAATCATTTATTTAGAAAAAGAATTAGTGAATATTAGAGCTGGAAAAGCAAACCCTAATATGTTATCAACAGTTAAAGTAGAATACTATGGAGCATTAACTCCACTTAATCAAATTTCTAATATTAATACTCCAGATGCTCAAACTATTTCTATACAACCTTGGGAAAAAGATAAACTTCAGGATATTGAAAAAGCTATTTTAACAAGTAATTTAGGTTTTAATCCTATGAATAATGGAGAATCTATTTTAATAAATATTCCTCCACTAACTGAAGAAAGAAGAATAGAATTAGTTAAGGTTGCAAAATCTGAGATTGAAAAAGCTAAGGTTAGTATAAGAAATTCTAGAAAAGAAGCTAATAATGAAATTCGTAAATCTGATTTTTCTGATGATTTAAAAAATAATTATGAACAAGATATTCAAGAATTAACTGATAATTTTATAAATAAAATAGATAATATATTATCACTTAAAGAAAAAGAAATTTTATCATTATAACATATGTTAAATTATATTGACATAAAAAATATTTTTAAAAGCAAAAATTTAGGGGAAAAAGTTTCAATTAATGGTTGGGTAAGAACTTTTAGATCGAATAGATTTATTAATCTTAACGATGGATCATGTATGGAGGACTTACAATGTGTAATTGATTTTGAAAAATTTGATAAAAAAATTCTTTCAGAAATAAATACAGGATCTTCAATTAATATTGTTGGTGAAATTGTTGAAAGTCAAGGCAGAGGACAAAGTGTTGAAATAGTTGTAGATGAAATAAGGGTCTTAGGCTTAAGTAATCCCGATCAATATCCAATTCAGCCTAAAAAACATTCTTTTGAATTTCTTAGAGAAAATGCACATCTTAGAATTAGGACAAAGACTATTAGTTCTGTTATGAGAATTAGATCTGAGCTTTCCTATGCAATTCATAAATTCTTTAACGAAAATAATTTTTATTACGTTCATACGCCTATAATTACTGGAAGTGATGCTGAAGGTGCTGGTGAAATGTTTAAAGTAAGTACTCTAAATCTTAATGATGTTCCAAAAAATGATAGTCAAGAAGTTGACTTTTCTAAGGATTTTTTTGGTAAGGAAACAAATTTAACTGTTTCAGGACAACTAGAAGCAGAATCTTATGCGCTTGGTCTAGGTAAGGTTTATACTTTTGGCCCAACATTTAGAGCGGAAAACTCAAATACGTCAAGGCATCTTGCAGAATTTTGGATGATTGAACCGGAAATGGCATTTTATGAACTTGAAGACAATATAAATTTAGCTGAAAAATTTATTAGATCTATTATTCAAAATATTTATGAAAAATGTAAAAAGGAAATCATGTTTTTAAGTGATAGGCTTTTAAAAGAAGAGCAAAATTTACCTAAAAATGAAAGAAATGAAATGAGTTTAAACGAAAGAATAAATTTTGTAATAAAAAATGATTTTGTAAGAATAACTTATAGTGAAGCATTTGAAATTTTAAAAAATTCTAAACCCAATAAAAAAAAGAAATTCAAATATCCTGTATCTGAATGGGGTATTGATTTTCAAAGTGAACATGAGAGATTTTTAGTAGAAAAACATTTTAAAAGCCCTGTAGTTGTATATGACTACCCAGCTAAAATTAAAGCTTTTTATATGAGAATGAATGATGATAATAAGACTGTTAGGGCTATGGATATTCTATTCCCTGGAATTGGTGAAATTGTTGGAGGATCTCAAAGAGAAGAAAGGTTAGATGTTCTAAAAAAACGTATCGCTCAATTAAATATTGACGAAAAAGAACTTTGGTGGTATCTAGATTTAAGAAAATATGGGTCTGTTAAACATAGTGGATTTGGGCTAGGTCTTGAAAGACTTATTTTATTTATTACTGGTATGGGTAATATTCGTGATGTAATTCCATTTCCAAGAACTCCTAAAAACGCTGAATTTTAAATTTTTTCTCCCTGTTATTTTGTAATTTTAGATTAATTATCTAAAATGTTAAATCAGAAGTTACAGTTAAAACTTTCTCAAAAATTATCTCCTCAACAAATACAGTTGATGAAGCTAATACAGTTATCGACTCTTGAGTTTGAGCAAAGACTTTCAACTGAAATCGAGGAAAATCCCGCATTAGATACAATAAATGAAAATCAAGAAAAAGAAAATGATGATTTTGAATTAGAGGATAATTTTGAAAATGAAGATGTTAATAATGATGAGATTGATATATCCGATTATTTATCTGATGATGATATACCTGAATATAATCTAAGATCAAATAATTATAGCGAAGAAAATGAAACAGCTATTCCTTACGCATCAGGCACATCATTTAATCAATATTTAAAAAGCCAATTACATTCATTTTCTTTTAACGAAAAAGGTTTAAAAATAGCTGAGTTTATTGTTGGAAGCTTAGATCAGTTTGGATACTTAAGAAGAGATTTAATTGATATTTCTGATGATTTAGCTTTTTCTCTAGGTATTGATGCAAATGAAAATCAAATTCAAAAAATTTTAGATAAGATATATTTACTTGATCCCCCAGGAGTTGGAGCAAAAAATCTTCAAGAATGTTTATTAATTCAATTGAAAAGAAAAAAATATACTAAACAAATTAGTAATGCAATAAAAATAACAGAGGACTTATTTGATGAGTTTTCTAAAAGACATTTTGATAAAGTTAAAAGTAAATTAAATATTAGCTCAGATGAATTAAAAGAAAGTATTTCAGAAATTGAAAAGTTAAATCCAAAACCAGGAGGTGGTTATAATGAAAATATAAAAATTAATTCCTCTATAGTACCAGACTTTACTATTGAAATAATTGATGGGGAAATTAAACTTAAATTAAACTCAAGAAATGCACCTGATCTATACGTATCGGAAGAATATAAAAATATGCTTTCTGGTTATTCAGAGTCAAAAGAAAAGACTAAAAGTCAAAAAGATGCTGTATTATTTATTAAACAAAAATTGGATTCAGCTAAATGGTTTATTGAGGCAATAAAGCAAAGAAATCAAACCTTAATAATGACAATGTCTGCTATAATAAATTTTCAAAAAGAATATTTTTTAAGTGGCGATGAAAAAAAATTAAAACCAATGATTTTAAAAGATATCGCTGAGGAAATAACTATGGATATATCGACAATTTCTAGAGTTGCCAATAGTAAATATGTAGATACTCCTTATGGTATTAAATTAATTAAATCGTTTTTTTCTGAGGGTATTAAAAACTCCAAAGGAGAAGATATTTCAACTATTGAAGTTAAAAAAACATTGGAATCAATAATTGATAATGAAGACAAGAAAAAACCATTTACTGATGATCAATTAACTAAATTATTAAATAAGGAGGGGTATCCGATTGCAAGGAGAACAGTCGCTAAATATAGAGAAATGATTGGAGCTTCGGTAGCTAGGCTTAGAAGAACATTATAATGACTGATCTTTCTATAATCATTATTAATTATAGGTCATGGGTTCCACTAGGCAAATGTTTAGATAGTATTTTAAATCAAAATAATTTCAAAGCTAAAATTTTAGTTTTAGATAATAATTCTGACGATAATATTTTTAATGATTTTAAAAAAAAATATAATTCAGTTGAGTGGTTTAAAAATGATGAAAACCTAGGCTTTGCAAAGGCATGTAATATTGGATCAAAAAAAGTTAATTCAAAATGGATTTTATTTTTGAATCCTGACACATTAATTCCTGAAAATTGTTTTGAAAACTTAGCTAATAAAGTCAAAGATTCTGAAAATGAGATAATAAGTATTAAACAACTTAATGAAAAAGGAATTGATACACATGCATACGGCATATTTTTAAATCTATATTCCTTAAATGGAATTTTTAGATTTATATATAGACTAGTTTATGGATTATCAAAAAAGACTAATAGTGCTAAACTGTCTTTTTCCCCTGACTGGGTTTCTGGATCATTCATGTTAATCAAAAGAAAAGATTTTATTAGAATTGGTGGTTGGGATGAAAATTTCTGGATGTATTATGAAGATATGGATATTTGTAAAAGAGCTAAAAAACATGGTATAGCAACTAAATTTTATAATGATTTATATTGTTATCACTTTCATGGAAAATCATCTAGAATTGATTTAGAAACTAAGATCAAATCTAAATATCAAGTTATAAAATCATCATTTATTTTTATAAAGAAACATTATCACGGCTTACATGGAATAGCTCTCTATTTTTTATTACGCTTGTCTATCTTAATTGAGCTTTTTTTACTTTCACCATTCTTAAAAGAAAAAAGAGGAATTTTAAATAAAATACTAGGTTTTTAATTGTTAATTTCTGTATAAAATAATTCAAGTCTTATACGCTTATCATTATTCATTGGTTCTGGATTTGGACCATAAAGAATAGTTCCAAGTGGGTTAATTACAGAGGATACAGGGATAAATTCTAATTGATTATTATTTTTTAATTCAGTATTGACAGCATTTGTTATGTCTGAAGAAACAACCAAGCCAAGTTTTTTGTTTAAAGAATCATTTCTAATGATATTTTTTACATGCTCAGAAATTCTAATCTTGTACTTTATTCCTTTATTATCTTCATCGAACTCAATTAAACCGCTATGAACCACTTTCTGATCATTTGGTTTTTGGCCTTGAGAATTATCAATAAAATAATCAATTACTGGAGCTTTACTTTCAATATCATATAAATATAATCTTGATGGCTCAATAACTCCTCCATTGACATCAATAGTTTCATTATCGATATACATAGTTAGGTTTGCTTCATTTATTAACCAACCCTTAGATTTAATCTCACCCAAAAGATCATTCCCCGAGCTATCTTTAAAAAGATCTATCTCCATCATTATACCATCTCCACCTTTCAGATAAATCCTTTTTAAATCTTCAGAATTGCTATTTAATGCTTCAGAAACATCAGATGAATAAGGTCCATTTTTTAATAAATTAATTTGATTTCCAACTAAATTAAGTTGAAAATTTTTTGTTTCTCTATCAATAGTATCATCAGATGTGTCATCAGGTGTATCGTTTCTATTATAACGGTCATATTCATAAACAATATTTATTGATGCATCAGAATAATTTAATATTAACATAAGAGGTTCTGAGAAATCATATGCATTTAGGGTTATTCCCTTAAAATATAAATTAAAGTTATCCTGATTAGTTAAATCAATATTACCTTCTTTGTCAATTATTTTAGATTGTAAATATTCTTTGTCAATAGGAATTCTTATTCTAGGTGAAAGCCTTTCTTTAACTTCAGTTGATTCATCAACATCATCAGTCTCAGGATCATCTTCTTTATATATAACAATTTCTTCAGTGCTAATTTCAATTTCACCATCAAATAAAGTTGTTCCCGCAAAGTTTTCAATTATATTATTATCTGAATAATATTTCAAAAACGTTTCAAAATTATTGTTTGGATCATATGTGCTTAAGAAATAATCTAATTCTTGAACTTTAATTTTAAAAGTTGCATCCTTATTTCCAATTAAAGAATCAACATCATAAACAGTAGCACCTTTATTTGGATTAATAGTATCAGTGTCAACATTATCTAAAATACCATCATCATCAGTGTCTTGATCTAAAGGATCCGTTCCATTTGTTCTTTCCTCAATATCTGATAATCCATCACCATCACTATCACTATATATATCATTTGGATCAACATCGTAAATATCTATAACACCATCTCCGTCTGAATCATATGTATTAGTGTAGAAAGGAATATCCAGATATGCATCTGTAATAATTTCATTTTCCTTAATAATTTGAATATTTGATGCATCTCCAGCTTCTTCCTTTTCTTGACTTGTAACACCAAATATTGGATTTATCTCCTCAAGTCTTAATTGAGTAACAAAAGAAGCTTCTCTATCACCAAAAATATTGTCTTTAATTGTACCTAATTGGTAAATGGGTAGTCCAATTGACTTAAATGGGGGGATCTTCTTTTGTTTAACTTCAACGTTAACATACTCAGTATTTGTTTTAAAAGTATCTGACCTGAGAATATCCGTTCCAATTGTGTTATAATCTTTGTTACAGGAAATAAAAATTAATAACAATAAAAAAGCGTATATCTTATTATTCGTCATCACTTAAAAATTTTTCATAAAACCCTAAATATTCTTTTTCATAATCAGATTTAGAAAAACACTCCAATTTTGGAATCTTTATTTTTTTAAGTATATCTTCAAAATCAGACTTGATATCTGATGTGAAAATCACTCCATCTGAAAGGGCTAAAGAAATCTTATAAAGGTTTTCATATGTTGGATTTTCAAGAAGAGATAGATTTTTATCTTGAATTTTATCATATTTTAATTTATTAACCATCTCTTTATCCATTTTACCTGAGAGAATATTTTCATATAATGAAACTATAACTTTTGTATTTTCAAATTGGGGATCCTCATTATAGTATTTTTTTAAATATAAAGGGACGAAAGATGCTATCCATCCGTGAACATGAACCAGATCAGGAATCCAGTTTAATTTTTTAATAGTTTCAATAACCCCCTTTGCAAAAAAAATAGATCTTTCGTCATTATCTTTGTAAAGCTTATTATTTTTATCAAATTCTACTTTTCTATCCTTAAAATAATCTTCACTATCAATAAAATAAACTTGCATTCTTTCTTTTGGTATCGATGCTACTTTAAGTATAAGTGGCATATCCATATCATTAATTATTAAATTGATACCAGATAATCTAATAACTTCATGCAATTGATGTCTTCTCTCATTAATAATTCCGTACTTAGGTATAAAAATTCTTGTTTGACCTCCATTTTCATTTACCAATTTAGGCAAACTATAAGTCATTGTAGCTATCTCAGTTTGAGGCATGTAGGGTATCACCTCAGATGAAATATATAAAATTCTTTTTCCCTTCATAAATCCTATGTTACAAGGTCCACAAAATTACAAAAATTAAATAAGATTAAATCTAAAGTGTTAAGTTTACATGCTGTTAAAATTTTCTTAAATGATTATTGTTAAGAATATTTCCGATTTAAATAATATCATATCAGACCAATCTTCAAAAACATCAAATATAGGATTGGTCCCAACAATGGGCTCATTACATGAGGGGCATCTAGCTTTAATTAGAGATGCAAATAAAAAATGTGATATAGTTTGGGTATCAATTTTTGTAAATCCTACCCAATTTAATGATTTAAATGATTATAATTCTTACCCCAATGAACTTGAGAATGATATAAAAAAAATTAGAACTATTTCATCAAAAATTTATGTCTTTTGTCCATCTGTGAGTGAAATATATAATAATGGAGTTTCATCAGAAAAATTTAATTTTAATGACATAGATAAAGTTTTAGAAGGCAAATATAGACCTGGTCATTTTAATGGCGTAGCAACAATTGTAAAAAAATTATTCAAAGCTATTAAGCCATTAAAAGTTTTCTTTGGCGAAAAAGATTTTCAACAAATAATTATTATAAAACAAATAATTAATTCTTATTTCCCAAAAATTACTCTAATAACGTGCCCTACAGTTAGAAATAATGATGGATTAGCATTAAGCTCAAGGAATAAATTAATTTCAAAAAAAGCTATTAATAAGTCAGGAATAATTTTTGAAACATTACTCTTCGTAAAAAATAATTTTGTAAAAAATTCATACAAACAATTAATAAAAAATGTAAAACAAAAAATTGAAGATATTAGTAACTTTAAATTGGAGTATTTCGAAATAAGAGAAAGTGAAACACTAAATCCTTATGATGAAAAAAATAAAAAAAATTCATACAGGGCATTCATTTGTGTAAAAGTTGAAGGAATAAGATTAATTGATAATCTTCTTATAAACTAAAGGTGGCAACAATAAAAAAAAATTTTTCTTGTAATAATTGTGGAGCAAAGTATCCCAAATGGATGGGACAGTGTATTCAGTGTGGTGAGTGGAATACTATTGAAGAAGAAATAATTAAATCAAAAAAAATTCCAGAACAAAAAATATTAGAGAACAACTCTAAAGTTCAAGAAATCAAAGATATCTCAACTCAAAAAAATGAAAGAATTAAAATATATGATAATGAATTGAATAGAGTTTTAGGAGGAGGTTTAGTTCCTGGGTCTTTAATTTTGATTTCAGGGGAGCCAGGTATTGGAAAATCAACTCTTATATTACAAATTTCAATTTCCATTAATAAAAAAGTTTTATATGTTTCTGGTGAAGAGAGTCAACAACAAATTAAAATAAGGGCAGACAGAATTTCAAATGATCAGACAGAATGTTACATTTTAACTGAAACTAATCTTGAATTAATTTTAAAATCTATTGAAAATATTTTACCAGAAATTATTGTTATAGATTCTATTCAAACGATTCAGACAGATAATATCGATAATAGCCAAGGAACTACTCCTCAAATTAAAGAATGTACATCTACGCTTATAAAAGTTGCAAAACAAACTGGAATCCCAATAATTATTATTGGACATATAACTAAAGATGGAAATATTGCTGGTCCAAAAGTTTTAGAACATATGGTAGATGTTGTCCTTAACTTTGAAGGAGATAAAAACCATCAATACAGAATACTAAGATCAAAGAAAAATAGATTTGGATCAACATCAGAAATTGGAATTTATGAAATGTTTGATAAAGGTCTACAAATTGTTAAAAACCCAAGTGAATTATTTACATCTAATAGAGATGAAGCTTTAAGTGGTAATTCGATAGGTATTACCATTGATGGTAATCGATCTATAATGGTTGAAATACAAGCATTAGTAAGTTCCGCAGTTTATGGTACTCC
>CENZ01016798.1_pt1 | contig 11808 bp, 8 predicted proteins | sample 361341 | NCBI WGS metagenome assembly CENZ01 (sample SAMEA2619782, study PRJEB7988) | marine metagenome | biome: marine biome (ENVO:00000447); feature: deep chlorophyll maximum layer (ENVO:xxxxxxxx); material: "saline water (ENVO:00002010), including plankton (ENVO:xxxxxxxx)" | depth 50 m
AATGCAATATTAGATATTTCTTCTGCATTTTGAACTTGCTTCATAATTATCCCAAGAAAATTTAAATAATAAATGGCGTACACTATACTATTTCTAATATTTATACAAATTAAAGCATTTAATATAATTACTCTAATTTAGTATTCCTTATTAATTTCTATTATTAGAGATAGCTGCAATAACTGTATCTAGAGATACGGATCCTATAGTTTTACCTTTTTCATCAACTATTGCAGCACAACTATCTGATGCAGAGGCAATAATTGGCAGAGCTTCTTCAATAGATTTATTAAATAGAATTTTAGGACCATTTGCAATTTTAGTTTTTTTCATAATAGAAGATATTTTTATTACTCGGCCCCTATTTATATCTTTTATAAAATCTGTGATATAATTATCTTTAGGCCTCAGCAAAATATCTTCAGGACTTCCTGTCTGAATGATTGATCCATCTCTTAAAATTGATATATTTACCCCAATTCTGATTGCTTCATTTATATCATGAGTTATAAAAACAATAGTTTTATTTAATTCTTTTTGAAGATCTAATAACATATCTTGCATATTCGTTCTAATAAGAGGGTCTAATGAAGAAAAAGCTTCATCCATCAATAATATTCCTGCATCAGTAGCTAAAGCTCTTGCTAATCCTACTCTCTGTTGCATTCCTCCAGACATTTGATGAGGATAATTATTCTCAAATCCAGTTAAAGCAACTCTATCTATCCATTTTTGCGCTCTTTGATTAGCTTCAACTTTATTTTTGCCTTGAATTAATAATCCATATGACACGTTCTGTATTACAGTACGATGTGGTAACAATCCAAATTTTTGGAATACCATCGATGCTTTATATCTTCTAAATTCTCGTAATTCATCTTCAGATATTTCTATAATGTTTTTACCATCAACTATAACTCTTCCTGCAGTAGGTTCTATAATCCTATTAAGATGACGAATTAAAGTTGATTTTCCGGATCCTGATAAACCCATAATTACATGAATTTTTTTAGACTTAATATCTAGATTAATATTTCTAAGTCCTAATACATGGCTGTGTTCCTCTAAGAGATCTTTCTTAGTCATTCCTTTCAGTAAATACTTCATCATACCTCTAGGATTATCGCCATAAACTTTATAAAGATTTTGGATACTTATATCAGTCATTTTTATGACCATTATTATGCTTCTGTAAACGCTCGCCGTAACGTTGCAAAGACCTATCAAAGATTATAGCAAGTGCAACTATAGCTAGCCCGTTCATTAATCCCAGGGCTAAATATTGATTCTGAATAGCTTGTAGTACAGGAATACCTAATCCTCTAACACCTATCATTGACGCTATTACTACCATTGCTAAAGCCATCATAATGGTTTGGTTAATACCAGCAAATATATTAGGTAAAGCTAGCGGAATTTGCACCTCTATAAGACGTTGTTTTGAATCAGCTCCAAATGCATTTGCTGCTTCAAGAATATCTTTATCAACCAGTCTAATACCTAGATTGGTTAAACGTATAATTGGAGGCATAGCATAGACACAAATAGCTATTAATCCAGGCACTTTTCCTATTCCTAACAACATTAGAACAGGTAATAAATATACAAAAATTGGGATTGTTTGCATTACATCAAGTAAAGGATTTAATGTTTTTTGAACACGATCATAACGTGCCATCCATATTCCCAATGGCATTCCTATTATTATACATAAAAGTGTGGCGACAGAAATTAAAGCTATGGTAGACATTGTATCTTCCCACATACCTAAATACCCAATAAGTGTAAAAGTAAGTATTGCAGCTAATGGTAATTTCCAATTTCTAGATCCTAAATAGCATAACGATGCAATAATTAGCATTATGATTGGCCAAGGAGTATTAACTAAAAGTTTTTCAAACCATATCAAAAACCATAATAAAGGATCAAAAAAATTTTCTATAGATTCTCCATAGCTTCTTGAAAATGATCTAAAAGCATTATCAATTGCATTTTTTATATCTCTTAAACCACTTCGAGATATTTCTGGGAATTCTGTAAAGAAATCTATCATTCAAATCTTTCATACATAGAACATTTAATTCTAGTTAAATATACTTAAAGAGCCTCTTTAACATTCTGGGCAACTTCTTTAGGTACCCAATTTACCCATATGTCATAAAATTTTTCAAGAAATGTAATAGCTCCATCTATACCTTGAGCTTGATTATCTTCCATATAAACGAGCATACTATTCATTACTTCTCCAGGAAATATTCTTTTACTGAAATATTTCATTACTTTATGCATTTCCTTTACGTCTGGTGTAACAATAGTTTTAACGATTGATTTAGTCCATGCTGAAGGTTTGGGGTTTATACATACTTCTGGTCCTTTAGAAATACAACTGTCCCAATTTTCAGACCCAGCAAATGGAACTCCAAAATCCATTAACTTCATATTATATTTTCCTATTAATGAAGTTGGGGACCAATAATAACCGAGCCAATTATCTCCTCTTTGGGCCGCCTTTGTCATCGACGCATCTAAACCTGCTTTAGATCCTGGATCAACAAGCATCCAACCTTTCTTCTCCATTTCAAAAGCAATAAAAAGACTTTGATTAGATAACTGACATCCCCATCCTGCAGGACAGCCAATAAATGCACCTTTTGATGGGTCTTCCTTAGCAGGAAATAGGTCAGGTCTTTCTAGAATATCTAATACTGTTTTAAACTGTGGGTTACGTTTTAATGTGTCTGGTGTAACCCACCATCCTTCTCCTAATTCAGTAATAGGACCATCACTAGCTGAAAACAAACGACCTTCTTCAACTGCTTTTTGAAGAGGTTCAGCGACAGAATTAGTCCATAACTCTGGTGCTACTTGGGGTCTTCCCTTTTCATTCATTGTAACAAAAGTAGCCGTTGTAGCTCCTGGAATTAATTCAACTCTACACCCATATCCTTCTTCTAAAATAAATTTATCAACATTTGCCATTAATGTCGCTGAAGGCCAATTCATATCAGCCATTTGGAATTCACAATTTGATGCTATAGATTTAAAAGATAGCAAGAAAAAAAATACGTAAAATATAAAAATTGAAAGTGATATTTTTTTCATTAAAATTTTTCCTACTTAATAATAAACTTATTACTATACTAATATATTTCTTAATATTAGGTTACTTATTTTTAAATTTAGAATTACGTTACTATTATAACCCGATAGTATAATAAAAATAAGCATTAGCTTCTGCTTTGGACTTATAAGGTAAATCTTGGTATTGAAAAGTGGCCGTTATTTTTTCATTTGATGACAAATACCTATCAAGCGCCAATGATAAAACTGGTCTCGTCGGATTAAATTCATTTTCTAAACTTACCGTACTTAAACCATTAATTCCTGTCGGCTCTATATTATCTACGTTATGAATTAGATCATGTTCTACTCCTATGCTACCTCTCAATACACGGTCAGAAGCCATATTAATACTAAATTTTAGACCACTTACTATGGTCCCTAAACTATCTTTAATTCTATTAAAAGTAAGCGGAGAACTTAGCCCTACTTCCGTAAACCCTTCTTGTTGAACAGAAGAAAGTTTTGCTGCAAAATAAGGAATCAAATTACTATTTTCTGATGCCTTATAATTATATTGAAGCTCAGTTATATAACTTTGTGCTTCTATTTCTGTATATCCTATACCTTTTTCAGATGAGCCAACTACGTCTCTAGTTAAAATAGCACTTTTTAACTGATAAGCATTTGAAAATTTTATTTGATAACCTGATTTGTCAGCATGTTCGTTCCAAACAATAAGTGCACCATATAATGGTGTTTTGTCTCTTAGTTCAAAAGTAGATGGTGTGTTGTGAATTAAATTTTTATGATAGAATCCTGCTACTCTTAAATTTTTGTTAATTTTATATCCTCCTACTAATACAAAACTATTATTTGAAGTTGTTGGATTAGATATTCTTGTATGACGACCACCTAAAGATAAACAAGCATTCTTCTCATTAAATAAATCACAATCATACGTATTCATATGTGCAAAATTTACTTCTGTAACAGATAATAAATTATTTATCCCGCTAATAACATTAGTTTTGGTATTTTTCTTTACCGATTCAATAGTATCCGGAGCCAAATCTATGGCCTCCACTACTAAATCCCATGTAGTTCCAGAACTATTTTCTAACGTCCAATTATTTCTAAAAGAATTTGAAACAAGACTTCCACTGGTGTTAATTATATTACTGCTAGCCAAACCAACTACGGCGGAACTATAAGTTGTGCTAACTCCTAAAGTGGAACTTAAATCAACTCCAAAATTGGTTGTTCCTGAAACACTACTAAACGTTATTTTACCAAAATCAGAGGTGCTGTTTACGATAATATTATAGTTAGTAGGAAGTTTGCCATCGTAGGTTAGAGCTGAGCCGGAAGCGCCTTGAGAGTTGTTTAGTGTGGTTATAATACTATCTGTATCATTATAAATACTAATATTATTTCCTGATGCAGAAATAGTACCCGTATTTATTAATGTAGTGATAGTAGCTGAATCATCATTATAAATTGCCCAATCATCCCCCGCAGATATTGTTCCTGAATTGTTTAATGTAGTTATTGTACCTCTAATATTTTTTATAGCATAGTCATCAGTTGTTGCTTTTATAGTACCACTGTTCGTTAGTGTAGTTATTTTCCCATCATTCCATATACCATTTCTAGTTGCTGAAATGGTGCCAGAATTAGTTAATGTAGTAATAGTATTTTCAGTCGAGTTACTTTGATCATTTCGAATTCCATAATCATCTACTGCAGATATTGTTCCTGAATTATTTAAGTTAACTATAGTAGCACCTTGAACAAGTTTAAGACCATCGTCACCGCCGGCCGAAATAGTGCCACTATTTGTTAAAGTTGTAATTGTACCTCTTGTCCATAAGCCGGAATCATCATCAGCAGATATTGTTCCTGAATTTGTTAAAGTTGTTATATTTCCTGCATTATATATACCAAAGTCATCTCCTGCAGATATTGTTCCAGAGTTAGTAAGTGTTTCTATAGACCTCTCATCCCCCACAAGATTAGTGATACCCCTATCTTCAGTGGCAGATATTGTTCCCGTATTAGTTAATATGGTAATGAATCCACCATTTCTGAGACCATGATTTGTCCCTGCAGTAATGGAGCCATTATTAATTAAATTAGAAATATTACCTGGTGAAGAATTCCTTAAACCAGCTGTTTCGCTTGCTTCAAATGTTCCATTGTTAGTAATCGAAGTATTTGTACCATTTGCAGTCTTCACAGCGACATTTGTACTGTCTATAGTAACGCCAGAATCAACAGTTACATTAGAGCCATCTCCCTCTATTTCTAAGTCACTACAATTTGAGGAAATGGTTTCAGTTGAGCCAGATACAACTGAACAATCTGCTGCCAACAAGTTTTTACTATAAAATATACCAAATAATATTAAAACGAAAAATAAACGTTTCAATATGCTCCCTCCAGAAAATAAATTTTATAGACAATGAATTAATAATACTTTTTGTCAATTTATTAAAATATTTACCATAATATTATATAATATGATATTGAGAACTAATAAGCCGCCTTAGCTCAGGGGTAGAGCACGTCATTGGTAATGACGGGGCCGCAAGTTCGAATCTTGCAGGCGGCACCATTATATGTATGATGTTATAATAAGGGGAGAATAAACAAATGACAGATAATTCATTTTCTTGGAAAGATAAAATTGTAGCGATAACTGGAGGAGGTAATGGTATAGGATTAGCTATAGCTATTGCCGCGAAACAATTAGGAGCAAAAGTTTCTATATCAGATATAAATGAAACTGATCTAAATTCAGCTAAAGATCAATATAACTTTAACGTATGTTTATCTGATGCTGGTAAAGAAAAAGATATTCTAAATTTTATAGATAATACAAAACAAAATTTAGGAGAAATAGATATATTTTTTGCGAATGCAGGCGTTGCTAGAAGTGGGACATTAGATACTTCAGATGAAGATTGGGACATCTCTCATAGAGTTAATGTTATGCATCATGTTTGGGCTGCAAGAGCAGTTATTCCCTCTATGAGAAAAAGAAATGATTGTCGTTTTATAACAACAGCTTCGGCAGCTGGATTATTATCTGAAATTAATTCTGCCTCATATTCTCTTACTAAACATGCTGCTGTTGGTTTTGCAGAATGGCTGTCAATTGTCTATGGAAAAAATGATAATGACGGAAATGCAGTTACTATTTCTTGCCTTTGCCCTCAAGGAGTAAATACAGCTATGACTGCTAATATGGAAAATGGAGGTGTTGCTGGAATAGATGGAATGTTAAACCCCAGCGATGTAGCAAAAACAGTAATAGAGACGGTAAGTAACGGAGGGTTTCTAATTCTTCCTCACCCTGTAGTTGGAGAATACATTAAATTTAAAACAGCTGACTATCCAAGATGGTTGGGTGGGATGAGAAAACTTTACGCTAAGTTTAAAGGATCATATTAAACTAAAACATTCAAATATACATGCTAGTATTTAATATAAGTATGTGTATGCTAATATTTTTTATTTCTTTGGGAGAGAATTTATTATGGCTAAAAAAATATGGAATCTTTATTTATCAGGAGAAATACATACAAATTGGAGAGATGAAATTAGAATCCTGTGCGAACAAAAGGGTCTTCCAGTTATTATAAATTCCCCTAACACTATACATGAAGATTCTGACGATTGCGGTGTTAATATTTTAGGGAAAGAAGACGATAAATTTTGGCATGATCATAAAGGTGCTTCAATAAATGCAATCAGAAATTCTACTTTAATAAAGAATGCAGATATTTTGATAGTTAAATTTGGAGAACAATATAGACAATGGAACGCAGCTTTCGATGCAGGTATGGCAAAAGCTCTAGATAAATCTATTATTACACTTCATGATAATAATCTTAATCATGCTCTTAAAGAGATAAACCAAGCGGCATCAGCATCATGCCGCTCAGTAGAACAAGTGGTTAATATCCTTTCATATTTAATTGATGGGTCTTTAGAAAAACAAGCTTTAAATGTTGCTGAATAGTCTAGGGAATATTTAATGAAAAAAATAAAAGGCTTAACTAGAAGAGCTCTTTTATCAGGGACAGCAATTTCAGTTATTCCTGCAAACTCTATAGCTCAGTCAATTAATGAAGGCTCACCTGCTTGGATGAAAACTGCAGGAGAATCTTTTAATGAATATGGTTTTCCATCTTCTCAAGAAAAAAATACTAAACGTGAGATATTCCAGCCATATGAAGAGTATGCGCCAGGAGCTGGCGTAGCAATGACACCTCTTGAAAAACTTGAAGGAATTATAACTCCAAATGGATTACATTTTGAAAGAAGTCATAACGGAGTTCCTAACATAGATGTAAGGCAACATGAACTATTGATACATGGCCTAGTTGAGACTCCCCTAGTTTTCAAAATTGAAGATCTACTCAAATACCCTATGGAAACGAAAACATATTTTATAGAATGTGGAGGCAACAGTTTTTATAATTCTAATGCTTTTCCTATTGCTATAGATAGAACATGTGGATCAATTCATGGTCTAATGTCTACCTCAGAATGGACAGGAATTCCTCTTAAAAATATTTTAAGAGAAGCAGGAATTAAAAAAGAAGCCTTGTGGCTTTTAGCCGAAGGTGCAGATGCAGGGGCTATGAGTAGAAGTATTCCGCTTGAGAAAGCCTTAGACGATACACTTATTGCTCTTTATCAAAATGGAGAGAGAATTAGGCCAGAACAAGGTTACCCAATGAGATTAGTGGTTCCTGGTTGGGAGGGGAACATTAGTATTAAGTGGTTAAGACGTATAAAGTTAACTAAAAAACCTACATACACTAAAGATGAAACATCTAAATATAGTGATTTACTAGCCAATGGGAAAACATTACAATTCACTTTTCCTATGGAAGTAAAGTCAGTAATAACGAAACCAACTGCGGGAACAGTTCCATTGAAGAAAGGTCCCGTTCATATTACAGGATTAGCTTGGTCAGGGCTGGGAAAAATTAAAAAAGTAGAAGTCTCTACAGATAAAGGAAAAACTTGGAATACCGCCCAAATAGATGGAGAAAATCAGCAACTATCGCCTGTTAGGTTTAGATATAATTGGATTTGGAATGGCGAAGAATGTTCAATAGAAAGTAGAGCAACAGATAGTAAAAATAATATTCAACCGCAGAGAAAAGATTGGTCAATTAAATATGGCCTTGGACATTTATATCATAATAATTCAATACAAATTTGGCGAATAATGCCAGATGGACAAATATATAATGAATATGATGACCTTGCTCAAAATGAGAAATGGTCAGAAGAATAATATTGATGAGGATTACTTTGAATGTCTAAATCAAAGCTATATTTTTTATTTCTAATATTTATATTTAGTATTATTTCAATTTCATCATTAATAGCTGATGAAGATATAAACTTTAATCTAGGAAGAAGTATTGAAGATAATTTAATTTCGAAAATTGATAGTACTAGTGATAAAATTAACTCATCATCTAATATTTTAAATTTAAACCAAGAAATTAATGAAGAAATCATTAATAAAATTAATTCTAATAATAATAAAAATTCAATTAGAAATATAAAAGATCAAAAAACTACAAATAATATCAGTACTAATAAAGAATCAATATTTTTTAAATATTTTAACTATAAAAATAATCCTATTAATTGGCACAACAGTTATTTAAGTGAAAGCGATATTCAGAATAGAATTATTAATCAAGATATTTCAATTAGCCCTTCAAGCGTTAACTTACCTAGCGGAAATGGTACAGTTGAAATGGGAGAAAAAGTATATCAATCAAAATGTCTTTCATGCCATGGTACTGAAGGTAAAGCTGAAGAATTAGATCAAGAAGTAGAAAGTTTGAGAGGAGGTCAAAATTCAATAAAAATTATTGCCTTCGAATCTTTATCTGGAGGTTTAGGAAGCTTAAACTCTGAAATGCCTATAAGGTCAGTTGGTTCTTTTTGGCAACACTCTACTACTTTATTTGATTATATTAGAAGAGCAATGCCATATTTTGAACCACAATCATTAACTAATGATGAGGCTTACGCTGTAACGGCCTATGTTCTATTTATTAATAATATAATAACTAAAGATCAAAATATTAATGCAGACACTCTTCAAAAAATAAATATGCCTAATAAAGCTGGTTTCATAGATTCCTGGGGACCTGATTGGTGGAGATCTTGGATAAAACAAAAATATTCTATTATTTTTACATGCTTTTTATTAACTGCAATTTTGCTAGTAATATTATTTGCTAAAAAACTTACACAACACAAAAAACACATAAATATTATAAAAATTCTTCTAACAACTACTATTTTTAGTTGGATTGGAATATTTCATGGGATTCCACTTGGAACACAAAAAGTATATAATAGTTATAATAATTTAAGATTAAATAATGGTGATTGGGAGAATATTCTCTTTGAACCTATCTTTGTAATACTCACCTCATTTGTCATTATAACAACTCTTATTTGGGGACGAGGAATATTTTGTGGTTGGATATGTCCTTTCGGAACTATTCAAGATATGATTTATAAACTTAAGAGTCTTTTTAAGTTTATAACTTTTGAAGTACCAAATAATTTACATAATAAATTAATTTATACAAAATATATTATACTTTCAGCAATTGTTATAAGCGCTATATATGCATCAGGTAATAATTTATTATTGGAGTTTGAACCATTTAAAACAATTATTGAAAATAAGTTTAACACTTCTACAATTCTCATTTTATGGTCTCTTGTTTTATTAAGTTTTGTTTTCTTTATAGAAAGAGGTTTTTGTCGTTATCTATGTCCTACTGGAGCAGCTTTAAGTTTGACTAGTCAGTTCCAGGTTATAAATTGGCTAACTTCTATAAAAGCTAATGGATCTAAAGATAGTCTAGCATTAGCCCCAAGGTGTCCTACAAAAGCAATAAAAAGTGATGGCTCTATAAATGAAAAAGAATGTATACTATGTTTATCCTGTCAAATAGTTTATAATGATAAAAATTTATCCAACAAAAATAAAAGCTCTATTCGGAAAAAAAGAAATAATAATTCTCCAGCTTTAGGAACAAGCTAATTGATAAAAAATATAATTAAAACTTTATTATTTCTACTATTACTAACTATGAGTATTTCTATTTCTAAAGCAGATATGAATGATCCCCTGCAAAGTCGAATTAACCCAGGTATTGTTGCTAAACTTTTTCCAAGTGCAGAATCATTGGGTGCACCAACAGGAACACCTCCTTATATTCCAGTCTATGGAACAGATGATAACGTAACAATAGATGAAACAGTTTTAGCAAAATGGAGAATAGAGTTTTTACAAGTAGAAGCAAGAGAACCCACGGAAGAAGAAACTAATGCGAAGATAGCTTCTCTTAAAAAAACAGGCTTTAAAAAAGAAATTGGTTTCTTATTTTCTACTTATGAAACCACTAAAGCCAAAGGATATTCAGGAGATCATTTTGATATTATTGTTGGATTAAAAACTGATGGTAGATTAGCTGGTTCAGTCATAGTCGAGCTTCATGAACCTATGATTTGTCCAACTTGTGTTCCGCAAACCAAACTTACTGCCCTGCATGATACATTTAAAGGGGCTAATATAAATAGAAGAGTGAATTTAAACTCTGGCACAGGCGGAGGTAGAGGTTATGATGGTGTAACTGGGGCAACTATTAGTGCTACTCTAACAACAAATGGTATTATTACTGCAGCTAAAAAAATATTAAGGCAAACAGGCTTAGGTGCAAATGAGGGACCTTTTTATTTAGATGTTGATAGTTTTTTAGACTATAATTGGTCTGAATTAGTTAATTGGGGTGGTGTAGTAGGTAAATCTTTTACTAATGAAGAAATTCGTAAAGAACTGAGCCCAGAGACTGAAGATTATATAAGAAACCCAGATAGAAATTTCTCTACTATATATGCAGGTTTAGCAAGTCCAGCTTCAGTAGGAAAAAATATATTCGGAGGGAAGTGGTACTCATATCATGTATCTCAGTTAGCTACAGGAGATAATTTATTAGTGGTACTAGGTTCTGGTTTATATTCTTGGAAAAAAAACGACTATAAAAGAATAAGTTTAGTTCAAAAAGATAAAAAATGGAAATTTACCAAAAATGAAGCTTTAAAAGCTACAGCGTTAAGAATTAAAGAAAAGCCTAATCTTTCGCAAGTTGGTTTATTAAGAGTTCCTAAAGAATGGGGATTTGATCCTCTTGAAAAATGGTCACTCGAGTTTTCGGTAAATGAAAAATTTGTTAATGGTAGCTTTACGTTGAACTATGAACTACCAAAACAATTAATTACTGGAGATCCAGTAGCTTTAGAAGATGCAGGTTTAAGGCCCATCAAAACGGCTTTTTTAGGTCTAGTAAGAGAAAGTAAACTTAGTGGGTGGCAGTCAGAATGGGCTAGACAAGATTATTCAATTATAATTCTATTTATTCTTCTAATACTATTAACTTTATTTTTAGTGTTTCAAAAAAAACTTACATCTAATAAAAATATTCATAATTATATTAGATTTGGTTTTTTAACAATTACTCTAACTTGGCTTGGTTGGATAGCACAAGCTCAGCTCAGTATAGTCAATATAATATCCTATGCTCAAGCTTTAGTTCAAGGAAAAGGTTATACACAATTTTTATTTGAACCACTAATATGCATAATTTTTATTTATACTCTTTTTTCGTTAATTTTACTTGGTAGAGGAGT
>CENZ01204107.1_pt1 | contig 11808 bp, 16 predicted proteins | sample 361341 | NCBI WGS metagenome assembly CENZ01 (sample SAMEA2619782, study PRJEB7988) | marine metagenome | biome: marine biome (ENVO:00000447); feature: deep chlorophyll maximum layer (ENVO:xxxxxxxx); material: "saline water (ENVO:00002010), including plankton (ENVO:xxxxxxxx)" | depth 50 m
CAATTGATTAAAAGCCAACTGCTCTACCAACTGAGCTAACGACCCAAAGTGAGAGGATTATATCAAATCAATTATTAAGTTTAACTAATTCTTCCTCTGAAAGAATAGCTGCGCTGGATTCAGGATAATTTTGTATAACATTATTAAAATTGCTTCTAGCAGAGGTTTTATCTTCAAGTTGAAGAAAATTCAAACCTAATTTGAAAAAAGACTCTGGGGTTCTTTTATTTTCTGGAAAATTATTTAAAAGTGAATTGAATGTCTCAATAGAATCTTGATACATTTGTTGCTGAAAATAAATATCCCCTAAATAAAAGTAAGCTTCAACCGAATATTCTCCCTGAGGAAAAGATAAAATCAATAACCTAAGGTTTTCAGCAGCTTCAGAATACCTAGAATTTTCTATAAGTTTTAAAGAATTAGACCACAATAAAAATTCCTCTTCTGATCCATCATTGCTTATAAGTCCAGATAGAGGATTTTCATCAAGATCGCTTAACTCGATTTGATCTTGGTTATCTTCTTCACTTGAGAGAAGGATTAAAGTCTCAAGCTGATGAATACGTTTATCTAAATCCATGTATCTTAATTGATTGGCATCTTCAATTCTTTGAAGCTCATAAGTATTCTGATCTAAATTGTTGGAAAGATTCGATATTTCTTGTTCAAGCTTATTTAATTTATCTAGCAAGATTTCTAAAGATTCTTGTTCACTCTGAGCGAGAAAATTACCTGTAAAAAATATTAAAGTCAGGGGCAAAAGTAATTTACTCATTTTATTATAAATTAACTAAAATAAAGCAATCTCAACTCTTCTATTTTGTTTCCAATCCGATTCTGTTGAGCCAAAACTAATAGGTTTCTCTTCTCCATAACTAATAATTTTAATTTTTGACGAAGACACTCCTTGAATAATTAAATAATTTTTAACTTCAATTGCCCTTTTTTCGCCCAAGGCTAAATTATATTCTCTAGTACCCCTTTCATCACAATGTCCCTCAAGTCTGATGATGTTTGCTTTTTCTGACTCAGAGACATATTGAGCAAGGATTTTCTTTGTATCATCATTCAGAGTGCTTTTATCGAAATCAAAATAAACTTTATCTTCTATCGAAGTGTCGATTTTATCTTTTTCGTCGAAGTTTATTCCTTCAACTTCTTTATAATTTGTTTGGCTTACGGAATCACTTACTTGAGTAGAACAACTCACTAAAAATAATAATAAAAATAAAGGTAAAGCTTTTAAAAATTTCATAATATCTCCTAGTTATTATAATTTAAATATTTAATTATTAGACACATCGAAACTCTATTAGTTCAGAAAAGGAGACCATGCTGGTTCTCGAACGGACCCTCTCTTAACTGGCAATTGAAATTTTGATTTTTTATCAATAGTTATGCCAGCTAAATAACCCTGATTTTCTTTTTTTGTTGAATAAATAATTATGTGTCCATTTGGAGAAATTGTTGGCGATTCATCTAATGTTGTTTTAGTAATAATATTAATAAATCTATCTTTAAGATTTCTAGTGGCGATATGAAAAAAACCATTATTTCCATGAACAAAAACTATATTTTTTCCGTCAGGGAAAAATCTAGACCTTGCGTTATAACTGCCTTCCAAAGTTACCCTCTTAATTCTTTTATTTGATATTTTAATTTCAAAAATTTGAGGGCTGCCCGACCTATTAGAGGTAAATAATAATCTTTTTCCATCTGGTGACCAGGCTGGTTCGGTATCAATTCCATAATGGCTAGTTAATCTAGAAATTTTTTTTGTTTTTAAATTATAATTATAAATGTCTGGATTTCCCGACATAGAAATTACAAATGCTAAATTTTTTGAGTCAGGAGACCAAACAGGAGCACTTTTACTCATACCAAGTGTTGGAATAGTTTCTCTATCGCCAGTCAATAAATTTTGAATAAAAATCTCTGCAAAACCTTTTTCAAAAGATACGTAAGCAAGTTTGTTGCCGTCTGGTGACCAGTCAGGAGACATTAAAGGAGAATTTGAAGAAAATAAAATATTTTCATTGTCTCCATCAATATCTGATATACAAATACTATATTTATTTGGTTCTGGATTTAATATATATGCAAGTTTTGTATTAAAGACTCCTTTTAAACCTGTCATGCTTTCATAAACTCTATCGCTAATTTTTTTAGTAATTAATTTAATATTTTCTTTATCTCCTATTATGTCGCCACGCAAGATAATTCTTTTAAGAGCTATATCTGCTACCGAATAATAAATGACTAAATTTTCTGCCTCTTCATAAACTTCCCCGAAGACTACGTAGTCCATAGATAAAAGCTCCCAATCTCTTCTATAGAAACTATCTTCGTTATAAGGAAAAGACAACATTTGATCTAATCTAAGGGAGTTAAACTCTCCAAAAAGTGTTAACTTTTCATTGATCTGATTTCTGACATCGTATTCAAACTTTCTTCCAAGATTACTTTTGAAAGGAACAATTGCTATATTGGGCAATTGCTCAGAGCCTTTTATAATTTCAATTTTTAACTTTGCTTCAAAATTTAAACTAAAACAATAAATTAAAATTATAAAAAAAATCTTCATCTATCTTGATTTAAAAACTAAATTAACCTCTCTAAAGTACTTTTCAAAATCTTCTCTATTTAAATTAGATATTTCTTTTAAAAAACTAATTTTACCAACAGCTTTCATTGCTGAATCATCAAATTTATTATCGCCACTCGATTGAATTAAGGTTCTAGATAAAATTTCTCCAGAGGGAGCTAACTTTATTTTAATAGAAACTTTTATATCATCGTTAAGAACAAAAGGCTTATCCCATAAATCAATAAATCTTTTTTGAATGATATTAATAGTAACTTTAAATTTTTCCTTTTTTAAAGATTCTAGAGACTGTTTAGCTGAAATTAGAAGATCATTGGTATCAATTTTTTCTTTGGATTTAAGAAATTTTTCATTCCTGAAATTATTACTTTCTAAGTTTTTGAGAGAAAAAAAATTTTTCTGAACTTCATTTATAAGATAATTTTCTTTTTTTTCTAATATAAAACCAACAGGAATGACTTCGTAAGTTTGCTTATTAGAAAAAAAAATAGAAAAATCTAAAAGAACCATTAATAAAATTATTGAATGTCCTAAAAGGGATAAAAAAAATCCTAAATATAGATTAATCATCTTTAGGCTCAGTAAGAAAATTAATAGAATTTGGCTTTAATTTTTGTAAAGACGACATCAACAAAGCTACTTCGTTAAAAATGACCTGAGAATCTGCACGAATAAAAATTTCAATTTTGTTTTTTGGGATAATTTTTACCAATTCTGATTTCAATGTATCCAAGTCCATGGGTACATTCTTAAAAGAATCAAGTTCAAGGTAGTAATTTCCTGTTGAATCGATAGAAATAGTTAAAGAATTATTTTCAAAATCTTCTATTGGCGCTGAATCTACCTGAGGTAGATCAATGTTGATTCCTTGAATTAAAAAAGGTGCTGTTACCATAAAAATTAATAAAAGAACCAACATAATATCCACATAAGGAATAACATTAATTTCGGCTAAATATTTTTTAGGATTTCTCGTTCTCATCTATTTCTTTAGTGAGGATAATAATAAGTTCTTCAGAAAAATTAGAATATTCGTTAATAAAAGTATTAATTTTATTTAGATTCCAGTTGTAAGAAATTAAAGCTGGTATAGCGGCAAAAAGACCTAGAGCTGTTGCTATTAAAGCCTCAGATATACCTGGAGCTACGACTGTTATTGAAACTTGAGTTAACTGTGATAAGCCTCCAAAAGCATTCATTATTCCCCAAACAGTCCCAAATAAACCTATATAAGGGCTTACAGAGGCTGCAGTAGATAAAAAAGATAGTCTTTTTGATAGTATTTCTTCGTTTCTAGAAATAGAGATTTCTAAGATCTTTTTTATTGATTCAAAATTAACAATTTTATATTTGGTGTCTTTAAATTCTTTGAAAGCTGCAAAGAAAATCTGCTCCACTCCCACCAATTTTTCTTTCTTAGAAACTTTAGAAAAAATTTCGTTTAGATCAATTTTATTCCAAAAAAGTTTATTAAACTCAAAGATATCTTTTTCGACCCTTTTAAAGGTTATATAATTTTCAATTATGAACCACCAAGAAACAAAAGAGATGATCAACAAAATTATAAGAACCAATTTAACGACTAAACTTGCTTCTAGGAAAAGAGATAAAAGATTTAATTCAAATGCCATTAATGTTTTCTTTCATAGATTGATTTAACTCAACAGGTATTTTAGACGGTTTCATATTTTTAGCTTCCAAACATCCACATTTAACATTTGCATCTAATATTTTTATTTGATTTGAATCAAATATTTCTTGAAGAAAAGTAAAACTAACTTTTTTAACGATATTAATTTTACTCTTTACTTCTATAACCTCATCTAATTCTGCTGGTTTAATAAAATCTAAATTTACTCTCTTTACTACAAATATTAATCCTTCTTTCAAAAGTTTTTTTTGATCATAGCCTAGATTTCTTAAAAACTCTGTTCGACCTCTCTCTAAATATTTTAAATAATTTGAATTATAAACTAGGCCTTGTGCGTCAGTATCTTCAAAGTAAATTCTTATTTTTAATGAAGACATTTTTATTTTCTATGCATTTCAATGTCTTCAATATACAAATTTTTTAATAGATAAATAAAGTCTTTCCAAAGAAGATCGCATGTGTTGTTATTATTAATTTTTAATTCGGGATTCACACTATGAAGTGTTACTCTGACTTTAATTGGCCTATTATTAAATTTATAAATTAGAGCGGGAAATCCTTCTCCTTTAGTTGATTCTAAAACTTGATCCCACCACTTCTCAATTGGTTCATTTCCATGACCATAACGTTTACATTCTAGATACCACCTACCTAGAATTAAATCTGGTAAAAATTTTTCTCTTGTTTGTTCTAAAATTCTTTTTAAAGGAATTGATAAGGTAAATTCTTCATTTATTAATTTAGCTATTTCTCTTTCGAATGCAGCACCTTTATTTCTTGAATTTGTCATCTCAAGTTATCTAATCGAGAAAAAATTCTGCATTTGAAAATACATTTTGAACATCATCTAAATCTTCTAGATTGTCTAATAATTTTAGAACTTTTTCTGTATCCTCGGAGTTTAATTGAACATTTTGACTAGAATCCATGATCATTTCAGCCTCTATGATTTCTATATTTTCTTTTAGTAAAACATTTTTTACATTATGAATATTATTAGGCTCTGTAAATATTAAAGTTAAATCTTCATTGGAAGATTCGATGTCTTCTATTCCTTCAGAAATAAGTAATTCTAATAATTTTTCCTGGTTAGATTCTTTTACAATTATTTGTCCTTTTTTTAAAAATAAATAAGAAACTGATCCGTCAGTTCCTAAACTTCCACCACACTTAGAAAACGCATGTCTTACTTCCGCAACGGTCCTATTTTTATTATCTGACATTGCTTCTATTAAAATAGCTACTCCATTAGGGCCGTAGCCTTCATAAGTTATTTCTTCTAAATTTCCTGAATCTGAATCTCCTGCGCCTCTAGAAATGGCTCTCTCTATTGTATCTTTGGGCATATTTGCACCTAAGGCTTTATCTAGCGCTAGCCTTAATCTCGGATTATCAGACGCTTCGGCTCCTCCTAATTTAGACGCAACCGTAATCTCTCTAATTAGCTTTGAAAAAATCTTTTGTTTTTTTTCATCCTGTCTGCCTTTTCTATGTTTAATATTTGCCCATTTAGAATGACCTGCCATTTACTCAATCTCCTCAAAAGTGGATTTTATTGATAGATCTTCTAACTCAGCGTTTGAAATTTTGTCAGGAGCTTCTGTCATTAAACACAGTGCTGACTGAGTTTTAGGAAAAGCTATTACATCTCGAATAGAATCTTCATTAGCCATTAGCATTACGATTCTATCCAAACCAAAAGCTATCCCTCCATGAGGAGGACATCCGTATTCAAGAGCTTCAAGAAAAAAACCAAATTTTTGTTTGGCCTCTTCATCACTAATACCTAAAATAGAGAATATTTTTCTTTGTTCTTCTGCGTCATGAATACGCATAGAACCTCCTCCTAGTTCAAACCCGTTCAAAACTAAATCATACGCCTCCGATATGGCTTGATGGGGAGACTTTTCTAGTAAATCCAAAGTACTTAATGATTTTGTAAAAGGATGATGACTAGGGGTTAATGCTCCCTCAAGAGTTTCATCAAACATAGGAAAATCTGTAATCCAAAGTGGCTTCCAAGAAGTTTTATCGATCAAATCAAAGTCTTCTGCTAGTTTTTGTCTTAAAGCCCCCATTGAATCAAAAACAATTTTTTTGTTTCCAGCTCCAAAAAAAACTACCTCTCCATTTTTTAAGTCTAATTTTTTGACCAAGCTTTCTAATTCTTTTTCAGATAAAAATTTAACAATTGGTGATTGCAGACCTTTTTTTAAATCAGATACATCATTTACTTTTATATAAGCCAAACCCTTGGCTCCAAAATTTCCTACATATTTCGTATATTCATCAATTTGACCCCTACTAATATCTTTCTTAAGTTTCATCGCTACAAGTTTTGATTTTTTATCATTCGCAGGATCTTTGAAAACCTTAAAATCAGAATCTAAAAATAAGTCCTTAACATCATGAAGAATAATTGGATTTCTTAAGTCAGGTTTGTCTGTACCATATTTTTCCATTGATTCTTTGTGGGTAATTTTAGGAAATCTTTTAAGATCAACATTTAATATATTTTTAAATAATTCGATAATTAGATTTTCAGAAATATTCATTATTTCTTCACAACTAGTGAAAGACATCTCGATGTCAATTTGAGTAAATTCGGGTTGTCTATCTTTTCTAGTATCTTCATCTCTAAAACATTTCGCTATTTGAAAATATTTACTAAAACCACTTACCATCAATAATTGCTTAAATAATTGTGGTGATTGGGGAAGCGCGTAGAATTTTCCTTTATTTACTCTACTGGGTATTAAAAAATCTCTTGCACCTTCAGGCGTCGCTTTGGTCATCATAGGAGTATCTATGTCAATAAATCCCTTATTAACCAAAAAATTTCTTACTGAATTACTTACCTCTGAGCGCATAATAAGATTTTCATGCATTTCTGGCCTTCTTAAATCTAAATATCTGTACTTCAGCCTTATTTCTTCCCCTGCATTTGAGTATTCATCTAGTTGAAACGGCAAGGGTTTGCTTTTAGAAAAAATATTGAGTTTGTTTGCACAAACCTCTACTTCTCCTGTACTCATTTTTATATTTTCAGTGCCCTTTGGTCTTTTTCTTACAAGACCAGATACTTCAATTACAAATTCATTTTTAATATTTTCAGCAACAGAGAATATTTCTTTTTCACTCGGTTCAATTACAACTTGGATAATTTCAAGATCTTTTCTCAAATCTAGGAAAATTACTCCTCCATGATCTCTTACTTTTTCTACCCAGCCATATACGGTTACAGTTTTTCCCTCGTCTAAATTAGAGAGATTGAAAATTTTTGAGTTCATTTAAGTTTTAGATTCTGGTTGTTCTTTTTTAACAGGTTTATTTTTTTGTTCTTTGTTTAATGATTTAGGATCTTTAGATTGTACTAAATTTTTCTTTGTTCCAGTTTTAAAATCTGTTTCGTACCAACCCTTTCCATCTAATCTAAAACTTGGAGCTGAAACTACTCTTTTGGCCACAGCTTTTTCGCTACAGTCACATTTAACTTTCTTATTAGACTCAGAAATACTTAGTATTTTTTCAAACTTCTTATTACATTTTAGACATTGAAATTCATAAATTGGCATAATTCTTCTCGTTATTTAACAAATTAAATAAAATTAAGGCAAAATATATTGAATCATAAATTATTTTTTCCATGAAAGCTTCTTTATATCATTTCAAAACTCTTAGGGACACGCCTTCTGATGCAGAATTGATAAGTCATAAATTAATGATTAGAGCGAATATGATAAAACCTATTGCTTCAGGGATTTATACTTGGCTTCCCTTAGGAACTTTAATATTAAAAAAAGTTGAAAATATAATTAGGGAAGAACTCAATCGGGGGAATTGCTTGGAAATTATTATGCCTTTAGTCCAACCTAAAGATTTATGGGACCAATCAGGAAGATCTAAAGAATATGGCCCTGAATTACTTGGATTTAAAGATAGAAATAAAAGAGATTTTTATTTAGGGCCAACACATGAAGAAATAATTACCGAGATAGCAAAAAAAGAAATTTCAAGTCTAAAAGATCTTCCTAAGATCTTTTATCAAATAAAAGACAAATTCAGAGACGAAATTAGACCAAGATTTGGAGTTATGAGAGCAAGAGAATTTTTAATGAAAGACGCATATTCATTTGATATAGACGAGACTTCAATGCATGAAACTTACTCTAATATAAAAAATGTTTATAAAAATATCTTTGATAAAATTGGACTAGATTACAGAATTGTTTCAGCTGATTCAGGATCAATCGGAGGCGATAAATCTGAAGAATTTCACGTCTTGGCTGATTCGGGAGAAGACACATTAGCATTTAGTAATAAAAGTGATTTTGCAATTAATATTGAGCTTCTAGATGAAAAAGATCCTAAGAAGATAAGTGGAATGCCTAGTCCAGACGGAAATGGAAATCTTAGTTTAAAAAAAGGAATTGAAGTTGGTCACATATTTCAATTAGGAACTAAATACAGTAAATCAATGGGATTAACTGTTCAGGTAAATAATGTTTTACAAGAAATATTTATGGGTTGTTATGGAATTGGTGTTTCTAGAATAGTTGCAGCTGCAATTGAACAAAATTTTGATGACGACGGAATATTATTTCCTGAGTCAATCTCCCCATTTCAATGTTACATAATTTTGATTAATCAAAGAGATAATCCACAGTTAAATTCAGAGGCAGAAAAACTTTATCTTGAACTCAAAAAAAATGACATTGAAGTTTTTTTTGATGATAGAGATTTAAACCCTGGGGTTAAATTTAGGGATGCAAATTTAATGGGTGTTCCCTATCAGTTAGTTATGGGAGAAAAGACAGCCGACAATCAGACTGTTGAATTAATCAAAAGGATTGATCAACAGAAAGAGGTTTTAAAACTTAATGAAATTATTAATAAATTTAAAAGTTAAATTTATTTTGTTTCAGCTTCTTTGATGGCCTTGTAAATTTTATCCTCAATTTCCTTCATTATTTTTGGATTTTGTTTTAAAAACTCACTCGAATTAACTTTTCCTTGGCCAATTTTTTCATCATTGTATGAGTACCAAGCCCCAGATTTATCAACAATTTTCTGTTCTGCACCAATATCTAATAACTCACCTGCTTTATTAATACCCTTGCCATATAAAATCTGAAATTCCGCTTGTCTAAATGGAGGTGCAACTTTATTTTTAACCACTTTGACTCTTGTTTCGTTCCCGCTTACCTCATCTCCATCCTTAACTGTTCCTATTCTCCTTATATCTAATCTTACGGATGAATAGAATTTCAATGCATTCCCGCCAGATGTTGTCTCTGGATTACCAAACATTACTCCGATTTTCATACGTATTTGGTTTATAAAAATTACTAAAGTATTAGATCTTTTAATATTTCCTGTTATTTTCCTCAAGGCTTGAGACATTAACCTTGCTTGTAAGCCAACGTGATGATCGCCCATTTCTCCTTCTATCTCAGCTCTTGGTGTAAGAGCCGCTACTGAATCTATTACGAGAACGTCTACTCCGCCAGATTTAACCATAATATCAGCCACTTCAAGAGCCTGTTCACCTGTGTCGGGTTGTGACAAAAGTAAATCATCAACTTTTACCCCTAATTTTGCAGCATATATAGGATCTAAAGCGTGTTCAGCATCTATGAAAGCTGCTGTCCCTCCAAGTTTTTGGCACTCAGCAATAACTTGAAGTGTAAGTGTGGTTTTTCCTGATGATTCGGGACCAAATATTTCAACCACTCTTCCTCGCGGAAGACCCATTACGCCGAGCGCCAAATCTAATCCTAAAGAGCCAGTAGAGATGCTGGGAATTTTCTCAACTTTTTTATCGCCCATTCTCATGATTGTTCCACTGCCAAATTGACTTTCAATTTGGTTTATTGCGGAAGTTAAATTTTTTGATTTATCTGATGAGATTTCTTCTTTTTTGGTATTTTTTGTTGTCATATTAATTACTGTATAAATTTACAGTATTATAACTTTATTTTTTTAAATATTGCAATTAATTTAAATTATTTATAATTTCTTCAAGAATAAATTTAACACTGGCTTTCCTGACTTCATCTCTGTTGCCTGTAAAAAATTTTTCATAACTCCTTGTATTAGTTTCGTCTGAATATGCAAAACAAATAGTGCCCACAGGTTTTGCTTTAGTCCCTCCTGTAGGTCCGGCAATTCCGCTAATTGCTATACTTAAGTCTGAATTACTTATTTTTTTTACTCCTTCAGCCATCTCTTCGACAACTTTTTTTGAAACCGCTCCATGAACCTTTAGAGACTCTTTAGAGACTTTTAATAAATCATGCTTTGCATGATTTGAATAAGTAATAAAACCAGTTCCATACCATTTTGAACTTCCCGGAATACCAGTGAACTCTTTACCAACCCATCCTCCAGTACAGGATTCTGCTGTCGAAATAGTCAATTCTTTTTCTGATAATAAGGTTGCAACTTTTTCTGCTAAGTCATTTAAAACACTCTCTGAATTAACCATATATAAATTATAATTTATCTATGACATTTATTGTTGGTCAAGCTTGTATTAATTGTAAACATACAGATTGTGTTGAGGTTTGTCCTGTGGACTGTTTTTACGAAGGAGAAAATACTCTAGTTATTGATCCAGAAGAATGTATTGACTGCGGATTATGTGAACCTGAATGTCCCGTAAATGCTATATATGCAGAAGACGAAGTTCCTGCGGATGAAATAGAATTCATTGAAATCAACGAAAAATATTCGAAAATTTGGCCAAATATTTCAGAAAAAAAAGAGGCTTTACCTGATGCAGAAAAATGGTCAGAATCTAAAAATAAAATAGAAGTCTTAATACTTGAATAATAAACGCAAAGCGAGAAATAAATGAAAATAGCACTTGATTGGTTAAATAGGCAAAAACCTGGAAATACAGCAAAATTTTTGAACCTTGAATATATTGAAACTGTAGGAGATGTTTACAAATTAAAAGCTACTTTTCCAATCGAAACAACAAACCCAATGAATATGGTTCAAGGAGGAATGATTACAGCTGCACTCGATGATGCTACGGCTATGGTAGTAATATCAGCATATAACTTCGAAATAGGTCCGTTAACAACTGATCTTCACGTTCTGTTCCACAGACCGGTAGCTTTAGGAGAAGCTATGATTGAAGTAAGAATTATCAAATTAGGTAAAAAACTTGCAACAGTTGAAGGAAAATTATTCAATTCAGAAAATAAACTTGCAGCTACTTTGCTTCATACAATTCAACCTTCTAAATTACCAGAAGGTTCAAATCCATTAGATAAAATCTAGACAGACTTCAAGCTAGTTAAGGGATTATTGATAATCCTTTCAGGAATCTTATCTGCTCCAGGTATACCTCTTTCAATCATATAAGGTCTTAAAGCCTCAATTGCCTTTGGCTCATCATGATGACAAATTTTAGGATACATATGATGCATGGCATGAATTTGCATTGAATGATTAAAAAACCTAATAATCCCATTACTCCAAAATCTTGTATCTGCGTGTCTTCCAACTGGTAGATCGCGATGCGGCATATGTGAAAAAATTA
>CENZ01076107.1_pt1 | contig 11780 bp, 11 predicted proteins | sample 361341 | NCBI WGS metagenome assembly CENZ01 (sample SAMEA2619782, study PRJEB7988) | marine metagenome | biome: marine biome (ENVO:00000447); feature: deep chlorophyll maximum layer (ENVO:xxxxxxxx); material: "saline water (ENVO:00002010), including plankton (ENVO:xxxxxxxx)" | depth 50 m
ATCGCTGGTTCTGGCCATCTATACTTAATCTGAAGAAGATCTAACATCTCCTCTTCAGTTAAACTTATTTCATGGTCTCTAATAAGTTCCGCACCTTTTTGGAGGTACTCTTCCTCATTATTCATGATCTAAACAATTCAGCATGTTCTTCCCAATAGGCTATAGCATCTTCATATCTTTGTTCATCAACGAGGAGATGTAATCTATCGATGATGTACTCAAGCATCACCTCTTCATGAGTCCTCCCCATTTGAAATTCCATCAAAGTAATCCTTCTTGTAGTAACGTCCTAGAATATTGCTATTGTAATATGCTGGTTCCCCATTGTCAAGGGCTTCAGTTAGCACGTTATGTAGGAATAACTGTCTCGTCTCTTCGTAATTTACTCTTCCTGCTGTGGCATGGGTGGAGAGGATTTCTCTACTAAAGGTATCCGACCCCAAGCGTTTCCTGTCAGCATTAAGTTCCTTAGAACTACCCCAGTATTGCTTCCAGTTACTCTCACTCGTCCTCCTGCGTCCGCCGCCTCTAGGCTTTCGTTTCTGTACGAAATATTTCCTCCCGATGTATTGCTTACCCGACTGGATATTTGTAATCCTGTAGACGTAACCGAACTGGTCGCCAATATCGTCAGAAGTAAAAGTTGCACCCTTATATGTCCAGGCATTTGCATATAAGCCTTCACCCACGCTGGTCTTTGTGGTGGTTTCCATCCCATAATTTTCATGTCGCTACTCCTATTTAGTTCTAATAATTCGACTTCATTTGGGAAGTCATGCATAGGTGCCCTTCTTTAACATGTCCCATACGTCATGGTAGTCTTTCACTTGAAATGAATATCCAAGATTCTTATCTGCAATGGCTTTCATCAATGGATAATCATTACCATGTTCATCCATTCTGTCACCAAAGAACCTTATGTCATCATCATCCGTGAAGTCCCTTAGAATCTGACTCTTATCAGCCCCCTTGACAGATATATCTATACCAGTCTCGCCTCCAACAAAGGCATATAGATCTGGATACCTATCATTAAATCTTGTGGCAATATCTACTCTCTCATCTCTATCCTTATCCCACTTCTTATACTCATCTCTCTCTTCAAAGGTGGCACCTCGTCCAAGGATACTAAAATTGACACATCCTGGCCTATTTTCTATATGAGTACCAGTCCTTATAGGAAACACACTGTAGTCCAGTTCATCCTGTAAGAATCCTTTACATTTATCTGGTAGTTCCCAATCTGTTCTGTAGTAATGTATATCACCTTCGTATACATCATTACCTGCACAATTATATACTCTCTTGACGGCAGTATATAAAGACAATCCTATCTGTTCTATAGTTTTCTCTCTGTTACTCCCAGTAACAAGATAGACCTCGTTCTCTCGAACGAAGTCATAAAAGAATTGTAAAAATTCTAGATCGATTTGCTTCCGACTGGGAGTAAGAGTCCCGTCGATATCAAAGATAAGTTTTAACATAACGAAAGTATATCACATTAATCGTCTGGGTGCAAGAAATTAACCTTCTCGTGATCCTTCTTCCTCATCACTTCCTTAGCAATGGCACCAGCATCTCTACCATAATCATGTTTGGCTGGTTTAACATTCCTAAGATTCTTAATCATAGCAGCAATCTTCTTAACCTTACCCTCAATAATATACTCTTCACCAACCACTGCTTTCTTTACATCCTTAGCAAACTTAACTGCTTTCTTAGCACCTTGAACTGCACCCTTAGCAAATACTCTACCAGCTTGAGTTGCTTTACGATGACGTTTAACACCCTGCTTATAGAAATCACCAAATGATTTAGTCCCTGTCTTCTTCTCAGGTGCCTTCTTCTCAGGTTGTTTGATAACTGCCTTCTTTCTCTCAACTGCTTTCTTCATTGCAGCTGGTTTTGTTGCAGTCTTCTTCTTAGGTTCTGGTTTAGTTACAGTTGCCTTAGTAATTGGAGTCTTCTTAGCGGCTCTCTTTGCTTTTGTTTTTGCTTTGACTCTATCAGCAGCCTCAGATCTCTCTTTGTTAGGCCCATCATATGCCATTGCACCCTTCTGTGTTCTTGGTGCAGGTTTAGGTGCAGGTTTAGATGCTCCTGTAACCCTAGTAAGTTGAGATGGTTTCTTTAAAGAAGGTCTCTTCTTAGGTTTCTCTGCATACTCACCAGTCTTATTTGCTTTACGTTTCGCTTCCTTCTCGGCGTCCTTTGCAATCGTAGTCTGAATAGTCTTCTTAGTTCTGACATTCATCTTACGTGCTTTTCTTTCCTCTTCAAGTTCCATCTCTTCTTTAACACCACGTTTTGCTTTGTGTTCTGCGGTACGGGCCTTCATTGCATCTAAGCCAGGAGCTCCCTTCTGTCCTTTATCATACATCCACTTCTTAGTTCTTGCAGCAATCTTTTCACCTTGTCCTGAATGAACATCTTCAACCATCTCACCTTCAGGTTCATGTTCTGCTGCTAGTGCTGCATAAGGAGGTGCTTTTCTTTCCTTGACTTTCTTTGCATCTACTGCTTTCTTATGACGTTTAAGACCTTTCTTTATAGTGTCACCTACACCTTCCTTTACTTCCTCCTCTGCATCATGATCTTTGGTACATCCCATCTGTCCACATACGGGACATAATGCAGCACCTAATCCTTTTTGAGGGCCCTCCCTTCTTGCTGGGTATCCCTCTTCTTTAAGTTTGTGTAGTACTGAGACTAGTGAAACTGTTTCATTCACTTCAGCAGGTTTCTTTTCAGGAAGACCTTTATGTTTTGTAGATGCCATTTTTTTTACGTCGGATTTGCTAACGGTGGAAGCAATTTTGGAAACCTCAGGCGAGGGGTTTTCCAGTTCCCCTTTCTGAGCCGCTCTAGCCATCCCAAAGAGTCTTTGTTGTTTTTTTGAGACGGATTTTTCATTAAGTTCCAAGACCTCGCCCCTTCTTGTAGTTGTCTTCACCACCATACCGTGCCATTGTATTGGTGTAATCTTGGGAGGATTTGAACCCAGCTTTCTTCGCTTTATCAGCGTGAGCTTTCTTGTTGTCTGCTGCCTTCTTGTACTTTCCAGTACCAGCATCAGACTTGGCACCCTTCACTTTCTTCTGTTGTCTACTACCACCTTGACCAACTACAGCACCATGACCATGTTCCTTCCTGATCTTATCAAGAACTATTGACATTGCTGTTGGTTTACCAGATGGTTTTTTAGTTCCACCCTTGTCATAACCTTTCTCTTTCTTGAGACGAGTTGCCTCTTGGAATTCGTGGTAGTTCTTCATGACTTCTTACGAGTATCCCTTACTTCCTTTCCTGCTCTTCTTGCAGCCTTGTTACCTGTTCCTCTATCAGTTCCAGGCCCGTGGAAACCTTTCCGTCCTCTTCCACCTCTTTTTATGTTGAATCCCTTTCCAGCAAATTGACCATGACTTTGTGCTGCTGCTTCTTTTGGAGATGCACCTTTCTTTATTTTAGATTGTCTGGAAGTATATTCACCATGAAGTCTATCAGCAGCATCAGATTTTTCTTTACTGTAACCCTTCTGTCTATCCTTAACTCTTCTCATTGCAACATACATTCTATCTTCCTTATCAGAAGACTTCTTCGCTGCATCTAAAACCACATCTCCAGCTGATTTACTAGGTTTAGATGAACCAGACTCTAATGGATGTTTCTTGCCAGGATTACGACGATGCCAACCAGACTCCATAAGATCTAAGATCTCATCTTCAGTCTTCTCTCCAAGGTTATCTTCTACAATCTGTAAAAGTTCCTCGTCTAACTCATCATAAAATTGAACCATACCAAGTGCATCATAAACTGATTCCTTAGAATCCCAAAGATTATTCTCATTAATATAAGTCTCAACTAATTCATCAACGTTTTCGACCCATCTCTCCATGTCATAACCTTCCTCTGCGAGTTGGTTGACCCAGGCCTCAAACTTTTCTACATGACTCTCATTCAATTCTGCCTTGTACTCTTCATACCACTTTCTGTACCTTCCAACCTCTTCATACTGAGGATGTCCTTTGATCTTGTCGTATCCACCATGTTTTTTAGCAAGAGCAGCCTTCTTCTTTGCATAATCAGGTGACTTTGTATTGTCATACTTAGCACCCTCCTTATATAAAGCACTAGCTTCCTTATGCTTACCTTTGTTGGTAAGATCCTTTATCTTAGAGTACTTCTCCCTCGCCTTCAGTTGTTGTGCAGTAGGTTTACCCTCCTTATAATACTTTCCAGTACCAGATTCGGGCGTTGCTTTCTCATATATTTTGGCGTATGCGCCAGCATAATCAGGTTTAACGTTATTGTCCATTTTAAAAACAGAGAGACTTTCCATCATACGTATTTATTATATCAATAAATAGAAGACAGGGACTCTATATAAGGAAGCTTCATGGCTCGTCAGGGAATATTTACTGGATTCACACCTAATGATGGTCTTGGAGACTCTCTTGCATCAGGTGCTGTTAAGGTAAACGCTAATTTTACAGAGATATATAACACCTTCGGTGACGGAACAAACCTCAGTGTCAGTGCAGGTAGTGGGGGTACTTGGACAAAGGCTGCAGAGACAGGAATCGTAACCAGTAAGAACGTCGGCATCGGCACAACAAATCCCACAGCATCTCTGTATGTATCGGGTAACGTTCAATTAACAGGTATTACAACTGGAACATTTGTTGGAGATGGATCAGGACTAACAGGTGTTACTGCCGTTGGTCAAGGTGTAGTCATAAAAGATAGTGGAACACTAATTGGTGTTGCACAAAGTATTAACTTAGATAGAAACCTAGATGTTACACAAGTCTTTGGTGGAAATGTAACTGTTTCTGCTGCAGATACAGTTGGATTTGCTTGGACTGCTGGGTTCTCAACATCATCTGGGTATGCTCCTCTTGCTGGATTAGCAACAGTCGCAACAACTGCTGGATTTGCAAACACGGCAACGTTAGCATACGATGCAAACTACGCCACTCAAGCAGGAATAGTAACATATTCATCTGCATCTGGTGTTGCAACCGAATCAGGATTCACACAGTATGCCTTCCTTGCTGGAGTATCTACTTACTCTCCTACTGCTGGGTTCTCAACCCTGTCTGGTTATGCAACTACCACAGGTATTGCTACAGTTGCACAGAACTTAACTGGAACTCCCTCTATTACTATTGACAATATCAATTCTGCAATTGGTATTGTAACCTTCCCTGGCCAAGGAAGTAAAATGCGTTTCGACTTTGACGCATTGGGTGACATGCCTCAGGCAACCTCTTGGAGAGGTATGTTTGCCTTCTCTAATAACCCTGGCAGGGCATACGTTTCCAGTGGAACCACAGTGGGTGGTCATAATGGTTGGAGACAGATACTTCATCAAGACCAGTATGGTAACTACCAAACTGTTGGTATTATAACTGCATCATACCTTGCTGGTGATGGTTCTGGACTTACTAACCTACCATCTACTGATAGTATATGGTCAGCAAACTCAACTGGTATCAATACACTAGGTAATGTTGGTATTGGTACTACAACGGCAGACTATAAACTAAAAGTTGTAGGTAACTTAGGTCTATCTGGTCGTCTTGATGGTACTGCAACAGATAACGTACTGCCTCACCTATGGTCTGCATACTCAGCACTACCTACAGCATCAACTGTTCACGGACAATTTGCACATGCACATGATACAGAGAGTGCCTACTTCGCACATGATGGTAACTGGATCAAGTTAGCAAGTCACAATATTGACAATACAGTTGGAACTGGAACAGAATTCTATAGAGTTGGCGTTCTTACTGCAACTACTCTGCATGGAGATGGATCAAACCTAACCAACCTCAGTGTTGCTACTGGTTATGCAAACACTGCTGGTATCGCAACAGTAGCAGAAGGGTTAACTGGTAATCCAAATGTAAGTGTATCTCAACTAACCGCTGCAAACATAACAAGTTCTGGAGTCATTACTTCAACAGGATTTGTTGGAGATGGATCAGGACTAACAGGTATAACAGCATCAGGTTCAGGAGTAGTCATTAAAGATGGTGGTACTACAGTTGGTACTGCTGGAACAATTGACTTCGGTGCAAATCTATCTGTATCTCCTGCATCTGCTGGTGTAGTTACTGTTACAGGTGGTGCAGGTAGTGGAGGTATTGATGGTATCAGTACCACAGGAACATCTACCTTCAATGATCTAGTTGCAACTCAACTAAATGTCTCTGGACTATCAACTCTTACTGGTAACATATCAGTAGGTGGTTCAATCTTCGTTCCTGATAATAAGAAATTATTCTTCGGAGCTGGAAACGACCTAACCATCTGGCATGATGGCAATAATTCTCACATCACAGACACAGGAACAGGCGCACTTGTACTTGACTGTGACTCTGGGTTACAGATGAAGTGGGGTGGATCAACCAAACTCGAAGCATCTTCTGGTGGACTCATAGTAACAGGTGTTGTTACTGCAACCAAGTTTATCGGTGATGGTTCTGGATTAAGTGGTGTTAGTGCTGCAGCTGGCATCATCATTAAAGAAGAAGGAACCATCGTTGGTTCTGGTGTAACATTCATCAACTTCGTTGGAACTGGTGTTACAGCAACTGCTTCTGGTGCTGGTGCAACTGTTACAATCTCTGCAACAGGTGGTGGCGGTGGATCAATTTCAACCACTGGATTCGGAACCTATACTGCATCTCCTGGCACTCCAGTTAATATAGACTCCATTCCAATGGCAAGTTACTCTGGTGGAGAGTACACATTCATGGTTGGATTAGGAACATACAGACAATCACAGAAAGTACTTGTCATGCACGATGGAACCACAGCATACTCTCAAGAGTATGGTATTATGTACACACCAGAACAACAAGTATCAATCTCTGCTGCTGTTGTTAGTACAAACGTAGTGGTCAGTTTGACTCCTGAAGCAGGAATTTCTGGACTAACTACATATAGATTTGTCAAAACCCTTATACAAAATATTTGATATGTTAAGCACTAAGTATAGACTAGAACTTACTGACATCTGCTGTCGTATGTTGACTACAGATGGCGTTGAAGTCACTCTCGAAGAGAGAATCTGGATGAATAAATTATGTGAACACAATCTACATGCTAGAGAGTTGAGAGACTCCCTCATGTGTCCATATAAAGTAGGGTAACAATGATTACAACTGATACAGTAAAACTAGACCGTACAGGTCTTGCTATAGTACCTCCTGGCACTGGCAAGAAAGCATATTCTATTGGATGTTATCAGAAATCAGATTGGGAATTCATTCATACTGAACTAAAAAAGGATGGATCAATAGAAGATAATATTCCTTCTGGAAGTATCACTGTCACTGATGAGAAACTTCATAGTGATACCAGAGGAACATACATGTTGACTGATGCAGAAGCAGAAGACTTAAAGAAACATGCTAAAGTTAAATTCGTCAACATAGATTATTCAGCATACCCTGGCACATTTCAACCAGATCCAGGCGAAGTTCATGCAACTCCAGTAAGAAATGTAGCAAGATTCAAAAAGAATGTATCAAACTACAGAGCATTTAATACTGCGCCATCTGATGCACAACCACCAACAAGTACAGTTGGTATTGGTTCAACTGATAAAAACAGAACTGGATATCAAATACTAAGACACTTACAGAGAGAAAATCCTTGGGACGCAACTACCAATGGTCTAACTGGTTACGACCACCACATATTTGAACGAGACATATATCAATTAGGAGATGGAACTGGAGTAGATGCAGTCGTTTCTGATGATGGATTCTGGATTGCACACCCAGAATTTGTAACTACATCTGACGATCCACCTCTTTGGAAGCCAGGTAACGCATTAACATGGAGTGGAATATCAACTACAGCAGGTACTTGTGGTGTATTAGATGTACTATTAGATGGGCCATATTATATTGACCCAGACTACTTCAATGCAGATCCAAACAACAGATTGACTCAACGTTGGGATGGAACTACTGTTCCTACAGATCAAGCTGCAAGAGATTGGTGGTCTGATTCTAATGCAAGGTCTGTTGGATTCTCTACTATAGGAACCGTAGATGGATTCAGTAACAGTTATTCAAGGTCAGTATGTTTAGGTGATAACAATAATAAGGCAACCAACAATACTAATCATGGTACTCAATGTGCTGGACAAGTATTTGGTAAGAACTATGGTTCTGCATACAATGCTAACAGATGGGTATTAAATTCTATCGGTGGTTCTAACTGTGGTATCAATGACAACGGACAATTTGATATCCTAAAAATATTCCACCTCTATAAACCAAATTATGATTGGCGTTCGGAAGGTCAAAGAGGTAGACAAAATTCAGATAAGAACCCAACACTATCAAGTAACAGTTGGGGATATAGAAGTAGTAGTTTCGTAAACGGAACTCATTACTGGTATAGACCATCTGCACTTGATGGTAGTGTAACTGGTATTGCATATACAACAGGATTCTATCAAGGGGCACACTTCTTTAGATACCTTGGTGGATATGGTGACAGTGGAAGAATGAAAGGAGAGATGGTAGATAACTCTACTAGTGAAAGTGGAAAGGAAATGTCAGATGTTGGTGTTATATTTGTATGTGCTGCTGGTAACAGTAACCAAACTCAATGTGCTCCTGATAGTCCAGAATTTAATAACTACTGGGCAGATAATGATAGTGAACCATTGCAATCTGCAACTCACTTGGAGTTTGGATTAACCATGTATAATACCTTCAATAGAAGAGGGTGGCCACAATCATTAGGAAAAACTACTTCTGGTTTATCTACAGCAGGTACAGAGTATGCAGCAATTAATATTGGTGCATTAGATGATCAAATATCATCAGGTGGTTATGTAAATAACACAGACTACAAAGAACGCATAGTTAACTATAGTGATAAAGGTACTGGGATAGATTGTTATGGTGCTGCAGATGATACTCTTACTGCAGACGGTGAAGATACAACACAAACCTTCGTACACCCAGAAACTTATGCTGGACTTGGCCTAACTCCATATGATAAAGACTTTGGTGGTACTAGTTCCGCATGTCCTACCTGTGCTGGATGGATAACAACCAAACTACAACACAATAGAGATTGGACTTGGAGAGATATAAAAAATTGGTTAAAAAACCAATGTGGAATCCAAGACTACGAAAAGTTCTACAAAGGTAATGATTGTGAAGGTGCAGACAATCCTGACTGGGATGATGTACACAGTCTTCAAGGCGGTGACGCAGTTGTAATCTGGGATGCTCCTACTGGTTCAGATAAAGAACCACAAAGGCCTCAACTTAAATTCTCCAATACAAAAGGAGTACAAATGAGTGGAATCTTTATTAAATTCACCTAATAAATACTAAAAAAGGTCTCGGTTAATGGCAGAAAAATCTTTTGGTGTCAAGGATATTAACATGGTTGGAGCCACTGGCGATCCAACACTAGAAAGTCCTGGCAATTTAAAAATCACAATTGGTACTGGGAAGACCTGCAGTATTGAAGGAGGAGTCGTAACAACTAATAGAACTGTTGGAGACGGCACTGATCAATCATTCGCAATTAAGTACTACATTACCGCATCTGGTACTTCTTCATACAGATTTGCTGGGCCTGGAGTAGTTAATACAACAGGTAATCCACAACTCTTCCTACAAAGAGGGCAAACATACGTCTTTGAAAATTCCACAGGAGCTAACCACCCATTTGCTATTAGGTATTCAAGTGGTGGAGTAGCATATGGTTCAACATATCTAAGTGGTTCTCAACAAGGCACTCAGATATTCAATGTCCCCTTTGATGCACCAGCATCTCTTAATTACCAGTGTACAATGCACGCTGGTATGGTCGGAACACTAACGATTGTAAGTTGATATGTCACCTTTAGCATTTGGAATTGGTAAGTCGAGAGGGGCTGACTTTGACCCTGCCGTATTTGACTGTAATTACTTACAGTTCTATTGGTGGTGGACTGATGGAAAGGATTTAGATATAAGATGTGAATTTATTAAACCTACATCGTTGGCAAACCAAACAGTAGGTGCAGAAAAGTTAGACAAGATAACAAACGGTAGTGGATCCATAACCTATATGCAATGGGGTAAAGATAATACTACAGATACAGCTGGATACGAAGGTATATACATTGACGTTGCTGCATTAAAGCAACTAGGTCTTCAAAATAATGAGATAGAATTAAAGTTCAGTGCAACTTGGTATGCAGAAGTAGGATTAGATCCAGTCTTAATAAAGGCATCTGGATATAAAGGTGGTACTATGACACTAGAATCAGAGACACCTAACGTGCCTGGATGGGGATTTGTTAATACAGGATTTGCAAAATCATATACAGACTATAAAGAATCACAAGGTACTATCATAACTGCTGCAGGACATGACAATGGCAACGGTCAAATGGTAGCAAGAGGAACTATAAATCTAAGTACGTATCAATTACGTTTTTGGGAACCATAGACACCACATATAGTATTAATAGAAAATTTTTATTTTCTTTAGGTAATTGTAACGATAAATTATATAAATACGGCTGAACTAATGTGGAATCACATGAAAAGAATTATTCCTTTTCTTATGATGGCAGTTCTTGCCCCATTGGCAAGTCCAGTGAAGGCAGATCTCGTCCACCGTTTGACAACATCAACTCAACTGAGTGTTGATGCTGCTTATACAAGTGGTACAAGGCTCGGCTCAACATATACTGTAAGTGGTAACAATATCAAAGTCGCATCATCTGATGATCATTTTGGTAAGTTAGCTGCTCCTTCTGGTACTGCAGCTGCAACTCTTGACCCTGGCGTGTATGACATAAACACAGCTGGCTCAGCCTTCAGTTTCTCAGAAAGCTATACTTCAGGCGACGCTGTAAATACAATCGGATCTGGTGTAGACGTAGGTAGTGGTGTCGTCGCTGACATGCCCGCATACGGTACAAACTTCACCTCATCTGGTGGCGTGGCAGGCACCCTTGCTGGTACGATTACCTCAGCGGGCGTTATGACGCTAACAGCTGGCGGGGCGGGCACAAGTGCTACTGGCCAATTCGTATCTGAGATAACAGTACGCTAAAATGAAAAGAATACTAACAGCGATGGCGTTGCTTAGTATAGGGACTCCTGTGATGGCAGTCCCTGTCGTGCCAAATTTTCAGCAGGGCTCAATGACGAGCCATACTGAGACTGAAAGCACGGTAACTGAAACTATAAACTCAATTGACTATAGGACAGGATGGGAATACTCAGTAACAGGCGTAGGCATATCGAACGACGATGGGCCGTTGAACCCGCCAGTCAGCACATCAACAGTAACAGTATCACCGAGCGTAGGGACGGGAGAAGGAGCCATAACAGGAAGCGTGACAAGTTCATTCGACTCCTTAGATCTCTCCAATCAACCAAACTTTACGATAACAGATCCAGCACAAGGCTTTCAATTCAGCCAAACATATTCTGGGCCAGGCATGACCAACCAGACAATAATACAAAGAGTCACCACAATACAAAGCGTCACCGACACAACAAGCACCTTTACGCAATAGGTACATTAGTACTATCGTTAGTAAGTCCGACGGCCGCATTAGCGGAAGGTGTAGGTGGAGTGAGTGCTACTGCTAATCCAATAGCTAACTCCTCTGGCTCGGTAACCAATCAAGCTATACAGGTGCTCCAAGGTCCATACGTAACTAACACCTACGGTGGTGGCGTGTCATGCCAAGGTACGACTCTTAACATGACACCGTATGTTCAGTTTGC
>CENZ01081550.1_pt1 | contig 11779 bp, 12 predicted proteins | sample 361341 | NCBI WGS metagenome assembly CENZ01 (sample SAMEA2619782, study PRJEB7988) | marine metagenome | biome: marine biome (ENVO:00000447); feature: deep chlorophyll maximum layer (ENVO:xxxxxxxx); material: "saline water (ENVO:00002010), including plankton (ENVO:xxxxxxxx)" | depth 50 m
AAGATAGTTTTTGCTTGACAAGTCAGGCGTTCCATCAGGTTTAGTATCTCTGAAGATTCTATGAACTTGAGGTTTGATTTCATCCCAGTAGTAATTATCCCTCATAAACGCAGTATCAATTTCATTATCGAAATGACCGATATTACATACTACCGCTGTATTTTTTAATGTACTTAGCATTGCTGAATCACAAACATTTACGTTACCAGTTGTTGTAACTATTAAATCAGTATTGCCCATAACCTGCATATCAATATCCTCTACATTTCTTGAAACGACGCCATCTTTATAACAGGATACTACTGTGAAGCCATCCATACAGGCTTGCATAGCACATATAGGATCAGACTCAACAACGCTTACTATCATTCCTTCTTGAGCAAGACTAGCTGCAGATCCTTTTCCAACATCTCCATAGCCTATTACAAGACCTCTTTTACCCATGAGAAGCATATCTGTTCCTCTTTTAAGAGCATCATTAAGACTGTGTCTGCAGCCATATTTATTGTCGTTTTTGGCTTTAGTAACTGAATCGTTTACATTGATTGCTGGAACCTTCAGCTCTCCTTTTTCAAGCATTTCTTTAAGTCTATGAACCCCAGTCGTTGTTTCTTCTGAAACACCATGAATAGTATCTAACATGTCAGGAAATTTTTCATGAACCATAGCTGTTAGATCACTTCCATCATCAAGAATCATATTTGCATCCCAAGGTTTCCCATCCTTACAAATTGTTTGCTCAATACACCATTCAAATTCTTCTTCTGTTTCGCCTTTCCATGCAAAAGTTGGAATTCCTTTTGCAGCCATAGCAGCGGCAGCATGATCTTGGGTTGAAAAGATATTGCATGATGACCATCTCAGCTCAGCACCAAGATCAATCAGTGTTTCCATTAATACAGCTGTTTGGATCGTCATGTGTATGCAGCCCATGATTTTAGCACCAGCAAGCGGTTGCTCAGATCTATATTTGTCTCTTAAAGCCATTAATGCAGGCATTTCATTTTCTGCAAGTGAAATTTCTCTTCTTCCAAATTCTGCAAGATTAATATCAGCTACTTTATAATCGTTTTCCATTTTTTTTCCTTAATTTTTTTATTATTGTGAAATATCTGAAGCTTTATCAGTTCTTTCCCATGAAAGATCAATGTCAGATCTACCAAAATGACCATAAGCTGCAGTCTGCAAGTATATAGGTCTTTTTAGATCAAGCATATTAATTAAGCTTTTTGGCCTTAGATCAAATTCTTCTTCAACAATTTTTACTATAGCTTCTTTAGATATTTTTTCACTATTGAAAGTTTCTACGTGAATAGATGTCGGTTTTGCTACACCAATAGCATATGAGACTTGAATTTCACAATAATCTGCAAGTCCAGCAGCAACGATATTCTTAGCAACATACCTTGAAGCGTAAGCTGCAGATCTGTCTACTTTTGACGGGTCTTTGCCAGAAAAAGCTCCACCTCCATGCCTTGCCATTCCTCCATATGTGTCTACAATTATTTTTCTTCCAGTTAGCCCACAATCACCAACGGGACCACCGATAACAAATTTACCAGTAGGGTTGATATAAATATTTGTAGAGTCAAGAATCCATTCTTGAGGAACAATTGGTTTGATAATTTTATCCATTACTTCTGATTTGATTTCTTCTTGTGAAACATCTTCATCATGTTGAGTAGATAGAACAACAGCTGATAATCCCTCTATTGATTTACCATCATCTGAGTAAATTACGCTTACTTGACTTTTAGCATCTGGTCTCAGCCATTTAATTTCTCCACTTTTCATAACATCAGCTTGTTTTTTAACTAGTCTATGAGATAGATCTATTGGAAGAGGCATTAATGATTCAGTCTCTTTACAAGCATAGCCAAACATTAATCCTTGATCACCAGCACCTTGTTCTAGATTTTCCCCCTCACCTTCAGTTACTCCTTGAGAGATATCAGGCGATTGCTCAAAAACAAGATTTGTAAATTCGCAAGTGTCACCATTAAAGCCATATTCATCAGAGTTGTAACCGATATCATTAATCGTTTTTCTAACAATTGGCTCAAGATCTGGACTACCAAGTGATGTGATTTCACCAGCTATATAGACCATGTTATTTTTTATCATCGTTTCGCAAGCTACTCTACTGTTTGGATCTTCAGCAAGATAAGCATCTAAAACAGCATCTGAAATTTGATCACAGACTTTGTCTGGATGTCCACCTGAGACAGACTCGGATGTAAAAATATAACTCATAAAATACCCCTAAAATAAACAGTTCTACATTTTATAATAAAAAGGTAACACTAAGCTATGCTTTGTATGTAAAATATTAATAGTCAAAAATCTAATAGGAAGTATCTAGTTGTCAGAATCAGTAAATGCGCTAAGATTTTTATCTATCGACGCAGTTCAAAAAGCAAATTCCGGTCATCCAGGAATGCCAATGGGTATGGCTGAAATAGCAACAGCCTTATGGAGTAATCATTTAAGGCATAACCCATCAAATCCTCGCTGGTTTAATAGAGATAGATTTGTGTTATCTAACGGACATGGCTCAATGCTTTTATATAGCCTGCTTCACCTAACAGGTTACAATTTGACAATAGAGGATATAAAAGATTTTAGACAGCTAAAATCAAAAACTCCTGGACATCCGGAGTATGACATTGAAATTGGAGTTGAAACTACAACAGGTCCATTAGGTCAAGGTATTGCAAATGGAGTTGGAATGGCAATTTCAGAAAAAATACTAGCTGCAGAATTCAATGAAGAAGATATAAAACCTGTTGATCATTTTACATATGTATTTCTTGGCGATGGCTGTTTAATGGAAGGTATTTCTCATGAGGCATGCTCATTTGCTGGAACTCATAATCTTGGAAAGCTAATATGTTTTTATGATCAAAACGGAATTTCAATAGATGGAGAAATTAAACATTGGTTCACAGATGACTCTGTAAAGAGATTTGAAAGCTATGGATGGCAAACCATTTGTGTAGACGGCCACAACATCGAAGAAATTGATAAAGCTATTTCTGAGGCAAAAATTGAATTAAATAAGCCATCGATGATTTTTTGTAAAACAACAATTGGTTTTGGTTCACCAAACAAACATGGAACAGCAGATGTTCATGGAGCACCCTTAGGAGAAGAAGAAATAATAAAAACGCGAGAATCTCTTAACTGGAAATATGAGGCTTTTGAGATACCACAAGATATTTATAATTTTTGGAATGCAACTGAAAAAGGAAGTGCATTGAATTCAGATTGGGATTCACTTTTGAAAAAATATGAAGAAAAATATCCTGAAAAATCAGATGAACTTCAAAGAAGAATTAAAGGATTACTCCCTAAAAATTTTAATAAAAATTTCGAAGATTTTTTATCCAGCTGTAACTCAAATAATTCTTCAATGGCAACAAGGAAAGCTTCTAAATCATGTTTAGATTTCTTTGTTCAAGAATTGCCTGAACTGGTTGGCGGCTCTGCAGATTTAACACCATCTAATAATACTTTTTCTTCGTCAAGTTCTACATTTTCAAATGAAAATCCTGCAGGTAATCATATTAATTATGGGGTAAGAGAATTTGGAATGTCTGGCATTATGAATGGAATGGTGCTTCATGGCGGTATTAAACCATATGGAGCAACATTTCTTGTCTTTACTGACTATGCAAGAAATGCAGTCAGATTATCCGCATTAATGGGACTACCAAATATATTTGTTTATACACATGACTCAGTAGCGCTTGGTGAAGACGGACCTACCCATCAACCAATAGAGCACATGGTTACATTGAGAGCAACTCCAAATTTAAATAATTGGAGGCCTGCTGATTTAGTTGAGGCTGCCGTAGCTTGGAAAGAAGCAATTACTTCAAAAGAAACTCCAACATGTTTAATATTTAGTAGACAAAGCACATCCCCAATATCGCGAACCCCGAAAAAAATATCTATGATTAGTATGGGTGGTTACTTGCTTGAAGAAAATGACAATCCTGATATCACTATCATTGCTTCTGGCAGCGAAGTACAATTAGCTCTTGATGCAGCAAAAGATTTAAAAAATGATTCAGTTTTGGCTAATGTTGTATCAATGCCTTCACTAGATATTTTCTTGCAACAATCGAAAGAATTTCAAAACGATGTTATCAATCAGGATAAACCTATACTTGTTGTTGAATGTAGCCATCCAAATTCTTGGTATAGGATTTTAAATAGAGATGATAAGGTAATTGGAGTCGAAGGTTTTGGAGAATCTGCTCCAGGCAGCGAGTTGCTTGAACATTTTGGCTTTAATAAAGCAAATGTTGTTAACACGGCTAAATCATTGCTTAATGATTAATTTATCATCTTTAAATATAGCAAATAAAAACCTTGTTATTCGGGTTGATATGAATGTGCCAATAAAAGATGGCAGGATTCTTGATTCAACCAGGATAGAAGCTTGTATACCCACAATTAATTATGCGCTGAAAAATAATGCAAAAGTTTTATTAGTAAGTCATTTAGGTAGACCATTGGAAGGTAATTTTGAAGAAAGCTTTTCTTTAAAACCTGTAGCAAATTTTTTGGGTGAAGTAATTAAAAGTTCTATAGATGTAATTGATAAATTGGACTCGGTAGATTTTTTTAAATCTTCATCAAATATTCAAATCTTAGAAAACGTAAGATTCTTTGATGGAGAAAAAAGAAACTGCGAGAAATTAGGAAAGAAATTAGGCTGTCTTGGAGACATATATGTCTTTGATGCATTCGGAACAGCACATCGAGAACAGGCTTCAACACACTCAGCAATTGAAAATGCTTATATTGCCTGCGCTGGCCTATTGTTAGAAAAAGAAGAAAAATTTTTATCACAAGCTCTAAAAAAATATGACAGGCCTTATCTAGCAATTATTGGTGGAGCAAAAGTCTCAACTAAGCTTGCGCTATTAAAACAAATCAATGAAGTTGCTGACTATATTATTGTGGGCGGCGGCATTGCAAATACTTTCTTAAAATCTTCAGGTTTAAATGTTGGTAATTCACTTGTTGAGGACTCAATGCTAGAAACAGCTAAGACAATTCTTGAAAAAGGTAAGATTGTGCTTCCAAAAAAAGTAGTTACATCAAAAACATTTGAAGGAGAAAACATAAAAGAGGCTACGATTAACGAAGTGAATAATGATGCAATGATCTTAGATTTATTTCTAGAACAGGAATCAAAAGCTTTAATTAAAAATGCCAAGACTATACTTTGGAATGGTCCTATGGGAGTATTTGAAAATATTTATTTTGAAAAGGGTACTAAAGAGCTTTCTAAAGAAATAGCAAAGTCTGACGCTTTCTCTTTGGCTGGAGGTGGCGAAACATTATCCGCAATTAATAAATATATTAAATTAGATGATGTATCATACTGTTCAACAGGTGGAGGAGCCTTTTTAGAATTTATGGAAGGCAAAATTTTGCCGTCAATTAAAGCATTAAACGCAAAACAAACTGGGAGTTAAACTATGTCACTAAACAGTATAGAAGATATTGCAACTTATATAGTTGCAGATGGTAAAGGAATACTAGCTGCAGATGAAAGTAATCCAACCTGTGGAAAAAGATTTGACTCTATAGGAGTCGAATCAACTGAAGTTAACAGAAGAGATTACAGAGAAATGCTTTTTAGATCTAAAGGAATGAAAGGAAATATAGGTGGAGTTATATTATTTGACGAGACTATTAGACAGTCAGCTGATGATGGAACTTTGTTGAGAGATTTAATATCAGATCAAGGCGCCCTTCCTGGAATTAAAGTTGATAAAGGCCTTCAGCCTATTGAAGACTGCCCAGGAGAAACGGTAACAGTAGGTCTCGAAGGACTTGACGAAAGGCTGAAAGAATATGCAACTATGGGTGCAAAATTTACTAAATGGAGAGCTGTAATAAATATTGGGGATGGAATTCCAACTAATAAATGCATCGATGCGAACATGGAAGCTTTAGCAGATTACGCAAAATGCGCTCAAGATAATGGTATGGTGCCTATTGTAGAGCCCGAAGTGCTCATGGATGGCAATCATTCTATTGATGAATGTTATGACGCAACTGAGCGCTCATTGAAATCTCTATTTTCTTACCTTAAAAAAAAAGGTGTCAACATCAAGGGCACGCTATTAAAGCCAAACATGGTAACTTCTGGAAAAGACGCTGAAGAGCAAGCTGGAATTAATGATGTTGCAGAAAAAACATTAGACTGTTTAATAACAAATGTTCCGTCGAGTCTTCCTGGAATAACATTTTTATCTGGTGGTCAGTCTGATGTCTTAGCCACTGCCCATTTAGATGCAATGAACAAAATTGGTGGCTTTTCATGGAAATTAAGTTTTTCTTACGGAAGAGCACTTCAAGCACCTGCTCTAAAAGCTTGGGGAGGAAAGTTAGAAAATATATTTATTTCTCAAGATGAACTATCACATAGAGCAGAAATGAATAAATTAGCTTCTCTTGGTCAATGGGAAGAAAAATTAGAAGATAGATAGAATTTGTTAGCAACTGTTCAAAGGGTTTTAAGTGCAAAAATAATTATTGATGATCAAGTTTTTTCATCTATAGATGAAGGATGTTTAGTATTTATTTGTTTTGAAAAAAATGATCTCTCTCAAAACATAATTAAAATGGTGAAAAAGATTATAAATTTTAGAATGCTTGATGGACCAAAGGGGTTAACATCTCTGGCACTTCAAAGTTCCAATGAAGAAGTTCTAATAGTTAGTCAATTTACTCTAGCCGCCATTACAAATAAAGGGAACAAGCCTAGTTTTCATAAAGCTGCAAAACCAGAGGATGCTAAATTGATGTATGATAAATTTGTTAGTGAATTTAAGAATTTATTGCCAAAAGTTAAAGAAGGAAAGTTTGGATCATACATGCAAATAAGTTTGGTAAATAAAGGTCCTATGACATTTAATTTTAAGATATGAAAAATATTTCTATTTTTTGTGGAGCTCATAAAGGTAAAAATCCTAAATATGCTGAATCAGCCAAGACTATTGCAAAATATATAGCTAAAAAAAACATTAATATAGTTTTTGGTGGAGGCAATGTTGGACTAATGAAAATCATCTCTAACACCGCCATAGATAATGGAGTTGAGGTTCTAGGAATTTCTTTAAAGTCTCTACATGCTTTAGAATTAGCTAACCCAAGGCTAAAAGAGATAGTTGTTTCAGATACTCTGCTTAATCGAAAACATGAATTTATATCAAGATCAGATGCATTTATTGTTCTTCCAGGTGGCGTTGGATCACTAGATGAGCTAGCAGAAATTATGGCAAGCAATCAATTAGGGATAATTAATAAACCTATTGGTATTCTAAATACAGATGGATACTATAATCATCTTTTAAAATGGTTTGATAAGGCCGTTGATGAAGGATTTATATCATCAGCAAATCTAAAAGAGCTAATAGTTTCTGATGATCCTTGTAAGCTTGTTGAGATGGTAGTTAATCATAAAAAACCAACAGATGATAATTGGACTAAAAGACTTGGTCTTTAACAACTGATTTTGTAACTATTTATTTTTAGATAGCAGTATGCCAATCTCAAATAGAAGCCACATAGGAAATGCCAAAAATAATTGTGAGAATATATCGGGTGGCGTCAGTAACATTCCTATAATAAGAAACACTACTATTAAATAAGGCCTTGCTTTTGTTAATGATCTTTTGGTTACAATTTTACTATTTACTAAAAGAACAGTTGCTACTGGTATCTCAAAAGCTATACCAAAAGCAAAAACTAGCTTAAATATAAAACCAAGGTATTCGTTTATGTCAGTCATAACTTGTATCGAGCTTGGCGCCATTCCAATAAAGAACTTAAAGATAATTGGACAAACTATAAAAAACGCAAAGCTTACTCCACAAAAAAATAAGATGATTGTTGAGGCCATAAGTGGAGCAGTAAAGCTCTTTTCGTTTTCATACAATCCAGGAGATATAAACATCCATATTTGAATAAATAACCACGGCATTGTAAACAACAAAGCTACATATAAAACTAGCTTTATGGGAGCCATGAACGGTGATGCAACTCCAGTTGCAATCATGGAAGTGCCTGCAGGCAGAGTTGCAACTAGTGGATCTGCAACAAAGCTATAAATTTCAGCAGCAAAAGGAATTCCAATAATCGATAGTACACTAAATAAAATAATTACCTTTAGTAGTCTTGATCTTAATTCAAGCAAATGACTTGAGATTGAATCGTTAGTCATTATTAGATTCTTTCGTTTCTTCTAGCTCTTCCATTCTAAGCTCATTAAACACATCTTTCTTAATTTCATCTGCTCCAATATCTTCTTCAATGTCTTTTTTAAAAGCATTAAATTTATTTTCAATCTTTTTATAGATTTTTATAGTTGTTTTAATTACAACAGGAAGTCTTCTTGGACCGATAATTAAAAGGCCAAATATTAAAATGATTAGAATTTCTAAAAAACCAATTTGAAACAATTTTAATCTTCTTTTTCTTTAGAATCTTCGTCTTTTACTGATTTCTTAAAGCCTTTTATGCTTGAGCCTAAATCTGAGCCGAGTGATTTAAGCTTTCCACTACCAAATATAAGAACAACAACAAGTAAAATTATTAACAATTGCCATATACTTATTCCACCAAAACCCATAAATTCTCCTAACTAACTATCAATATAATAGATATAACTACTATTATACCAATACCAAACGCTTTATTAATTATATTTTGTTTATATAATTTTCTTTCTAATTCTTTAACCCTGTCATCGTCCTTTTTTTTGCTATTAGAAAAGCTTCTTATTTCATCTAAAGTTTCAAAAATAATTGATGGAATCTCTGACGCTTTAAGAAATATATCCTCTTTATTTTCTAAAATATAGTCCTTTAATTTTAATGGACTAAATTGTTCATTTAACCAACTATCAAGATAAGGTTCAGCGATTCCCCAAAAATCTAGATCAGGATATATCTGCCTACCCATTCCTTCAATATGAATTAATGTTTTTTGTAACAATACTAGTGAGGTTTGAAGAGACAAACCATATTGTCTTGTACTTTGAAAGAGATATAAAAGCAATTTACCAAATTCGATCTCGGATAATGGTTTTTCAAATATAGGTTCGCAACATGCTCTTAATGTATTCTCAAGTTCAATATTATTTGTTTTAGCATTAACCCATCCTGAACTTATAAATAAATTTGCTAAATTTTTGTAATTTTGTTTAAGAACAGATTGCAACATTCTTGCGAGGATGTATCTTTCTTCATTAGACAGCGAACCCGTTATAGCGCAATCTACTGCTATATATCCTGGATTTTCAGTATTCTTTTTTGAAACAAATATATTTCCAGGATGCATATCAGCATGAAAGAAATTATCTCTAAACACTTGATTGAGAAATATCATTACTCCATTCTCAGCAAGTAATTTTTTGTTTATCCCATGCTTTTCAATTTCCTCGATATTGGTACAAGGAATTCCATCTATTTTCTCAAGAACCATAATATTAGAAGTTGTGAAATCCCAATAAACTTTTGGTATGTATAGTTCATTTGAATTCAAAAAATTTTTTCTAGTGAGATTTGTATTAGATGCCTCAAGCTTCAAATCTAGTTCTTTCATTATTGTAGATTCATAATCTTGAACAACCTCATTTGGTTTTAACCTATAACTTTCCTTATATATATAAGAAAAAATTTTTGCAGCTGATTTAAGAAGACGAAGATTTTTTTTAACTTTCTTCTTTATGTTTGGCCTAAGAACTTTTATTACAACATGATCACCATTTTTAAGAATTGCTGAATGAACTTGAGCAAGCGATGCTGCTGCGAGAGGCTTTTCATCAAACGATTTAAAAATATTATTAATCGAATCACCAAGCTCTGATTCAACAATATTTTTTAGTGTATTAACATCAAAAGGATTACAGTTATCAGTTAAGCTTTCTAGTTCTTTTGCTGTTTCAACATCAAGAACATCGGTTCTAGTGGAAAGAAGCTGACCAAATTTTATAAAAATTGGCCCTAATGCTTCTAAATATTTTGATGCTTTCTTTCCGTTAGGTTTTATGAATATGTTAAATCTGATTCCTAATAGAATCATTCTTAATAACTCAACTATCAAAATAATAGCATTCATAAATTTTTTGAAGCCTCCATCCTGTCAACTTTTATAGAAAGCTCTCTTATTTTTTTATGAATTTTATTGTTATTAGTATTTATTTTAGTTTGTCTTGATTGAGAAATCTTTTTCTTAGCAAAATATAAAATTAACGCTGTTGAGCTCCCAAAATATTTATCAATTAGATATGTTAAATCAATATCAGATTTCAACACGGTGTTTATTAAAACAAAAGCTAATTCAATATCCCCTTTTATTAGCTCTTTTTTAATTTTTCTTGAAGAGATAGCTAAAACTAAATCTTCAATACTAGCTTTAATTTCGAAATCAATATGATTTAGTTTGTCTAGCGATATTTTTTTTGAATTTTTTTCCAAATTAACATATATATTTCCATAATTATTCAAATTTAATTTAAATTTTACTGGATATATTTCTTTCAACTTTTCTTTAGCATTAGGAGCAGAGTTCTCAATATCTTTAATGAAGCTGTTTAAATATTTTTCTAATTTATTTTTCATAAGCAATATGTATGGAAACTATACCGTTTAGAAGATTATAAAATTGACACTTTTTAAAGCCTGTAGATAAAATCATTTCTTTAAGTTTTTCTTGATCAGGATGCATTCTTATCGATTCTGCTAAATATCTATAACTATCTGAATCATTTGCAATGATTGAACCAAGTCTTGGCAAAATATTAAAGGAGTACCAATCATAAATTTTTGAGAAAACATGGTTTTTAGGTTTTGAGAATTCTAAGATAAGTAATTTACCATTCTGCTTTAGGCATCTTCTCATTTCCTTAAGGCCTTTTTCTTTATCTGTAAAATTTCTTAATCCAAAGCCAACTGTTATCAAATCAAATGTTTTATTTTTGAATGGTATTAATTCACCACTTAGCTGACAAAAATGACAATTAGAGGAAAAATTTTCATTTATAGCTCTATTTCTTCCCTCTAGGAGCATATCAATATTTATATCAGTCATAAATATTTCAGTATCTTTGTAGTTTGAATTTATGATTTTTGGAATATCTCCAGTACCACTTGCAATATCCAAAATAACATCATTTTTTGAAATGCCACAAAGCTCAACAAGCACTTTTTTCCACAATCTATGCATGCCCATCGACATTGCATCATTCATCAAGTCATAATTAGTTGCTACCGAAGTAAAAACATTTCCAACATGTTCTTCTTTATCCTTAATATCTACATTTTTAAAACCAAAATGTGTTTTTTTATTCATCAAGAAAGTCCCTAAATTTTATGAAATTATTGTATCTAGTTTCATGAATTTCTCCATTTTTTAAAGCTTGAAGTACTCCACAACCTTCTTCTGAAGTATGACTGCAATTTTTAAATTTACAATTTTTTGCGTGTTCAAATATTTCTGAAAATCCTATAATAATTTTTTCTCTTCCCCATCCTGCTATGGTTACATCTCTCACTCCTGGACTATCTATTATTTTAGTATTACCAGGAATTTCATAGAGAGTAGATAAAGAAGTTGTATGAACACCCCTATCATTTGAAAGAAAATTAGTCTTAATATCCTTACCAGTAATAGATTTGGTGAGAGTTGACTTACCAGCCCCAGACTTACCAACAAATAAAACGCTCTCGTTCCTGAGAAAATCTTTTAATTT
>CENZ01029666.1_pt1 | contig 11764 bp, 8 predicted proteins | sample 361341 | NCBI WGS metagenome assembly CENZ01 (sample SAMEA2619782, study PRJEB7988) | marine metagenome | biome: marine biome (ENVO:00000447); feature: deep chlorophyll maximum layer (ENVO:xxxxxxxx); material: "saline water (ENVO:00002010), including plankton (ENVO:xxxxxxxx)" | depth 50 m
GACCGCCCCCATGGCCCGCACTATCGCGCGTTGTTCCAGTTCATCAAGAACGCTCACCCGGGAAGCTAGCGCCACAACACACCCAAACCCGGGCTATCCAGGGGAATTTTCTGAATCAATCGCATCTAGTGGCGTGATCTCAGCTTCTTCACCCTGCCGGACACGCCGGTCAAAAATCGAGTCAAACTCGACGACCGGTTCGTCGACCGTACCCGTAATCCGAAACTTCGAGCTACTGATCGTATCGAGCTGGTCTGCAAAAATCTGCTGGACCAACAACACACCGGCACCGGCAATCGGCCCCGTCGCGATGGTTGAGTAGGCAGCGTACCAGGGCAGGTTCTTGGAGAGCGGTAACGTCACGATCATGTCGTTGTCGAGGGTTTCGCTATGCAGATCAACGCTGCCGCCCACTGTAAAGGTACTTCCCGACGCGTCAATCACAATAGGTTCCACGATCTGAACATGGCCGCGATTGAGACGAGAGACACCACCGATGCTCGAGAAGGCCATCCCATCTGACACAACATCTGAGAAATCGAACCGGAAACGCCTTGCCAGCGAAGTGAAGTCAAAAAAGCCCAGCAATTTGAGCGCTTCTGCCGATTCCGCCTGTACGAAGCGACCACTGCCGCTGATCAATGAGACATCTCCGTTTACCATCAGCATATCGATCATTGTCGGTGAACCGTCCCAGGACAGATCCGCCTCGATGTTGAAATCCTGCCCCTCAATACTGGCTGCATACCCCCAGACTTCGAGCGTTTCCGCAAGGCTTGGCACCAGGATCTCACCACTGAATCGACTCTCACCAGGCTCACCAGGCTGCCAGGTTATCTGCGCACCATTTCGTATGGAAAGCCCCCGCACCTCAGCTCGAACGTCAGTGAACTCTATCGAGTCTCCGACCGGATCGAGGTCGAACGACCAACTGCCATAGTCTTCACCATCGTACGAGAAAGATCCCGTGGTGAAACGGAGCGGAACAAAGTCGTCCGCCGTCACACCGGCCAACGGATCTGTTTCGTCGTCACCATCTACCGGCGCCGATGCATACCGCATGAAATCGAGATTCACGATAAGCCTTTCGGATTCGTTGTCAGGTACCTCAACCAATCCTGCAAGCTCCTGGTTACTGAGATGTACCATCCACCGATCCGGACCACGACCAATCATAGTATGAACATCCACAAGATCCGGACCCACCCCCGTGAGCAAGCCGATATTCAGATCGATCGACTGAAGAACTGAAATGAGCTCGTTTTCCAGCGCGTATTCAGAGACTTCGTCCAAGGCGTTTGTGAACGCCTGCCACTGGTCATAGTCCGCCCATTCCAGTGAGCCGGTCACAAGGAAAGAATCGTAGCTGATCAACGGGGGTTCATTGTCCCCGAACAACAGGTGCCCGCCCGTCACCGCACCTTCTGTAGACTGAATCCAGCCCCGAACCTGTTCCCCCAACGTGAACTCAACATAGTCATGTTGTTCGCCAAATTCCTGGCGGTACCTGAACGCGGTGGCAAGATCTGAAGGTTTGGACATCGGCATCGGCATATCGATCACGACACCAAGCAGATCCGATGTCGCTTCAATATAAATCCCAGGCTGTTCTGCACTTGTCACTTCTTCGGCCAGCGGGACGTGGACACTCGCCTGATACGACGTCGACCCGGTGAGTTGGGTGAGCAAAGATTGTCCTGTCCATAGGTACAGCGCCGACACATCGACCTCGCCTTCGGCACTCACGATCATCACATCATCGCTGGTCGTGATGTCAATCAGTGCAGGACTGTCTAGGAGCTCACCGGTCAGCCGGGTGGCGGCCAATCCTTGTTCGGTCTGATAGCTGACCTGGCCGCTCAGGTTCGATGCCGTGAGATCCCACGCCTTCATCTCAAGATTGATAGCATTCAAGTTCACGTGAACGTCGGCGACCAACAGATCATCCCGACCCTGGACCAGGGGCACCGTCAGGATGAGATTGCCATCGATCTGTCCTTCCCCATCCCAGTCTTTCGTGACGTTCCCGGTGAGTTCGGTCAGGGGAGACTCATTGAACAGGCGTATGCCCTCGTTCACGGGACCCTCAAAGACACCACTGACAAAGATGGTCTCAGCGGGTTGTGCATACCGGAGTGGCATGAACACACTCCCTTCGGTCATGGTGTTGTCGTAAACCCGCCCCTTCGCACCCGCGGAACGGACGCCTCGGGTGCTGATGTGGACCTCAGCTTCAATGTCCCTGAACGGCGGCCATTCGGGCGCGTAAGTCATATCAAGATCACTGACGCGGACAAAGAGATCATGGGATTTACGAATATTCGGAACCGGTTTTGCGATCGCGCCATGGAAAACCATGCCACTTTCGGTCGCGACGCCAGCAGTCAACGCCGTTTTCAACCAGTCGGACGCCTGAGGTTCGACGGTATCCGGCACGTACCTGGGAACCTCAGGAATCGGTATTCCAGTGACACCCAACTCGAGTCCCCATGTCCGATTTTCCAGTTCTGGAGAGAGATTCAGGTGCAGTCGACCCGTTGCCTTGATGTTATCGGACTCAGCACGCAGCAGACCACTCCAGACCTGCAGATAACCCTGTTGATAGGCATATTCGAATCTGCCCCGTGCCGAACCAAACGCCCAGGAGTCAGGAAACAACTCACCAAACTCGACGACAAGATCCTCTTCGTGCAGATCGAATTTGCCATCGCGAAACCCAATGTCTGCAAAACCGCTGATTCCCGAAAAGCCAGGCATACCCCGATAGGATCGACTACTTACCGACCGAAGTCGGAATGCACTTCGACTGTCCGACACGTTATCGAGCGGCACCACAAAATGGACACCCTTCAACTGACCCCGGGGGCGCACCCGCTCGAGTACATCAGCGGCCGCCGTCGGTAACGTCGTGACTCTGCGCGTCAGGTCAATAACATCGTCAATTGAAATCTGTGGAATCACACCTGCCAGCAGATTGCCGTGCCACGCCAATCCCAACTGTTCCGCTTGCCAGACACGATTACCAACCTCAATGTCCACCAGCGGAAGCTCCACGGCCATATCCGTGATGTCTTTCCCGGTTCCATGCATCATGAAGGACGTGCGATCTATGGTCTCAAGTTCTGTCGCACCGAGCGTCACTGTGAGATCGCGGACGACCGGTTCGCCGACAACGGACATTCCGCGTTCGTCCTGACTCAGCCAGAATCGACCATCAATATGCATCGGTGCCACGTGAACCTCAGCGATCTGAATCTCCGGGATCCGGATGTCCTTGATCTGAAAGTAGGCTTTGCCGTTGATACTCCCGGGGTTACGCACACTGCCGTCGTATTCAGCCATTAGAAGCGTCCGACCGGTATGCGTACCGTCTGAGAACGTCAATGGAATTCGTATGATCTTCCTCCCGTCAAGAAGATAAACCTCTGCCTGGTCATCACCGGTGATGGAAATACGGTGCAGCACGTCGCGATGGTTAATTTCAAGCCGTACGTCCCGCAGACTGAGATGAACGAGGTGCTCCAGGGTGCGATAGACGGGCTCCGCCGAAAATCCACCATTGCCCCCGCCCTCAAGACCGGACATGAGCAACTGCCCGTTTTCAGTCACCGTGACGCGTGCCCAGACACCGTCCACCAGCAGATCAGAGAAAACCAGCTTGCCCGTCAGCAGGCTTGAGAGGGTATCAACACGCACTTCGACACTGCGGATTGTGGCCGCATCAGCGACCTGGAAATCGGTAAAATAAAACACCGGGTCCATGTAGCGCCATTCACCGCGGAGACCCGAAAACGTCATGGGTGCCTGCAGGTTCTGTGACAGAAGTTGCTGCACCGATCCTGAAATTGCGCTCAAGTTGGCGACGATGAGCCGCCCTATCGAGACATAAGCTGCGATGACAATCAGTCCGATCAGGATAAGCGCCTGCACAGACCGAATCAAAAACCGCAGTAAACGATGCATGTCAATCACTCCGCAAAGTGCGGATCACATCGAATTGTTCCTGCGAATAGCTCACTTCAACCTGACAGCTGATCGAGGTCCCCAGATTCTCCGCCAGCGTTCGAACATGGGGGGCATCTTCATCAATCAGACGATCGACGACTGTCTGTGACGCACGAATCAGACAACCTGCGTCTTTGTAACCCTCTCGTTGTCGCTGAATATCACGGAAAATCTCCAGGCAGACTGTTTCCGCGGTTTTGATGAATCCTTTGCCATCGCAGATCGGGCAAGGTTCACTCATGGTGTTTAGCAGGCTCTCGTGGGTACGTTTCCGGGTCATCTCTACGAGCCCCAATGCGGAAATCTCAGTGATCTTCCACCGTACCCGATCCAACTGCTGTCCTTTTTCCAGCGTCCGCAACACCTGTCGCTTGTGCTCTTCATCCACCATATCGATGAAATCCAGAATCACGATTCCGCCAATATTGCGTAGTCGAAGCTGTCTTGGGATGGCCCACGCGGCTTCCAGGTTCGTCTGATAGATCGTATCTTCTAGATCCTTCCGTCCTACGAAGGCACCGGTGTTGACATCAACCGTGGTCATGGCTTCTGTCTGGTCAATAATCAGGTAACCTCCGGACTTCAGATCTACCTTCTTGTTGAGGGCGATCTGCATCTGCTCTTCCAGATTTTGTTTATCGAACAAAGGCATTTCATTGCTGGACAACTCAAGCACAGATTGTTTGTCAGGAATAAAGTCCGTGAGAAAACGTCCCACGGCGTCATGAATGCCCTCTTGGTCCACAAGGATTCGGCGGGTGTCCCGATTGATGATGTCTCTGACAGTGCGGAGGTGCAACGGCATGTCTTCATAGACAATTCCAGGTGCAGAAACTGTCCTTTCGTCTTCCTGGATACGATCCCAACGAGCCCTAAGCAGACGCGCATCCTGCAGTATTTCTTCGCGTTCTGCGCGTTCCGAGGCTGTCCTCACAATGAAACCGTCACCGCGTGTCGGGTCGAATACCGTCGTCAAAATGCCGGTCAGACGCGCACGCTCCTCTTCGTCCTCGATTCGCTGGGAAATTCCCAGATGAGGGCTAAGAGGCATATACACAAGGTACCTCGACGCCAGCGACATCTCGGTGGTCGCGCGTGCCCCCTTGGTGCTGATCGGCTCCTTCGTGACCTGTAAGAGGAGGTCCTGACCTTCGGTCAGTACCGACTCAATCAGTGGCATCGCCTCCCGGTCGTCAGAACCGCGGTCATCGAATGCACGCAGACGATGCTGGATAAGGTCACTGACGTGCAGGAAAGCCGCCGTTTCCACACCGATATCGACAAACGCACTTTGCATACCCGGCAAGACGCGTACCACTCTGCCCTTGTAGATATTCCCGAGCGTACCCCGGGAGTGGTGGCGCTCTATAAAGATTTCCTGAAGCAGCCCCTGCTCCACCACCGCCACACGCGTCTCGTGGGTAGAGACGCTGATGACAATCTCTTCAGCCATGACTTGATCATTCCCGTTCTCATAATTCTTTCCTGCGTCCTGCGCTACCAGCAGACGATACCGGCCGACATCAGTAGTGTCGCCGTTTCAAAAAGGGGTAACCCAACCACATTGCTGTAGCTACCGAAGATACCTTTGACAAATATCGCACCCTTTCCCTGAATCCCATATGAACCGGCCTTGTCACACGGTTCACCTGTCTGCCAGTACCTTTCGCATTCGTCGGTGTTCAGCGTTCGGAACAAAACCCTGGTGGTCACGAGTGTTGATGCCTGATGACCCGTCCTGTCTACCAATGTGACCGATGACGATACCTGATGTTCCCTGCCCGACAGCATCATCAGTGTCTGCACGCATTCATCCCTGTCACCGGGTTTGCCAAGAATCTGGTCATCTACCGTGACTACGGTGTCTGCACAAAGCACAGGGCGATCGTGACCAATGGATCGCACGATCGTGTTCGCCTTCTCACGCGACATTCTGCCAGCGTAGTCTTCTGACACTTCGCCCGCCAACGGGGCTTCGTCGATATCGGGCGTCACGATATCAAAGTCAATGCCAATCTGAGCGAGCAGATCACGTCGCCGTGGAGACGAAGATCCCAGTACAAGGGCTCTCTCAACGCTATCTGACATCAAACTGTCGCCGCAAGTAACGCAGCACCAAGAACACCATGGGCCAGATCAACGCGCTGGAGATAGCACCCATAAGGTACCACTCACTCCACCGGCCCTCCCCTGACATACCCGCAATCCAGTAACTGATCATCTGGTAAACGGTCATCATCCCCAAGATCACCAAGCTTTGCTGCCAGAGGCCGTACATTCGTATCCGCTGGTGAAGGCGACCTGCAGCGTAGGCCGTGACCGCAAGCAACAAAGCGTAGTGTCCGAGAAGATTGGACATGAGGACGTCGAGCACCAGCCCTGTCACCCAGGCGATCACAGGCCCGAATCGGTGAGGCAGAGCAATCGCCCAGTAAATCACGACCAGCGCGACCCATTGAGGCCTGAGATAGCCGACCTCGAGCGGCACGTACTCCGGTAGTGAGATCACTGCCAATACCATCGCGACCAGAATACTGGCCAGCATGACGATGATGCCGGGCAACCAGCTCATCTAGGGTGCCACCACCGGGCTGGTACCGAGTTGATCGGTCGAGAAGACCAGCAAAACGTGGCGACTTCGTTCCAGCCGGGCACTCGGTGTCGCCCGGGTCTCGACAAATGGCCGCCCGGGGTCGTGTTTGAGTTCCGAGACATAGGCAACGGGATACCCCACCGGAAACCGGCCCCCAAGGCCAGAACTCACCAAAAGGTCCCCCACTGCAATATCTGCGGTCGGTTGCACGTGCTGCAACTCAAGCTGACCGGATACACCCGTGCCACGCGCCACAAGTCGCAAATTGCTCCTGTTGACCTGAACCGGCAGCGAATGACGATCGTCGGTGATCAGCATGACCCGACTTGCCGTCGCACTGACTTCGATGACCTGACCAATGAGGCCATAGGCGTCCAGAACCGGCTGCCCCACCTGCACACGGTCTCGACTGCCGTTGTCCACGATGATCTCATCCTTGCCCGGATCAGGATTGACCCCAACCAGCTCAGACACCAGTACGTGGTCTCGCAATTTCGCAGCCGAGCCCAGCAATTCACGTAGTCTATTGTTTTCCGCAATCAACGCGGCCATTTGTGCAGTCTGGGCGCTTAAAATGAGCTTTTCCTGTTCAAGTGACAGCAGGCGGTCACGCATATCGCTCCGGGACTCTACGATTTCTTCAACGCCACGTAAGGTTCTGCCTGGAACGTTCGCGACGTAAATCACTGGCGTGACGACGACATTCAGCGTCGATCGAACACCATCAAGATGGTCTGTGAAGTAGTCGGTAAAAAGCAGTGCACAGGACAGTAGCACCAGTGCGAACACTTTCTGCCCCGTTACAGCATCATCGAGAAAAAGGGTCTTAATATCGCCCCCTCTTACATAGTTCGCATCTATTGCACAGATAGCACGAATTGGATGGGTGGCACGGGTCGTTCAGATAACAAAGACAGTAGAAAAACAGGCGATTGAGCATTTTGGATCCTGTCAGATCTCACCTGGTGCTGAGCCTGAAGTTAACGCGCTCAACCGTCGGAGAGCATGTCCTCGTATCCGAGTTCATCCATCAATTCCAGCGCTTTTCCGCCTCCCCTGGCAACACAGGTCAGCGGGTCTTCGGCCAGAATGACTGGCAAGCCGGTTTCACTCGATAACAACTGGTCGAGTCCTCGCAGTAGCGAACCTCCGCCCGTCAGCACCATGCCACTCTCAGCAATATCAGCCGCCAGTTCGGGCGGTGTCTGCTCCAGCGCTGCCTTTACGGCAGACACGATCACCGACAGAGGCTCTTGGAGTGCTTCGAGGATCTCGTTGCTGTTTAACGTAAATGCCCTGGGCAGTCCTTCTGCAAGGTTTCGCCCTTTGACATCAATCTCCCGCACTTCCTTGCACGGAAAGGCTGTTCCGATCTCTTCCTTGATACGTTCAGCGGTGGGGTCTGAAATGAGGCTGCCCTGCGTCCGGCGGACGTAGGAGACCACAGATTCGTCAAAACGGTCGCCACCTGTACGTACAGATTGGGCATAAACGACACCATTAAGCGAAATCACCGCAATCTCTGTGGTCCCGCCCCCAATATCCACTACCATCGTGCCCACGGCTTCGTGGACTGGCAGTCCTGCGCCAATAGCCGCGGCCATCGGTTCATCTACCAACCAGACCCCTCTCGCACCTGCACTCAGTACAGATTCACGAATGGCACGACGCTCCACCTCGGTCGACTGACAGGGGACACACACCAGCACTACCGGACTCGGCCGAATAAAGCTGTTTTCGTGTACCTTTCGAATAAAGTGCTGCAGCATCTTCTCAGTGACCTGGAAGTCTGCAATGACGCCGTCTTTGAGCGGACGGATCGCGGTGATATTACCCGGTGTTCTACCCAGCATTCGCTTGGCATCGAGACCAACCGCAGCGACGCTTTTCTGATTATTCTTGCTGCGAATCGCAACCACCGATGGTTCATTCAGTACGATGCCACGACCGCGGGCGTAGATGAGGGTGTTCGCTGTGCCCAGATCGATCGAAAGATCGCTGGAGAACATTCCTCGAAGCCTCTTGAACATGGATCGATCGACTCTAATTTCATGGGTTATGGCAACTACCTGTTGTTGGGCTCTGTTGTCGCCTTTCTCAGCCTTTCACATCAAGGTGCCAACAGGTTCACTGTGCCGCTGCAGTGAACGCCCTAAAATCACTCGCAACTCTATCATTTTGAAGTGCTTTCGCAAATGACAAACCGCCGAAAACACCTGCACATCTCACATTTTTCAGTGTGTTCGCACAATGGTGAGAAATTCCGCAGGCTCATCCGTCGCAACCTGACCCTCCATGTCATCGATCGCTCCGAATCGGCGTCATGGACAACCGTCGATCGAGCCTTTAGGATCTGCTGCCCGTATGACCGACCACCTCTGAATCGACATGGCTGTAAACAAAGAGACCGTGCTGACGATCGCCACACTGGCCCACCTAGATATGGCATCTGATCAGATCGACGATCAGATCGACCGCATGAACCGGATTCTCGATCTAGTCGATGAAATGCAGGCCGTCAACACCGACGATGTCGAACCGCTTGCGACACCTTTTGATCAGGTCCAACGGCTACGACCGGACGTGGTGACAGAGTCAGACCAGCGGGACAAACTGCAGACGGTAGCTCCCCGTACGACAGACGGCCTCTACATGGTACCGAGGGTCGTGGAGTAAACCATGACATCAGACGTGAACAGCCCCTACCAGGACCTCTCGGTGATCCGCGAAAACCTGGATCGGGGTACCTACTCGTGTCGCGAGCTCACTGAAACGCTTCTGTCCAGAATCGATCTGCATGACAGCAATATCAACGCTTTCATCACGCTCTCGCGCGATGAAGCACTTGCCGGTGCTGATGCTCAGGATGCGCTCATCGCCAGGGGAGAAGCAGGACCTCTCACCGGCATCCCGATCGCGCACAAGGACATTTTCTGTACAGAAGGCGTCAAAACCTCTGCGGGATCACGAATGCTCGACAATTTTACTGCGCCCTACTCCGCAACCGTCGTGGAAAGGCTCGAAGCCGCAGGTTGCGTCACCCTGGGCAAGACCAATCTCGATGAGTTCGCGATGGGATCATCAAATGAAAACAGCTTCTACGGACCGGTCAAGAACCCGTGGGCAACAAGCCATGTTCCGGGAGGATCATCGGGTGGGTCCGCAGCAGCGGTCGCCGCCGGTTTTTGCCCGGTCAGCACAGGCACCGACACCGGTGGTTCGATCCGACAACCCGCTTCAATGTGCGGGGTCACGGGAATCAAACCAACCTATGGTCGAGTCTCCCGGTGGGGCATGATCGCGTTTGCATCAAGCCTTGATCAGGCCGGTGTTTTCGCCAGGAGTGCCCGCGATGCGGCCGTCCTGCTTTCCGCAATGACAGGTGCAGACCCTCGAGATTCAACCTGCATCAACGAACCCGCAGCCGACCTGACCAGGGAACTTAATACACAACTCAGCGGACTCCGCGTGGGAATCCCTGAACAATATATGTCGGATCTAGACTCACAAATGTCAGACCGTATGGCAGACGCGCTGCGGGAAATGGAACAGGCGGGCGCAACGCTCATTGATATCAGCTTGCCTCACACCCGATACGCGGTGCCTGCCTACTATGTCATCGCACCCGCAGAATGCTCCACCAATCTGTCCCGATACGACGGTGTCCGTTTCGGATATCGATGCGAAGATCCTGCGGATATCGAAGACCTCTACAAACGAAGTCGGTCAGAAGCATTTGGTGATGAGGTCAAACAACGCATCCTGGTTGGCACATTCACTCTCTCGGCTGGCTACTACGATGCGTATTACCATAAAGCACAGCAGATCAGACGTCTGATCCACCAGGATTTCGACGCCGCGTTCAATTCGGTCGACGTCATCGCAGCTCCCACCTGTCCAGGAACCGCCTTCCAGCTTGGCGAGAAAATCTCTGACAACATCGCCATGTACCTGCAGGACATTTACACTATTCCCGTAAACCTCGCAGGTCTGCCAGGGTTATCCATGCCAGTCGGAAAAATAGACGACCTGCCAGTGGGTATGCAGCTGATTGGTCGCTACCTGGATGAAGCACGGCTGCTCGGTGCAGCGCACCAATTCCAGCAGCGAACAGACTGGCATCTTGCACAACCGACGCTGAAACACACCACAGGAGCGAGCGATGTCTGATTGGCAGATCGTCATTGGGCTCGAAATTCATGCTCAGCTGAATACACGATCCAAGATTTTCTCCGCGGTCTCCACCGCTTTCGGTGCTGAACCCAACACGCAGGCGAGCCTGGTGGATCTGGGCTTCCCAGGCGTTCTGCCGGTCACCAACGAGGCAGTCTACGAAAAGGCTGTCGCTTTCGGTCTGGGCGTCAGCGCACAGATCAATCATCGGTCCGTGTTTGACCGCAAGAACTACTTCTATCCTGATCTGCCCAAGGGCTATCAGATCACACAGCTCGCCGATCCGATCGTGGAACACGGCAACGTTGACATCGAGCTTGCCGATGGCTCAACGAAGACCATTCACATCACCCGTGCCCATCTCGAAGAGGATGCCGGAAAGTCGCTGCATGAAGACTACGCTGGTGAGACTGGAGTGGACCTGAACAGAGCGGGTACGCCGCTCCTGGAAATTGTCTCGGAACCAGACCTTCGTTCGGCAGAAGAAGCCTCCACCTATGCGAGGCTGATCCACAAACTGTTGACCTCTCTCGATATCTGCGACGGTAATATGGCTGAGGGATCCATGCGGTGTGATGCCAACGTCTCCGTGCGGCGATACAAGAACCATCCCCTGGGGACGCGAACTGAAACCAAGAACATCAACTCCTTTCGTTTTCTCGAGCAGGCAATCAATTACGAGGTTGAACGTCAGATCCAGGTGCTGGAGTCCGGAGGTAGAGTGACCCAGGAAACCCGCCTGTACGATCCCGACCGCAATGAGACAAGGCCAATGCGAAGCAAAGAAACCGCGATGGACTACCGTTACTTTCCGGAGCCCGATCTACTGCCCGTAGTGATTGACGACAGCTATGTCGAGGCTATACGCGAGCGTCTTCCAGAGATGCCTGATGAGAAACGGGAACGATTCGAACGCGCGTTCGAACTGACGACAGAAGATGCAGAAACATTGTCCACCAACCGCGCTCTCGCCGACTATTTTGAGCAAGTCGC
>CENZ01182576.1_pt1 | contig 11763 bp, 8 predicted proteins | sample 361341 | NCBI WGS metagenome assembly CENZ01 (sample SAMEA2619782, study PRJEB7988) | marine metagenome | biome: marine biome (ENVO:00000447); feature: deep chlorophyll maximum layer (ENVO:xxxxxxxx); material: "saline water (ENVO:00002010), including plankton (ENVO:xxxxxxxx)" | depth 50 m
GAGAAAGCTGAAGAGCAAAAAACCGAGGATGAAATAAAACAAGAAGCAGATAAGAAGAAGGAAGAAGATGAAGTAAAAAAAGTAAGAAAAAAGAATTCACAAGGTGGCCCAGTGTCGATCGGCGATCACAACATTCCTTTCTTTTATTTGCACGATCTTGTTGATGTCTGCATGGAACAGATTGAAAAGTCACTAGAGCCGGGCCAAGAAGTTTTTGATAAATATATGTCGAGGTTAGAGAACATCCATGAAGCCGCAAAGAGGGGCGCAGGCGCCGAAGAAGGCGATAGAAAAATGAAAAAAGATGAAAAATCAAAAGAGGAAGAAAAAGCCAACAAACTTTTAGAAACATTTAAAAACAAACATAACGAAGCAAGAAAGAATTATAAAAACTTTAGAGTTGTATTAGGCCCTATGGAAGTTGTAGATCCCAAAAATCCTAAAGATGTTGAGATTATTAATTTAGGCGATGTCCCTGTTTCTGTAAAATATTTCCAAGAATTCGTAGCAAAAAATGTAATTAAAATGGATAGATATACACTACCGCTAGCCTCTTTTTTGCAAAAGCTTATACAGCAGATGCTCTCTACCTACCTAAACAGCAACAAATGTTCTGGTGGAGCGGTAAAGCACAGAGTCTTGCTCAATAAACATTCTGCGCATTGCTTCAATAATGACGCTACGCACGATGATATTACAAGAAAAATAATAATAGCAAGAGCCAATGCTATAGAATATTCTGGTCTTAAAGAAAAAAGAGCAAAATCGAAAAAAGATCATGATCCAGCAGAAGTTCCAACAGTAGACAGACTGATGGCAAATTACTACCCCCAACCGATACTTCAAGCTTCTGGTCTGGGTTCAAATGACTTATCTGACTCGACTACTTCGGATTTACACTACAACTATTTGGTTTTTTATGCCTCTAGGGCAGCTGCCATTGATAGATACCAAGGAGACTACGAAGAGGATACCAAAAGGGGTGTCCACCACTACAGCCTAGGCCGCGACGAAGGTATAGTGAAATCAATAAAACTTACGAAAGATACACGCCCTATGTTTAAGGAAATGAGATTTGAATCTTCTGGAGTTAATGGTTTGAAACAATTAATAGAAACTTACTATGTTAATGTTGAAACTTATGCTAATTTTAATGTTTTTCCCGGTACTAAGATTTTTATTGATCCCGCCGGGTGGTCACCGATGATGGATCCAGAATTTTTAAAAGAGATTGGCGGTGATTTCAATAACTTGACTGAGATGGGCATAGGTGGATACTATGATGTTACCGAAATAGAACACTCGTTTGGGCCCGGTACGCTGAATACAAGCTTTAAAGCGCATTGGACCAATGGGATCGGCCGCTGGGCGCCGCCCTCTCCAAAAAGTCCTTCAAAAAAGCAAGAATCTAAATGCAAATCTGTCAATAATAAAGAGGACTCCGGAGGCTCGAAATCAACAGATACAAATGCTGCTCGAACCAATGCAAATGCGAACCCAAATCAAATCAAGGCTTTAGCACAAGCTCTTGGGATTGAGGACGATACAATCGAAAGTGTCCAAAATACCTTAGAAGAAATGGGTGTCACTGCTGGTGCGGGTGGGCACGCGGGAAAACTTATGTCTATCTTTGGCCTTGGTGGTCCACCAAGTAGGAGCGAATAATGTCAAAAAATTACTATAGAAAATCAAACTCTGAATCAACTCGTGATTTGTACGAGAAAAAAACAATTTACAATTTAAATTCTAAAACAAAGGTTCATGATAGGGTTATCACAGATTTTACCTTTGCGGAAAAGGCTCTATATGGAAGAGTGAATAGATTGTACTTGCCAATCGTTGCCGATGGTAACGAGGTGCCGTTTAAAAATATAAAATCATCAAAAAACCCAGCTCGGCCCCCAAAGGCTCTAAATTTTGTTGCTGATGCATTCGATGCGCTGAATAAACAGTTTTTAAAAAAAGCACAGGTTCAGGACATTTCTAGCTCACAAAAATACTTGTCTGATATGTTAGCGGGTAGTGCTTACGTATCTCCGGTACAACTCTACAATAAGCATGTCAATTCATTTATTTCAGCCTTTAAAAAAATAATTAAAGAAAGAAAAATAAAGTTTGCTAATTTTGAAGAATTTATAAACAGGCTGCTTCCGTTTATTATAGAAACAACTAAAAAAAATCCATTCACTTTTTCTGCTTTTGTGAAAAGTAAAAAGTGTCCAATTGTGGCTTCCGGATTAGCAATCAATATTGCGCCCGATCTCCCGACCGCAGACGATGTAAGTAAATTTAAGCATTTCTATGATAGTGTGAATTGGGAATTTTATATCAATGCATGCAAGAGCTATGGTTTTATGATTGATAGAAACCATCCAAACATATTGGTAGCAGATATTGCATCGGCCGAAATGCTAAAATTTGCCGAGCCATATGGGATTTTAACCACAGATCAGGTCTTAAACTCTGCATATGTACCGGTATATCGAGATACGCTCGAACAATTTAAGATCATTCTTTATAGAATGTATAACGAATTAAAAAGTAGAAGATTTCACAAACAAACTGAAGTTTCTCCCTTACAAACAAAAAATGTCATTGTTACTCCGATTCAATATTCATACGACCAATTTTTATCCGAACATAGCGATGAGTACTTCATAAAAACTTATTGCAAGGTTAGATTTAGTGAAGAAGAGTCACAATTTACAGAAGGGGAAATATTCAGATTAATAGACAACACAGTTGAATTGTGTAGCTTGAATGTTAATAATGGCATACGATCTTTTGAACTTATTCTCAACAAAACATTTGACTATCAAGGATCATTGAGTTATTATAAGAACAAGGTTGAAACATTAGCACATACGAGGAATTAGTGTACTTTCAGGCATTGGACGATAAAGAGAATTGTGTGGGGATTTATTATGGCGGCCGGCTGTTGTTTGATGAATCCTTGTTCCCGCACAATCTAGAGGATCACATAACATGGAAATATTCGGGTTCCATAACAAGTGATGTGGAATATGTTTGGTTTTATGTAAATGGTAAAAATTTAAATGAGTCTTGTCCCGATGAGTTATTAGACGAGCTTAAATCTAAACAAGCTAAAATGAAAGCTTTTAGAAAAGCTTTTGAAATTGCAAAAATTAATTTTAGAGAACATTGCTTTTATGATTTGGTGCCACATGACTTTTTGGAATCATTTTTAGAAACTAAAAACAAGATCACCAAACATGTATTTGAAAATTACGAAAAACCAGAAACCTATGAGCATTTAGTCGCCGTGGAAAAGCTATTATATAAGATACGCTATCAAGAGCTTAATATTAGTAATGAAAATGCGCGCAATTTATTTGTTAACTCATCATCGCGCACTGCAGCACAAAAAATCTTGAAATCTTCCAAATTTATTGATTATAATATATACGGTACAAAGACCGGCCGTTTAGCCACCTACAGGGCCTCGTTTCCTATTTTGACTATGAAGAAAGAATTGAGAACTCTAATAAAGCCCAAAAATGATTGGTTTGTGTCACTTGATTATAACGGCGCCGAAGTGCGAACAGTCTTGAATTTGTTAGGAATTGATCAACCGGATTATGATGTACATGAGTGGAACATGGAATATGTTTTAAATAAGCACGGTATATCAGATCGCGAAACCGCAAAAACCACATTTTTTGGATGGCTATATAATCCATCCTCTTCACTTATTAAGGGCTCCATATATGATAGAGAAAAGATTATGAAAGAATATTATGATGGCCAACACATTAAGACACCCTTTGGTAGAAAAATAGAAGTTGACAAAGATAAAGCGCTAAATTATATAATTCAGAGCACAACTGCTGATTTAGTAAACGACAGGGCTGTTGATATCGACAAGTACTTGGAAGATAAAAAATCTTTCGTTTCCCATATCGTACACGATGAAGTTGTGGTTGACGTCTCAGAAGATGAAAAATACCTGATACCTGAAATTAAAGATATATTCTCCAATAACAAGTTAGATACGTTTAAGACAAACTTGCAGGCTGGAAAAGATTATTATAACCTTGGAGATTTAAATTTATGATTTCGATAATTGGGATAGGCAACGCATCGTGCGCAATTGCTGAAAAATTTGTTCCACAAAAGAACTACAAAGTTTACAAGCTTGGCTCGGGTGTTGAGACCGGTCCAAAGTGCTATAAGTTAGACTCCTATGAAAACCCAGAAGATTATGAAAAAAATATACCCAAACTTAAGACGTTTTTCAAGGGAATCAGTGATGATGTGCAAGTATTTGTGGTTGGCTCTTCAATGAGTTCAAATTATGTTCTTGGGATATTAGAGCAAATTAAAGATAAGTCAATTGAAATATTCTATATTAAACCTGATATTGAGTTACTGACCGGTGTATCTAAATTGGTTGAAAACGTAATGTTTGGAGTACTCCAAGAATATGCAAGATCTGGACTTTTTAAGAATTTAACAATTATTTCTAATCTTGAAATTGAAAAAAACCTTGACAACGTTTCAATTAAGAGTTATTATGATTCTCTAAACAACACAATTTTTTCTACCGTGCATTACCTCAATTTTTTTACATACACAGAGCCAGAAATTGGTCAAATGGCTCGACCATCCATGACTAGTCGTATCAGAACTGTTGGGATGCTCGATGTCGTTAAAATTAAAGAAAAGTGGCTTTTTCAGCTTGACACCCCTCGTGATGTATGTTATTATATATGTATAAATGATGAGAAACTGGAAAAGGAAGCAGGACTACATAGGCAAATTGTAGACAAATTAAAAAAGAAGCCCCGAAATGCATTTAAGAAAATATCTTATGGAATTTGGGAGACACACTTACAAGACTTTGGGTTTTGCGTTGCCCACACTAACGTAATACAAAAACAAAAGACTCTTGACATGCTAGAGCAAGAGTGATATATTAGATATCGAGGAACGCTCGGTATACTTTAGACATCAAAAGGAGAAAACATGTCAATTAATATGGAACTAATGAGAAAAAAACTCGCCACTCTTAGAGGCGATGATGATGCAGATTCGGTTTGGTTTAAGCCACCAGATGGTGAAAGTCAAATTCGTATTGTACCAACACAAGATGGAGACCCGCTTAAAGAAATGCACTTTCACTATAATTTAGAAGGTCACAAGCGCGGCATTCTTTGTCCTAAGAGAAACTTTGGAGAACGCTGTTCGTTGTGTGATTTTGCGTCTTCCTTGTGGAAGGAAGGTGTAGCAAACAACGATGAAGAGAGCAAAAAACTAGCCAAATCACTTTTTGTGCGCCAGCGCTATTTTTCTCCGGTCCTTGTTCGTGGCCAAGAAGAGCAAGGTCTTAAGATTTACGGATATGGCAAGAGAGCATATGAATTGCTTCTTGGGTATATCCTCGATCCGGAATACGGAGACATCACCGATCCATTGGAAGGTACTGATATCTCCTTGGTGTACACCCCACGTACATCACCGGGCACATTTCCACAAACAAGCCTGAAGATGCGTCGAAACACGTCTACGTTGCTGGAGGATACAGAGGCTATCCCTGCCCTCCTTGACCGTATGCCCAACTTCGATGGTCTCTTTGAACGTCTATCTCCCACAGATATTGACGCTATTCTTGACGAGCAACTTTCTGGTGACGCTAGCGCTGAAGAGCGTTCATCAGAAACAGGAAAATATAATGTTGATACCCAAAATCCGGTAGACAAAGCATTTGATGAACTGATGGCAACCAAGTAATTGGAGTTTGTGATCCGCTGGCAGACCGGTATTATAAATAGTCTGCCGCAATTTTCTATAAACAAAAAAGGAGAATGTTATGGAATGGTTAAAATCCCTATGGTCTAGGTGGAAGGTTCAAGTTAGTGTGGTTGGAGGCGTCTTAGTGGTCGCAACTGCATATGGAACCTGCAGCGTAGATCCTACCGAGGTCTCTAACAATGATACCACCAATACTACCGAAATCACTGAAACTACAAGTGAAACAGTAGAGGTATCAGCAACTACTGAGACCGCCGGCGCGGAAGCCACTACTGGTGATACCACCACGACAGAAACAACCACTACCGAAACTACGACAGAGTAGTGAATAGCCGCTGGCAGACCGGTGTAAAGTCTGCCCCGTTTTAAGGAGAGAAAATGAGACTCGTTCTACCAATCCTTGCCGCTAGCCTAATGATGGCTTGCGGGGATAAGGATGAAGACACTGCGGCCGACACCGCTAGTTCTGCTGATACAGCAGAGTGAAAACAGCCGCTGGCAGACCGGTAAAAAGTCTGCCGCCATTTTTAAGGAGGCATAATGGCAAAAAAAGCAGGAAACAAAGCTGGTCGCGTTAATTTACAAGACCTAATGAAAATAGTTAATAAGAAAGCCGGCCAAAACGTTGCACACAACTTGTCCGGAGATAACCCAACATCAGTCAAAGAGTGGATACCCACTGGCTCACGTTGGCTTGACTCTATTATATGTAAGGGTCAGATTGCTGGTATCCCAGTTGGAAAAGTAACAGAGATCGCAGGTCTTGAATCTACTGGAAAGTCATACATGGCAACGCAGATTGCTGCAAACGCCCAGAAAGCCGGCAAGATGGTCGTTTACTTCGATTCCGAGTCAGCTATCGACCCAATGTTCTTGGAGCGCGCAGGGTGCGATCTAGAGCGTTTAATGTACGTTCAGGCTTCCTCTGTAGAGTTTGTGCTTGAAACTATTGAAGAGCTACTCGGTGCCACAGATGAACAGATGGTATTTATTTGGGACTCTCTGGCCTTCACTCCATCAGTTTCTGATGTTGAGGGGGACTTCAATCCACAGTCTTCTATGGCAGTTAAAGCTCGCATTCTCGCTAAAGGAATGTCAAAGCTCGTCATCCCCATAGCAGACAAAAAAGCTACACTACTGGTCCTAAACCAACTGAAAACCAATATCCCACAGGGACCTATGGCAAGACAGATTGCTATGACAACACCGTTTATTACTCCCGGTGGAAAAGCTATGCACTATGCTTATTCACTTCGTATTTGGTTGACTGGTCGTAAAGCAAAGTCTGCGTTTATCGAAGATGAAAAGGGTTTCCGTATTGGTTCCGAAGTTAAGGTTAAACTTGAGAAATCCCGTTTCGGTACACAAGGTCGAAATTGTGCGTTTCGAATTATGTGGGGAACCGATGATGTTGGTATCCGCGATGAAGAATCGTGGTTCGATGCAATCAAGGGTTGCGAACACCTTTCTTCTGCGGGAGCATGGTACACTTTGGCAACGCCAGATGGTTATACCAAAAAGTTTCAACCTTCGAAGTGGACTGAAATAATCTCCACCGACGAAGAATTCAGAAACAAGGTTATTAAAATAATGGATGAAGAGATTGTTCAGAAGTTTGATAAGCGCCAAGGAAGTGCCAGTGCATTTTACGAAGATCCTGAAGATCTAACAGTTCCAGTAACTGATTAAATAATACTTGACTTTACGTCCCTGATCGGTTATTCTATAAGTGATCAGGGATTTTTAATAGGTGGAAAATGACTAATACAGATAAAAAAAGAGTTTTGATTGTGGATGCTTTGAATATGTTTATTCGGGCATACATTGTTGACCCCTCTCTCTCTACCAATGGACAACCCATTGGCGGCATTAAGGGTACGATCAAGATTATGCAAACACTAACCAGATTTACCAATCCTGATGAGATTGTGGTTGTTTGGGATGGCCCCAATGGCTCTAGCAAGAGAAGAGCAATTGATAAAAATTACAAAGAAGGCCGAAAACCTTTGAGGTTAAACAGAGCAGTACATAACCTATCCGATGAAGAGATTGTACACAATAAAATGTGGCAACAAGCAAGAGCGATAGATTATCTCAACGAGATGCCCATTGTGCAAGTGATGCTACCAGAAATCGAAGCCGATGACGTTATTTCGTATGTGACGCAGATGAATTATTACAATGGTTGGCAAAAGGTTGTTGTATCTAACGACAAGGACTTTCTTCAACTATGTGACGAAGAAACGGTTTTATATCGCCCCACCAGCGGGGAGCTTATGAATAAAAGCAGGATTATTAGTGAAATAGGCATTCACCCTCGCAATATGGCACTTGCACGCGCAATAGCGGGAGATGCCTCAGATAACTTACCGGGAATTAAGGGCGCCGGCCTTCTGTCAATTAAAAAGAGGCTTTCCTTTTTGGCCTCCGAGAAAGATTACACGATCGATGAGGTGGTTGAGTTTTGCGAGAATGCAGACTCCAAGCTTAAATTTTTTGCAAACATAGTTGAGGGCAGCGGTGTTATAAAACACAATTACAGAATGATGCAACTTTATTCACCGCTTATGTCTGTTCAGGCAAAAGATTTTGTAAAATGTGCAATAGAGGATTTCGAATGTACGTTCAATAAAATTGAAGTTATAAAATACATGAGAGAAGATGGTTTTGGAGAACTTGACTGGGGAGATCTTGAGATGGCCCTAAATAGAATCAAATCAAACTGTTAAATACTTGACATTTGCGGTCAAAATGTTATAATTAGAGTTCACGGAGGGTAAATTGATAGATAAGGCAAGTTTTGCAAAATTTGGAAAATCGTTTCAAGATGATTTAGTTCACTTAATTATTAGTGAGCGACCATTTGCTGATCAGATTTTTGAAGTTTTGGACATTTCTTTTCTGGAGCTTGAATATCTACGCGTCTTCACAAGAAAGATTCTTAATTATCGTGAAAAGTACGCAGCCCATCCGTCATATAAGACAATAAAAACCATATTGACAACTGATCTTGAAAATGAAGACGAAGTTGTCAAACAACAGATAATGGAGTTTTTTGAAAAAGCCTGTAACACCAATGTGGTGGATGGCGAATATATCAAGGAACAATCCCTTGATTTTTGTAGAAAACAAAATCTCAAGGGAGCAATGTTAAGATCGGTGGATTTATTACAGTCTTGTTCGTTTGACGAGATTTCTAAAATAATCAATGACTCATTAAAACTTGGTTCAGAAACAAACTTTGGATATGACTACTTGGTTGACTTTGAAGAAAGATATATGCCTCGATTCAGAAAGCCTGTAACAACTGGCTGGCAAGAGATCGATACTATTTGCGGCGGTGGCCTAGGTAAATCAGAATTAGGCGTCGTTATTGCACCCACAGGGGCTGGCAAATCAATGGTTTTGGTACATTTGGGCGCCCAAGGTGTTCTTGATGGCAAGACAGTCGTTCACTATACATTAGAGCTTCAAGATACAATTATAGCGAAAAGATATGACAGTTGCATAACTGGATATCCCTTATCAGAATTAGATTCCTTCAAAGAAGAAATTTTTGATAATATTAAAGATATAGAGGGCAAACTAATTGTTAAAGAATATCCGACAAAATCCGCTACCACAAATACTATTAGAAATCACCTTAACAAGCTTGCAAAGAGGGGCATTGAACCCGGTGTTATAATCGTAGATTATGCCGACTTGCTTAGGCCAGTGGTGGTTAGAAAAGAAAAAAGAAATGAACTGGAATCTATTTACGAAGAACTCAGGGCCCTCTCAACAGAATTTGGGTGCCCTATTTGGACTGCCTCTCAAACTAATCGGTCGGGACTTAACGCCGAAGTGATCACGATGGAGCAAATTTCTGAAGCATTTAATAAATGTTTTGTAGCAGATTTCATCTTCTCAGTGTCACGAACAATCGAAGATAAACAGAATAATCAAGGAAAAATATTCATTGCAAAAAATAGAAATGGGCCCGATGGGATGATCTATGACATATTTATGGATACCTCCAGTGTAAATATTAAAGTTTTACCAAAGGCAGTTAATACCAACAACGTCGCGACAAGTCCAGTTTCGCTGACGCCACCATTGCAAAAAAACATATTGCAAGCAAAATATAAAAAATTTAAAGGAAATAAACAATGAGAACATTAGAGAACATTCGCAGATTTAGATTATCAGACACATTTGTAGAGCCATATAAAACAGCCAAAGTGCCTTGGGGCCCACTAGGCTATGTAACTTTTAAGCGCACATACGCTCGAAGATTAAATGAATTTGATCCCGATGCTACTGGCACTGAAGAGTGGTGGCAAACATGCCGTAGGGTAGTCGAGGGTATGTTCAATATGCAGAAGCAGCATGTTTTCCAGCTTGGGCTTGAATGGAATGACAACAAGGCTCAAAAAACTGCTAAAGATGCTTATGAGCGATTGTTTAATCTAAAGTGGACACCCCCCGGCCGCGGCTTGTGGATGATGGGGACCAAGTTTATTGAAGAGAGAACGGCCGCAGGACTTTTCAACTGCGCCTTTAGATCCACGCGCGATATTGCAACAAAAGGTGGTTATTTATTTGCTTGGATGATGGATGCTTTGATGGTGGGAATCGGCGTTGGTTTTGACACCGAAGGTGCTGCTACGATCAACATTCAAGAACCGCAATACACAAATGATATTTTAGTGATTGACGATTCGAGAGAAGGTTGGGTTGACTCGGTTCATGCTCTTTTAGATGGATTCTTTTTTGGTGGCAAGGTACCTAAGTTTGATTATTCTGCTATTAGGCCCCTAGGCGCTGAAATCAAGGGGTTCGGTGGCACATCGAGTGGCCCTGAGCCGTTAATCGAACTTCATGGTAATCTTAAAAAACTTTACACCAACAAGATAGGAACTGCGATTTCGTCCGTTGATATTGTGGATACTGAAAACCTGATTGGTCGTTGCGTAGTTGCCGGGAACGTTAGAAGATCTGCTGCACTAGCCATGGGTCGATACGATGACAAGAATTACCTTGAGATGAAAAACGACCAAGAAAAGCTTTACCATCATCGATGGGGTTCTAACAATTCGTTTAATGCGCAAGTTGGCATGGACTACACATGGCACGCAGATCAATCACAAAAGAATGGCGAACCGGGATATATTTGGCTTGACAATGCGCGAACTAGAGGACGCTTTAAGGATGGTCCAAGATATGATGATATAAACGTGGCAGGCTTTAATCCGTGTGTTGAGCAGCAGCTTGAGGATGCTGAGTTGTGTTGCTTGGTGGAAACATATCCAGCAAAACATGATGATATTGAAGATTATCTACGTACATTAAAAATAGCTTATCTCTATGGCAAGACAATCACCCTATCAAATACCCACTGGCCAGAAACAAATGCAAAAATGCTCAAAAATCGACGTATTGGATTGTCGCAATCCGGAGTAATTCAAGCTTTCAGTAAGCACGGCAGACGCCAAATGTATGAATGGAGTGATCATGCATATGAGCATGTAAAGCAGTTAGACGAAGAATACTCTAATTGGTTATGTATCCCCAAGTCAGTTAGAATGACGTCTATTAAGCCATCCGGGACAGTGTCACTTTTAAATGGTTCAACCCCGGGCATTCATTACCCCGAAGACGAATATTACATTAGGAGAATTAGATTTGCAAAAACGTCCAAATTACTTAAAAAACTTGAGGAAGCAGGCTATCATATTGAAGATGATAAATACTCTCCGAATACTGTTTGTGTCGAGTTTCCTGTATGTGAGCCCTATTTTTCAAAAGGGAAAAAAGATGTCTCGATGTGGGAACAACTTGAAACTGCAGCCCAATACCAACATTATTGGGCGGATAACTCTGTGTCTATTACAGTCACGTTTAAGCCTGATGAAGCAGAACAAATCAAAACAGCTTTGGAGCTATATGAGACACGCTTAAAAGCAGTCTCTTTTCTTAAGTATGAGGAGACCGGATACGAACAAGCTCCTT
>CENZ01128350.1_pt1 | contig 11760 bp, 10 predicted proteins | sample 361341 | NCBI WGS metagenome assembly CENZ01 (sample SAMEA2619782, study PRJEB7988) | marine metagenome | biome: marine biome (ENVO:00000447); feature: deep chlorophyll maximum layer (ENVO:xxxxxxxx); material: "saline water (ENVO:00002010), including plankton (ENVO:xxxxxxxx)" | depth 50 m
GTTGACTCCCGCGCAAAAGCAACCCAATCATTTTAGACCAGTAAAATAACTGAACAACTATTGAAATTTTGCTGTCAATTTACTAATTTCAGCTCGAGTGCTACTTCGTTAAGCTGGTAATGAAGATTGAAAAACACCGATATCTCACAATCGCTCATTTAGGGCCACTCCCTTCAAAACATCCATAACCAGATGATCTGAGCATATTTTAATGAATATAAAATAAGGAACCCCGGACTGTAAAATAAAGTTTAGCATTCAGCTAGAATATCAGAGGTCTTAAAGCACTATGCATCATGGGTCAATATTAATTGCAAATCCTAAGTTCCATAGTAGGTGGGTAGCTATAATTTTCGTGCTCCTATCATACGCGTGCAGTAATCCCCCAGCTTCAGACCCTGTTTTGCTTGAAGCAATCCGCTGGTATACAGGTGAGGCCGGTGTTATAGATAACGAAAGAGCAAAAAACATGTTGGAGCGAGCAGCTGAAGACGGAGATGCTTTATCCATTATGTGGTTAGCCCGTGTGCACTCCACGGGCCGCATGAATTACAAAACCGATAAAGCCAAGGCTGCTGCACTTTCTAATTCAGTCATCGGCAAGGTCGAAATAATGGCTAGAGCCGGAAATGCAGAAGCTAATTTCCTCATGGGCACAGCTTATGCTGAGGGTTTGGGTAAGCTACAGAGTTCACTGGAAGCGGTGAGATGGTACAAGCGTGCCGCAACTATGAATGTCACTCTTGCTCAACACAACATCGGAAATGCTTATGCGTCAGGTACCGGCGTAGCTCAAAGCGATAAAAGGGCGGCGCACTGGTGGTTAGTCGCTGCAAAAAAAGGGGACGCGATACCTCAATTGCGTCTTGGAGAGATATATGAAGAGGGAATAGGGGTAAAACAAGACCTACTGATCGCTATGCACTGGTATCAAGAATCGGCTAAACGCGGTAATACTGAAGCGGCGGCAGCATTGCGTAAACTTCAAGAGAAATAGATGCATGTAAGGAAATTTACTAACTTATTTAGTGCGCTTTCATTGGGAAAGATCAAGATCACTTTTAATGGAGCATCTTATTATTGTCACCCGACCGAAAAGATTTGGAAGCCCATAAAGATTCATGTTCATCAATAAACTTTATATCGAAACCAAATTATCTCAAATCCATATTTACCAGTCAGGGTGTCACTAGTGCTTTCCAATACTATAAGTATCTTCTCAACTTTTACTCATATTGCCGTGATAGCCTGTCCCTTTTTTGCGTATTGTGCGCGCCGAATAAATACCAACACGATCAAAATTCTAACACCACATGGAATAGAGGGTAATTGACTATCCACTTAATGGTTACTGAAAGCGCACCGCATCTGAAGTTTCTTACTCCTTTGGTTTTAATTCTACTAGTAATACCTAGTGTTTGCCGATCCCAAAATATTTACAGTCAAGATACCTCTCAATTTACTCCACAGATCGAGTTCTTTATCGAGCAATTTGACAATTTAGAATCACCACTAAGTTTCGATAAAAACCTTCCACTAGATATGCTTTCCGATTTTGCGGAAAGCTACATGGCTCAGAAAGACTATGATTATGCCGCGCAAATTCTGGAACGAATGCTATTCATAGAAAGGGGCAGATCTGGTTTAAAAAGTATCACAATACTGCCCATACTTGATAAATTGACAGAAATTCACTTTTTGTTAGGTCATTGGGAAGCCAGCGCTAATTATCTTGATCATGCTAGGTTCATAACGACTAGTAATTTTGGTCTTCATTCAGAAGAAGCGCTTACCATAATGGAGAGGCAGGCTAATCTGAAGATGATTGAGTTTTACTCAGGGAATGAAAAAGAAGATCCAGAGAAGGTTTTGAAAGCAAGGAAGCTACTTTCTGATACCGCCCTCATTGCGCAAGACCTGTACCAAGATAAAAGTGAGGAGGCAGACATTTGGCACTATAAGCGCGCATTGAGTTTAGCTGAATTAGTTAGAATAATTCATAGCAGCCAGAATATTCTCATAAGCGATTTTGCAAAAGGTCTAGTAAGGCGAGATGGCCCCATGAGATTCCATGGCGCTAGCCGCTATAGTAATGTTATTGGTGAAGGCTACCTACGCCAAGCGCACAGTCACATCCAAATGATACAAGATAGCGCGCAGGTGCGAGGTGACGACGAAATTGCAGCCCTAGCTGAACTTTATAAAGGAGATTTTAATCTACTTAGTGGGCGCGGATCGGGAAGGCAACAATACAATAACGCGCGCACGGGTTTCTTAAAGGCAGGAATTCCGCGTAAAAAAATACAAGAGCTTTTTGCTACACCCGTTCCAATTCCAGTACCCGAGTTTTTCATGAGCCTCGAAGAACTCTTAATTTACCAAAGGGGACGATCTCAACCAAGCAAGTACACAGGTGGCGCGACAGTATTCCAAATTACAAGTGATTGGCATTCAAAGATGCAGAAATTTTTCAACCATGATTACTGCAGTGCACTTTCACAATTAGGGTTAGAATTGCAACACATAGAGCTTAAAGTGAGCATTAGCAAGCTGGGGAAAAGCGCTATCAGTGATATGGGGGGTGGTCACTCTGCAGACCCAGTAAACTTACGTGCACTTAGTGCCATGAGATTTAGACCAATTTACCACGAGGGAAAATTACATGCAGTAAGGGATTTCAATATCCGCTACAGCTTTCTCAAACATATGAGATGATAATTATTGTTGTCGTTTGCGACATGCTCTTTTCAACAGACCATGGAACACGAATTAACCCGAAAATATCAAAACGAATTACGATGCCTCAAAAAATAAATGAGCTCTCGACCTAATTACAATTTGCAGTTAGATCGATTAGATAATCGGCAATCGAGAATTTTTAAAATTAGTCCTAAATATACTGGCCTCGTCTTGAATAATGCAGCTTCCTTTCTCGGTACTAGCTGACCTCGATACAATCCTCGTCTGATTCTTAGAAACAACAGTATCGCATTGATAATTGACTGCGACTCTCTGCCGGCGATCTCTATCCACACCACTTACCCCCCATCCAAGCCCATAGAACTCTATGGCAAAGAATGCGTTAACGCTTGTGATCAAAAGCCACATAAATCTTTATGCGCATACTGCTCAAGAATGCCAGATACCACCGGTTCAAAAAACGCTAAATAATGGCGCGAATATATTCTACTAATCTTAGCAATGCTTCATTCGTCGTTCGCGTGTCGTAACGCAAATGAATACCGACAGTTCCGAGTTTAGGAAATTTGTCTGAATTTTGAAGTATCCGGAGAGACTTTGGCACAGTGCTTTTAGCCAAAACTGTAATACCAAGCCCTTCATTAATGGCGGTTTGTATTCCAGTTAAGTCACTATTGGTATATGTAATTCTCCAGTCGCCACCAGATTTCCTTAGTCGCTCCAAGGCGCGCGCTCGATAGACGCACGGTTCTGGGGCTAGCACTAAGTTCACCGGGGTCTGCATATGGGTATTATGATTAGTTCCGCTCACCCAAACCAGCTCATCTTCTTTAAGGCAAGTCGTGCGCTTTCGAGACAATCTGCTTTGTAAGGCTAGGACCAAATCATAATCATCCCTTGCTTGGGAGAGTAATTCTTTGCTGAGCGCACAATTAACCTCAAGGTTAACGCTCGGATATGACTGAGTAAAGATTCCTAGTATTTTTGGTAACAAAGTTGTAGCAAATTCGCTAGGGATACCGAACCTTACTTTACCGGTCAACGACCGTTTTTCAAACTCAGCAAAAACGACATCATTCAGCGCGAGAATTTTGAGGGCGTTCTTTAGTAATTTCCTCCCCGCGGACGTTAACTCAAGTTGCTTGCCTTTTCTGACAAACAGGAGCTCTTCTAATTGCTCTTCAAGCCGCTTGATCTGGAGGCTGATCGCTGGTTGAGAGCGTCCCAGAAGATCGCCCGCTTGAGTAAAACCCCCTAATTCTGCAACGGTCGCAAACGTTCGTAACTCATTCATTGGAAGATTAGGCATGTAATATGATCATGATTAATATTAATTTGAATATTATAACTATTAATTTAACTTATTATTGCTTTATTGTATATAGTTTCTTTTATTCACTTTGCCCTGGCCATCTCATGTTAAGTCAAGCGTTGGACTTCCAAAATTACGATTCTCTACTCTGGAACGCGATTAAAAAAGAAGAATTGCGCCAGGAACAGCACATAGAACTTATAGCCTCGGAGAATTACACCAGTCCATTGGTAATGCTTGCCCAAGGCTCGGTACTCACCAATAAGTACGCGGAAGGTTATCCAGGGCGTCGTTACTATGGGGGTTGCGAAAATGTAGATGTCGCGGAACAGTTAGCGATAGATCGCGCTAAACTCCTATTTAACTGTGACTATGCAAATGTTCAGCCCCACTCGGGTTCGCAGGCAAATGCGGCGGTCTATTTGGCACTATTAGAGCCAGGCGACACCATTCTCGGACTCAGCCTTGATCACGGCGGACATCTTACTCACGGCGCCAAACCAAATTTCTCAGGTAAAATCTACAACGCCATTCATTACGGCCTGAACCCAGAGACTGGGGAGATAGACTATGATCAGGTCGAAGCACTCGCCCGAAAACACGCTCCTAAGGTCATCGTAGCTGGATTCTCAGCGTATTCTCAGATCTGTGACTGGGCAAGATTCCGAAGAATCGCAGATAAAGCGGGCGCTTTTCTTCTCGTCGATATGGCTCACGTCGCGGGTCTTGTCGCTGCAGGCGTATATCCAAGTCCGATCCCGCATGCACATGCGGTAACCACCACCACCCATAAAACGCTCCGTGGACCTCGAGGTGGGCTTATTTTAGCTCAAGGCCAGCCTGAGTTAGCAAAAAAGATTAACTCGCGAATTTTTCCCGGGGTTCAGGGTGGACCTCTCATGCACGTGATCGCAGCCAAGGCTTTGGCCTTCAAGGAGGCCCTGGAACCGAACTTCAAGCAGTACCAAAGTCATGTGATAAAAAATGCCAAGGTAATGGCAAATACTTTTTTAAATAGAGGATATAAGGTTGTATCGGGGGGAACAGAAAATCACTTATTTTTGGTCGATCTAGTGGATAAAGGTATTACGGGTAAGGACGCAGATGCCGCTCTTGGGAGCGCGAATATAACGGTCAACAAGAATGCAGTTCCAAATGATCCTCTGTCTCCATTTGTTACCAGCGGTCTGCGTATTGGGACACCCGCCATGACAACTCGAGGTATCAAGGACGAGCAGGCACAGGATTTAGCAGGTTGGATGTGTGATGTTCTTGACGATATTAACGATGAAAGGGCCATTGGTAGAGTCCGTGACCAAGTTCTCGAATTATGCGCGAATTATCCTGTATACAGCAATTTTCAATCGCGCTAACGCACTTCTGCTAACTTGGCTTCGCAATGTCTATTAGCGTCTTTGATCTCTTTAAAATTGGTATAGGGCCTTCAAGCTCCCATACTGTTGGACCGATGTGTGCAGCCAATTCTTTTGTCCGCGGGCTAGAGGTCGCCAAGATTTTAAATAAAGTGACAAAAATCAAGGTAGAGTTATTCGGATCCCTCGGGGTTACGGGAGGGAGTCATGGTTCTCCAAAGGCGATCATCCTAGGACTCATGGGCGAGAAGCCCGAAACGGTAAACGTCTCCGATATCGCAGCAAGAATTTCTAAAGTCAAATTAGAAGAAAGTTTGTTGCTCAATAGAAAGCATTGCATTGAATTTGACGTGCGCCGTGATCTTATTTTGCATCGCAAAGAGTCACTCCCGTTTCACTCAAATGGAATGAGATTCACGGCACTAGGTGAGTCGAAGGATATACTCGATATTAAGGTTTACTACTCCATCGGGGGAGGCTTCGTTGTTAAAGCCAACACGGACGGCACTGCATCGATCATCGAGGACGATACACAGCTACCCTTCCCCTTTTCTACCAGTGATCAATTGCTGGAACTTACAGAGAAAACAGGATACTCAATAAGCACCCTCATGCGCCATAACGAGTTGGTGAGGCATAGTAGTGAACGAATAAGTGAGGGCTTACTCGGTATTTGGAGGACCATGGAGGAGAGTATTAGGCGGGGTTGCCAGACAGAGGGCATTTTACCTGGCGGCCTAAAAGTAAAACGTCGAGCAGGGAACCTCTACCGTCAGATGAGGGTAGAGCCAGCAGATACAAGCGACCCCTTAGATCTTATGGACTGGGTGGCTCTCTACGCACTCGCAGTTAATGAGGAAAATGCCGCCGGCGGACGAATAGTAACCGCACCCACAAATGGCGCCGCCGGTATAATACCCGCCGTTTTGAAATACCACATGAAATTCTCCCAAACCGCAAATGATGAAGATATCGAGCGATTTTTGCTAACCGCAGCAGCGATCGGAATACTTTACAAAAAGAACGCGTCGATTAGTGGCGCGGAAGTCGGCTGTCAAGGTGAGATCGGGTCCGCGTGTTCGATGGCCGCAGGAGCTTTGACAGAAGTTTTAGGTGGCACGCCTAGACAAGTTGAAAACGCTGCGGAGATCGCTATGGAACACAATCTTGGGCTGACTTGCGACCCGATAGGTGGCCTTGTTCAGGTTCCATGTATTGAGCGCAACGCGATGGGGGCAATCAAAGCCATATCCGCCTCAAGAATGGCTTTGAGAGGAGATGGAAATCACTTTGTATCGCTAGATGAGGTCATTAATACGATGCGTGAAACCGGAAAGGATATGAAGAAAAAATATAAAGAGACTGCGCGCGGTGGTCTAGCCGTAAATGTATTAGAAATTCCAGTTAGCATTGTCGAGTGTTGAACGGCCTCGTTAATACATGAAAGAGAATGTCGCTGAATTATGACTCCACAAACTAAGATTTTGAAAACTCCGCTGCATGACTTGCATGCTGAACTGCGCGGAAAAATGGTACCATTTGCTGGATATGATATGCCAATTCAGTTCCCAAGCGGAATTATCAATGAGCACCGGCATACCCGGGGGAACGCAGGTCTGTTTGATGTCTCTCACATGGGTCAGCTCATTGTCTCGGGAATGGGCGTGACTCAAGAACTAGAGCGACTTGTGCCTGTTGACCTGGAGAATTTACCAAGAAATAGTCAAGCCTATGCCCTGCTCACAAATACAGAGGGAGGCATTAAGGACGACCTGATTATCACTCGATTTGCCGATGAAGAATTTTTTTTGGTAGTTAATGCCGCCAGCAAAAAGCAAGATATTGCCCACCTTCGCGAGCATCTGCCTAGTCATATCACAGTGCAGGAACTTTCCAATCGAGCGTTACTTGCGTTGCAAGGACCGACTGCAGTTAATGTAATGGCTGAATTAGCACCGCAGACTGCGAAGCTAACATTTATGACTAGCTGTGTTGCAACCATTGCAGGCGTAGACTGTTATGTTTCGCGCTCCGGCTACACGGGCGAGGATGGGTTTGAGATTTCGATACCAAGTGAAGAAGCTAACACTATCGCCCGAATACTTTTGAGCTATGACGAAGTTGAGCCAATTGGCCTTGGAGCTCGAGATTCGCTTCGCTTAGAGGCTGGCCTCTGCCTATACGGTCATGATATGAATGAAACTACGAGCCCTGTTGAGGCGTCGCTGCTGTTCTCCATCTCTAGGTCTAGAAGACCAGGCGGCATTAAAGCTGGCGGCTTTATTGGTGAGAAAAATATTTTTGCTCACTTAAGAAACGGCGTTGAGAAAAAACGCCGAGGGCTTCTCATTGAAGGTCCAGTTCCGATTCGCGAAGGCACGGAGTTAGTTACCTCAGACGGTGAAAGGGCAGGTGTAGTCACTAGCGGTGGCTATGGCCCCACTCTCAAGGCGCCCATAGCACTTGGTTATATATTTGCCCGGTCGGCCGACTTTGGTAAAAAGTTGCTCGCTCAGGTCCGGGGGAAAAATATCACTGTCATCGTGACCAAAACGCCTTTCGTCCCACAGCGTTACTGTAGAAGGTGATTAACTCATCTAATTTTTTCAAAACCAGAGATAAAAATATGAGGACACTGTATTACACAGAGGAACACGAGTGGGTGGCAGTTGACGGCGAAAAAGCCACAATTGGGGTTACAGACTTTGCTCAGCAACAATTAGGCGACATTGTCTTTATAGACTTACCAGAGATAGGGGAGCAGCTTACTAACGATCAAGAGGCCGCAGTTATCGAATCAGTAAAGGCTGCTGGCGAGATTAAGTCTCCGATCGAAGGTGAAGTAATAGCAATCAACGAAATGCTCGCGGAAACTCCTGAAACTATAAATAAAGACCCAATGGGCGATGGATGGTGTTTCATTTTACGCATCAAAGATTACGGAGAGATTGCTAATTTGTTAGACGAAGCAAGTTACAAGGCGTTGATACAAGATTGATAAAAAATTAACAATTAAGACACGTATTTAAGGCATATTTTTTAAGTTTGCGCTTTGGTAACAAAGTCGCATCATTGAGGAACCGTTAATGACACAGTCTAAACAGGAAGCAGAACTTATAGAACAGGGCTCTGAATTCTTGGACCGCCACATAGGAACGACGTTTGATGATCAACGTCACATGCTTGAAACACTTGGTTTAAAAAGCATGGCAACCTTAATTAATCAAGTCGTTCCTGAATCAATCTTTTCTGAGGAGCCACTAAAACTAGAACTTAGTTGCTCAGAACAAACAGCGCTCGATGCGCTTACAGAAATAGCATCAAGGAATCAGCAGTTCAAATCTTTTATAGGTCAAGGCTACTATAACTCTTACACGCCCAACGTAATAAATCGAAATATTTTTGAAAATCCTGCTTGGTATACAGCATACACCCCTTATCAACCCGAAATTTCACAAGGCCGTCTGGAAGCGATTCTCAACTACCAAACTATGATTTCCGATCTCACGGGGATGGATTTGGCTAATGCGTCCTTGTTGGATGAAGCGACCGCAGCAGCAGAGGCTATGACCTTATGCCGCCGAATGAGCAAAATGAAAAGCCAGGTTTTTTTCGTATCAAGGGACTGCCTGCCGCAAACTATTGAAGTAATAAAGACGCGCGCCAAGCCTATAGGCGTTGAGGTGATAGTTGGAGATCATCGCGTAGATCTCGCTAAGATCAATCCATTTGGGGTGCTACTCCAGTATCCAGATGCCGGAGGCTGCATTTTAGACTATGGGCAAAGTATTGAACAGATACATAGTAATGGCGGACTAGTAGCAATGGCGGCGGACCTTCTCGCTCTTGTACTGCTCAAATCACCAGGTGAATTGGGAGCAGACGTCGCTATCGGTTCTAGCCAACGCTTTGGCGTGCCGTTGGGTTTTGGTGGTCCACATGCCGCATATATGGCTACAAAAGAGTCCTTTAAACGCGCTTTGCCCGGGCGTATAGTCGGTGTCTCAATAGATAGTCACGGTGCCACCGCCTACCGTCTAGCGCTGCAAACTCGAGAGCAGCATATCCGCCGTGATAAAGCGACAAGTAATATATGTACAGCTCAGGTGCTATTAGCGGTGATGGCCAGCATGTATGCCGTCTACCATGGTCCAAAAGGTCTTCGTAACATCGCCCTCAGGGTTAACCGCATGACACGGATATGTGCGAGCGGCCTTGCCAGACTTGGTTACTATTCCAACTTCGACACATTTTTCGACACATTAGTGCTTTCTACCGACGACAAAACCGAAGCTATTCTCTCGGCCGCAAAAGCTCGCAAAGTTAATCTTCGTGAAATTGACGCTTCGCATATTGGTTTATCGCTCGACGAGACCTCCGGAATCGCAGAACTAGAGCTGCTATGGACCATCTTCGCGCTTGGGCAAAACATCGGATTTACGGCAGCGCAACTCGAAGACACGCTCAAACCATCTATTCCCACCGAGCTGTTTCGTCAAGACAAGATCCTGACACATGAAAGTTTCCAGAGATATCATTCAGAAACCGAGATGATGCGCTACCTGCGCCGCCTGGCTGACAAGGATATTGCATTGGATCGTGCCATGATCCCTTTAGGATCCTGCACTATGAAGCTTAATGCGACCTCGGAAATGCTGCCTGTCTCATGGCCCGAATTTTCAAATATTCATCCCTTTGCCCCAATTGAGCAAGTCCAGGGATATATGGAGCTGATTAAAGATCTCGAAGAAATGCTTGCCACTGTCACTGGATATGATGCTGTATCTCTGCAGCCAAACGCTGGCTCTCAGGGTGAGTATGCGGGCTTGCTCGCAATCAAGGCTTATCATGAAAGCAGGGGTGATGATCATCGCAATATATGCCTTATACCGAGTTCCGCTCATGGAACAAACCCTGCTTCCGCATTGATGTGCGGCATGAAAGCAGTGGTTGTCCGTTGTGATGAAATGGGAAATGTCGACCTTTCAGACTTAGAAGCTAAGCTGGACAGGTATAGCACAGACCTTGCAGCTCTGATGGTAACTTATCCCTCGACGCATGGCGTATTTGAGGAAAAAATTAAAGAAATTTGCTCAATGGTGCATGATCACGGCGGCCAAGTTTTTATCGACGGAGCTAATTTCAACGCCATGGTGGGTCTTTGCTATCCTGGGCACTTCGGTGGCGATGTTTCTCATCTGAATTTACATAAAACATTTTGTATTCCACATGGCGGTGGAGGTCCGGGTGTTGGCCCTATCGGGGTTGGCGCCCACTTAAAGCCTTTCCTGCCCGGGCACCTTAGCCTTAAGAAAGCCCAACTTTGCAGCGATCAGAATTCAGTCTCGGCCGCGGCATGGGGCAGCGCCAGTATCCTTCCAATTAGCTGGATGTACATAAGGATGATGGGTCGAAATGGGCTCAAGAAAGCGAGCGAATCTGCAATCCTTAATGCCAACTATATAGCTGAACGACTGAAACCACATTACCCAGTCCTTTATACGGGCGTAAATGGCCGCGTAGCACATGAGTGCATAATCGATCTCCGACCAATCAAAGAAGCCACCGGGATTACAGTCGATGATGTAGCTAAAAGGCTAATCGATTTCGGCTTTCACGCACCGACTATGTCGTTTCCAGTTTCAGGGACATTTATGATCGAGCCTACCGAAAGCGAATCGCTCAAAGAACTTGATAGATTTTGCGAAGCGATGATAATAATTAGAGATGAGATAACAGATATCGAATCTGGAATATCGGATCCAGAGGATAACCCTTTAAAGTTTGCCCCTCACACCGCAGAGGCGCTGCTTACCGAAAATTGGACACATAGTTATACGCGAAAGAAAGGTGCTTATCCAGTCGCTGCGCTACGCGAAGGAAAGCACTGGCCTCCGGTCGGTCGGATAGATAATGTATTTGGTGACCGCAATTTAATCTGTTCTTGCCCATCGATTGATGATTACGAAGAGGAAACTGTTAAATCCAAGTCCACCTTAGCTGCATGAATTTTTGGTTGGAGCACGATGGGTCCTATGTTGTGCCGAGTTTTAAATATATAAAGAACAACGATCCTACATCACGTCATATAAGACGCAAACCAGTTCGGGTTACAGGATATCTTGGCCGTAACCCCATCGACGAGATAGGCGTGCGACTGTGTCTTCTGGACGAAGTCAAAACCCCTCTCTCCAAAGAATATTTCTACGATATCCTGTGGGAATGACTAACTGCTGCAGCCTTTGTATGTTCTTAGCTGACAAAGGCTAAAACCCGATTTCTGTCGTGATAACGAACCCAGTGATTAGGTTGAACCTGACTAACGGTAGACGGTACTGACAAGTTAACTGTCCAAGACCTCAAAATCTTCTGCCT
>CENZ01023351.1_pt1 | contig 11757 bp, 8 predicted proteins | sample 361341 | NCBI WGS metagenome assembly CENZ01 (sample SAMEA2619782, study PRJEB7988) | marine metagenome | biome: marine biome (ENVO:00000447); feature: deep chlorophyll maximum layer (ENVO:xxxxxxxx); material: "saline water (ENVO:00002010), including plankton (ENVO:xxxxxxxx)" | depth 50 m
AATTAAAGGAGCGTCATGCAGTGGAGAGGGAGGTGAAGATGAGGATAGATTTAAGTTGATGGATAATGGAGATAGTGCCAACTCAAGAGTTAAACAAATCGCATCTGCTCGATTTGGAGTTACAATAAATTATTTAAATAATTGTAATGAGATAGAAATCAAAATTGCTCAAGGTGCCAAGCCTGGAGAAGGTGGACAATTACCTGGTTTTAAAGTGACCAAAGAAATTGCAAAATTAAGACACTCAACTCCAGGAGTAACATTAATATCACCACCACCACATCATGATATTTATTCAATAGAGGATCTTGCTCAATTAATTTATGATCTAAAACAAATTAATCCAAAAGCAAGGGTTGGAGTAAAATTAGTTGCATCTTCTGGCATAGGAACAATCGCAGCAGGTGTAGCAAAAGCTAAGGCAGATATAATTTTAATTGCAGGTCATTCTGGTGGTACTGGTGCTACACCACAGACAAGTGTTAAATATGTGGGAATTCCGTGGGAGATGGGTTTAACAGAGGCAAACCAAGTACTAACTTTAAACAATTTAAGACATACAGTAACCCTAAGAACAGATGGAGGAATTAAAACAGGCAGAGATGTCGTTATTGCAGCTATGATGGGAGCGGAAGAATATGGAATAGCAACAACAGCATTAGTTGCAATGGGATGTATAATGGTGAGACAATGTCATTCAAATACATGTCCAGTCGGAGTTTGTACCCAAGATGATGAATTAAGAAAAAAATTTAGCGGAACCCCAGAAAAAGTAGTCAATTTATTTAAATTTATTGCAGAAGAGGTAAGAGAAATATTGGCCCAAATAGGATTTAAGTCCCTTAATGAGATAATAGGAAGAACTGATTTATTAAGACAAGTTAGTAAAGGATCTGAAAATTTGGATGATTTGGATTTAAATCCACTTTTTGTACAAGCTGACCCTGGAAAATTTAAAAGATATTGTGAAAATAAAATAATAAATAGCGTTCCAGATACTCTCGATCAAAAAATTTGGCCTGAAATTGAAAAATATATAGATGAAAATAAAAAAATAGATAAAGAATTCGAAATTAAAAATACAGATAGAGCTGTAGGAACAAGAGTTTCTTATCATCTATATAAAAAATTTGGAAATAATAAACTTGAAGATGAAAGTGTTGAGCTAAATTTTAAAGGATCAGCCGGTCAGTCTTTTGGAGCGTTTGGTGCAAAAGGTTTAAAAATGAATTTAAAGGGAGATGCAAATGACTATGTAGCTAAAGGGCTTTCGGGGGCAATACTTTCAATTAAACTTCAGGATGAAAGCAATTTAGTATCTAAAGATAACACTATAATTGGAAATACAGTTTTGTATGGCGCAACCTCAGGCTATTTATTTGCAGCAGGCCAGGCAGGTGAAAGATTTGCAGTAAGAAATTCAGGAGCAACCACTGTAGTTGAAGGTTGTGGAACAAATGGATGTGAATATATGACAGGGGGAAATGTAGTCATTCTAGGTGAAATAGGTGATAATTTTGCAGCAGGAATGACTGGAGGTATGGCATTTGTTTATGATAAAAAAGATGAATTTTCAATTAAGGTAAATCCAAATTCAGTTATATGGCAGAGAATAGAAACTGATTATTGGAAAGATTTTGTTAAAAAGTTAGTTTTAATGCATAGTAACGAAACAAATTCAGAAACTTCAAAACTTATAATTAAAAATTTTGATGAAGAGGTTAAGTATTTCTATCAGGTTTGTCCAAAGGAAATGCTTAATAAATTAGAAAATCCCATAAGTGAAAATAAGGATATAAAAGCAAGTTAGTTTGTTTTATTAATCATATTGTTTAACTCAGCTAAAATCCTTTTTTTGTAACTTTGAGCAAATAAACTATGATCTCCATTTTTTATTATAATCAATTTCTTTTCAGCTTTTATAAAAATTTTAATTAATTTTTTTGAGTATTTTGTAGGAACAGTGTCATCTTTATTACCATGAAATAGGCTTACATATATTTTTGAGTCTATTTTTTTATTTAAAACTCTATTTCTTCTGCCATCTTTGATCAATTGATATGTAATTGGATATTCAAAACCTCCATGTTTCAGATTATATATTCCTTTATTTATTGTTTCCTTTTTCATTTTTTTTGTGAATTTTTTCCACATTATTTGCTCTAAGAATTCTGGAGCAGAGCCTATTCCTATAAATCCTTTTATTTGTTTTTTAAAATATTTAAACTGATTTGTAGAAATCCACGAACCCATACTTGAGCCGATCAAAATAAAATTATTTTTTTTAACAATTTTTTTAATTGCAATCTTGGTTTGATATGTCCATTTGCTTATATTGCCTTTAGTAAACTCTCCGCTTGATTTGCCATGACCAGAATACTCAACTGCTAAAAATCCAATTTTATTTTTTTTGCAATATTTAATGAAAGATTTTGGTTTTTCACCTTCTAAATCCGACATAAAACCATGAAGAAATACAACGTATAATTTATTTCGGTAGTTGTTACTTAAATATCTTATTTTTTGTGTATTTGATAATTTAAGGTATTTATATTTATTCATAAAAGTTTATTCAGTTAATTTCTTAATATATAATAATAGTCAATGTCATCAAAAATAAAAGTTTTACAAGTAATACCAAAACTTGGTTATGGAGGAGCTGAGATTGGATGTTTTGATTTGGCTCATTTTTTGTACGAAAATAATTGTAAATCATATATTATAACAAGTGGTGGGCCACTTTTAAAATACATTGACAAAAAAAAAGTAACATTAATAAGATTACCAGTTCAAAGCAAAAATCCTTTATTAATTCTCTTAAACAGCATTATACTTTCTGTTTTAATAATTTTTTTAAATATCAATATAGTGCATGCTCGTAGTCGAGCTCCAGCATGGTCAAGTTTGTTGGCTACAAAAATTACAAGGACAAAGTTTGTTACCACTTTTCATGGAAGTTATAACTTTTCGAGTAGCCTGAAAAAGTTTTATAACTCAGTTATGCTACGATCGGATTTGATAATTGCAGGATCAAATTTTATTTTTTCTCATATTAATCAGAACTACTCAAAATATTTGAGCCATAACAAAAAATTTTTAGTCATCTATAGGGGAATTAATACAGAATATTACAACCCAAAAAAAATTAAAGAAACTGATGAACAAAAATTGATATCAAAATGGAACATCGATAAAAATAAAAAGATTATTCTGTTACCAGGCAGGTTAACAGCGTGGAAAGGACATGAAATATTTTTAGAAGCTTTAAATCAATTAAAAAAGCAAAAACCCGAGATAGAATTTACTGCTATTATATTAGGTAGTGACCAGGGAAGAAATATTTATAAAAAAAAACTTGAGAGATTGGTTGATCAATTTAGATTATCGAACGATGTAAAATTTTTTGATAATTTTGATATAATGCCTATTGCATATAAGATATCAGACTTAATAATTTCTTCCTCTATTGAACCAGAATCATTTGGAAGAATTTCTGTTGAAGCTCAATCAATGGAAAAACCAATAATAGCTAGCAATATTGGTGGATCAACTGAAACAATAGAAAATGAAAAGACAGGATTCCTTTTTGAGTCTGGTAATTCTAAGAAATTATGCGAAAAAATGATTGAAATATTGAATTTAAGTGAAGTTACACTTAATGGAATAGGATCTGCAGGAAGAAAAAACGTTATAAAAAAATTTAATGTTGAAAAAATGTGTTTTTCTACTTATTCAGAATATAAAAAAATTTTAAATGCTTAATATTAAACTACCTGATGGAAATAAATTAACTTTTGAAAAAAAAGTAACAGGGGTAAAAATTGCTGAAAAAATTAGCAAATCTCTAGCTAAAGATGCTTTGGTTATGAGTGTTAATGGAGTTTTAAAAGATTTAACATATGAAATAGACAAAGATTGTGAGATAAAAATTTTTACATCTAAAGATAAAGATGGATTAGATACCATAAGACATGATACTGCCCATATTTTAGCTATGGCTGTTCAAGAATTATTTCCAGGCACTCAAGTTACTATTGGACCAACTATTGAGAATGGTTTCTATTATGATTTCTCTAGAAAGGAAACATTTACAGAGTCTGATTTAAAAAAAATAGAGAGTAAAATGTCAGAAATTGTTGACAGAGATGAAATTACTCATCGAGAAGTTTGGGACAGAGAAAAAGCTATTTCGCATTTTAAAAAAATAGGAGAAAATTATAAATCTGAAATAATTAATTCTATTCCTGAAGGAGAAGAGGTTTCGATATATTTTCATGGAAAATGGCATGATTTATGTAGAGGCCCTCATTTAACATCAACAGGTAAAGTTGGAAAACACTTTAAACTAACAAAGGTAGCGGGAGCTTACTGGAGAGGAGACTCAAATAATGAAATGCTTCAAAGAATTTATGGAACATCATGGGCAACAAAAAAAGACCTAGATAATTATATTACAAGATTAGAGGAGGCAGAAAAAAGAGATCATAGAAAAATTGGAAAAGAGATGGATTTTTTTCATTTTAGAGAGGAGAGTCCCGGATCCGTTTTCTGGCACGAAAAAGGATGGAATTTATTTCAAAAACTTATTTCGTATATGCGTCAAAAGCAAGATGATGCAGATTACAAAGAAATAAATACCCCAGAGCTTCTTGATCGTTCTCTATGGGAAAAATCAGGACATTGGGAAAAATTTGGTGATAACATGTTCACATCAACTACCCCAGACAATAAAATATTTGCAATAAAACCAATGAATTGCCCAGGGTGTGTTCAAGTTTTTAATCAAGGTCTTAAAAGTTATAGAGATTTGCCATTAAAGATGTCTGAATTTGGTAAAGTTCATAGATATGAACCATCAGGTGCCTTACATGGTCTTTTGAGAGTAAGAGCTTTTACACAAGACGATGCTCATATTTTTTGTACAAATGAACAAATTATAGATGAATGTTTATCTGTCACAAATTTAATATTGGAAATTTATAAAGATCTAGGATTTGAAAATGTAATTTTAAAATATTCGGATAGACCAGATGTAAGAGTTGGAGAAGATAATGTATGGGATAAAGCAGAGGAAGCGCTTCTAAGAGCTATAAAAGCTTCTAAACTTGAATATACTATTAATAAGGGCGAAGGAGCTTTTTATGGTCCAAAAATAGAGTTTGTTTTGCGCGATGCTATTGGTAGAGACTGGCAGTGTGGAACACTACAAGTTGATTTTAATCTTCCAGGTAGACTTGGTGCAAGTTATGTATCTAAAGATGGAACTAAAAAAGTTCCTGTCATGCTCCACAGGGCTTTGTTTGGTTCATTGGAGAGATTTATTGGAATTTTAATTGAACACTATGCTGGCAAACTTCCCTTTTGGTTATCTCCTTTGCAAACAATAATTATCCCTGTCTCAAATGAGTTCGATGAATATGCAAAAGATATAAATCAAAAAATTAAAAAATCAGGTATTAGTTCTGAGGTTGACCTAAAAAATCACAATTTAAACTATAAAATAAGAGAACATTCATTAGCAAAAATTCCCTTACTAATTATTTGTGGTAAAAAAGAAGTTGACTCTAACACAGTAACCATTAGAAAGATTGGTGTTGAAAAACAAGAAAGCATGGATTTAAATAATTTTATTGAAACATACTCAGCATTAAGCAAAGCTCCTTCATTTTAAGTGCCAGATTTTAAGAAAAACTATTTTCAAAGAAGAACAAGACCTAGGGGTCCAAGATCAAATAATAAAATTACATCCCCCGAGGTTCAAGTAATAACAAATAATGGAGAAAATTTAGGAATAATTACTATTAGTGAAGCTGTATCTAGAGCGAAAGAAGAAGGGTTAGATCTCATTGAAATAGCCCCAAACGCAAAACCTCCAGTATGTAAAATTATGGATATGGGAAAGTATAAATATGATCAACAAAAAAAAGCAAACAAAGCAAAAAAGAAACAAAAAAAAATTGAGTTAAAAGAAATAAAATTAAGACCTGTAACAGAAGTTCACGATTATACTTTTAAAATTAAAAATGCACAAAAATTCATTTCAAAAGGCGATAAGGTTAAATTTACTATTAAATTTAGGGGAAGAGAATTACAACATACAAATTTAGGAAATGAGCTTATGGAAAAAATCAAAACTGATATGCAGTCAATTGGAAAAGTCGAGTTACAGCCTAAATTTGAGGGAAAACAGATGATAATGGTCATCCAGCCGTTATAATAAATTTAGTTGCTTATTATTTTTATAGTTTGTATAAACCGCACATGCCAAAATTAAAAACAAAAAGCTCTGCTAAAAAAAGATTTAAAATCACAGCAAGAGGAAAAGTTGTGATGCCGCAAGCTGGAAAAAGGCATGGCATGATAAAAAGAACAAATTCTCAGATAAGAAAACAAAGAGGCACCACAATAATGTCTAAGCAGGACAGTAAAATAGTAAAATCCTATATGCCTTACAATTTAAGAGGTTAAAATGGCTAGAGTTAAAAGAGGAGTTACAAGTAGAGCAAAGCATAAGAAAGTCCTAAAAGCAGTTAAAGGTCAATGGGGTAGAAGAAAAAATACGATTAGAGTGGCTAGACAAGCAATGGAAAAAGCCATGCAGTATGCTTACAGAGATAGAAGAAATAAAAAAAGGACATTTAAATCATTATGGATACAAAGAATCAATGCAGGTGTTCGTTTAGAGGGCATGACTTACTCAAAATTTATTAATGGTTTGAATAAATCAGGTATGAAACTTGACAGAAAAGTTCTAGCAGAAATTGCTTACGATAACCCTTCTGCGTTCAAAGAAATTGTCAAAAAAGCTCAATCAGCGTTAAATTAAATCTTACTATTGTTTTTATTCTGTTAAGAAATAATCTGTTAGAATGTCAGATATAAAAAAACTAAAAAACGATTTTATTAATAAAATTAATGAAATCTCAAGTTTAGAAAATTTAAATCAGACAAAATCAGAGTTATTTGGAAAGAATGGTTTAATTACTAATGAATTTAAAAAATTAGGCTCCGTATCACCTGAAAATAAAAAACAATTTGCATCAGATTTGAATTCTATCAAAGATGAATTGCAAAATTTAATATCAAATAAACTTCAAAAAATAGAAATTGAAGAAATAAATAAAAAATTAAAAAATGAAAAAGTAGATGTAACTTTACCTGAAAGAAGTTTTTTACAAGGAAAAATTCATCCAGTATCTCAAGCAATAGATGAAATATCCTCTATATTTTCTGAGATTGGTTTTAGCGTTGAGGAAGGACCCGATATCGAAAATGAACATTTTAATTTCTCTGCCTTAAACACTCCAGACAACCACCCTGCTAGGGACATGCATGATACATTTTATTTAGATAAGGACAAAAAATTTTTATTAAGAACACATACTTCTCCAGTTCAAATAAGAACAATGCTTAATGGTAAGCCACCTTTTAAAATAATTGCTCCAGGAAGAACTTATAGATCTGATAGTGACCAAACACATAGTCCAATGTTTCATCAGGTTGAAGGACTCCATATAGATAAAAGTATTAATATGGGACATCTTAAAGGTTGTTTGCATTATTTTATAAAAGAATTTTTTGAAGTTAAGAAAATTAAAATGAGATTTAGACCAAGTCATTTTCCCTTTACAGAACCTTCAGCTGAGGTTGATATAGGTTACGAGATTAAAGATGGAAAAATCATAATCGGTGAAGGTAATAAATGGTTAGAGATTTTGGGTTGCGGAATGGTACATCCAAATGTTCTAAAAAATGTCAAAGTGAACCCTGATAAGTTTCAAGGTTTCGCCTTTGGAATAGGTATTGATAGACTCGCAATGCTTAAATATGGGATTAATGACTTAAGGGCTTTTTTTGAGTCTGACTACCGATGGCTTAATCACTATGGCTTTGATCCATTAGATGTACCATCAAGTTATAGAGGCTTAAGCAGATGAAACTTACTATTGATTGGTTAAAAGACCATCTTGATACAAAATATAACGATCAACAAATTATTAATAAACTAACAGATATAGGATTAGAAGTCGAAAGTTTTGAGAAGCAATCGAGTGATATGAATAGTTTCATTATAGCAGAAATTGTTAAATCTGAAAAACATCCAAATGCTGACAAACTGAAGGTTTGTGATGTTAATATAGGACAAAAAGATTTAGTAAAAGTGGTGTGTGGTGCTCAAAATGCAAAAGAAAATTTATTAACAATTTATGCACCACCCGGAGCTATAATTCCAAAAAACCAAATGAAATTATCTATATCTAAGATAAGGGGTGTTACATCTTATGGTATGCTTTGCTCAGAGTCTGAGCTTAAGTTATCCAATGAGAGTGAAGGTATTACTGAACTACCAAATAAATTTAAAACCAAAATTGGCACAAAGTATTTTAGCAACAAATCTCCTAAGGTATTAGATTTGTCCATAACCCCTAATAGAGCTGATTGTTTAGGCGTCAGAGGTATTGCAAGAGATTTGGCTGCAGCTGGAACTGGAAAGTTAAAAGATCTTAAAAATACAAAAATTAAGATAAATAATAAACAAATTTTCAAAGTAAAAATTTTAAACGAGAAACCATTGGGCTGTTCTTCTTTTGGTAGCTGTTTTATAAAAGGTGTAAAAAACAGAGAAAGCCCAAATTGGTTGAAAGAAAAAATTATTTCACTTGGTCAAAAGCCAATTTCAGCAATAGTAGACGTTACAAATTATGTAATGATGGATTTAAATAGACCTTTACACGCTTATGATGCGGATAAGATCGATAAAATGATTATTGTAAGAAATGCAAAAGAAGACGAGTCATTTAAAGCTTTGGACAACAAAATTTACAAACTAGAGAAAGATATGTGTGTGATCGCAGATAAATCAAATGTTTTAGGACTAGGCGGAATCATAGGAGGCGCAAGCTCAGGAACTGAATTTAGTACAGAAAATATTTTACTAGAGTCAGCTTATTTTAATCCGAGATCTATAAGAAAAACCTCAAAACATTTCAATATTGATACAGATGCAAAATTTAGGTTCGAAAGAGGAATAGATCCAAATGCAATATTATCTGGACTTCAAAAAGCAGCAGAACTCATTCAGAAAATATGTGGAGGAAAAATCGGTAAATTTGATATTCAAAAGGTAGAAAACTTTAGCAACAAAATTATAAATTTTAATCCATCATTATTTAAAAAAATAACAGGATTTGAGGTAAAAAATGGGGAGATGATAAAAATATTAAACGATTTAGGTTTTGAAGTTAAAAAGAGTAAAAATAATTTAAAACTAAGAGTGCCCTCGTGGAGAACAGATATTGATCAATCAGTTGATGTTATAGAGGAAATTACAAGAATAAAAGGATACGATTTAATCAAAACAGAATTTCCAGAAAAAGTTAGAAATAAATCTACTTTAAACCCTCAACAAAAGTTATTTCATTTTGTACAAAGGTCGGTCGCCTCTAAAGGATATGCGGAAACAGTGACTTGGTCTTTCACAAACTCAAAAATTAACAAATTATTCTCTGAAGATCTTAAAAAAATAGAGATAATAAATCCAATAAGTTCAGACTTAGATGTTTTAAGAAATTCAATTTTTTCCAATCTTGTTACACACTTGATAAAAAATATTGATCGAGGATTTAAAGATATTTCTATGTTTGAGATTGGACCTACTTTTAGTGGACATAAACCTGGAGAACAAAAAATAGTTGTAGGAGCTTTAAGATCAGGGAAAATCTCAAGAATCAATTGGGCTGAGAAAGATAGATTGGTAGATGTATTTGATGCCAAAAGAGATGTGATGCAAACTTTATGTGAAATTGGTATTGATCAGAAAAAGCTATTAGTTAACGACGAAACTCCTGGTTATTATCATCCAGGAAAATCAGGAAAAATTTTTTTAGAAACTCAATTAAATAAACCACTTGCTTATTTTGGAGAAGCGCACCCTAATATATTAAAAAAATTGGATATAAAAACAGAGTCGCTTATTTTTTTTGAATTACTTTTTGAAAATATTGAAATTACAGAAAATCTTTTAGGTAAAAAATCAAAATTTGAACCATCTATTTATCAAAAATCGGAGAGAGATTTTGCTTTTGTAGTTGATATAAATTTAGAAGCACAAAGTTTAATAAATACCATTTCAAATATAGATAAAAATTTAATTAAATCTGTAAAGATTTTTGATGTTTATCAAGGTGAAAATATTCCTGAAGATAAAAAATCAATTGCTATAAGTGTTACTATACAGTCATCCGAAAAGACTCTTACCGACAATGATTTAGACGAATTAAATACAGATATAATTAAAACAGTTGAAAAAAAATACGACGCAAAAATAAGATCCTAATTATGTCAACAATAAATAACATTAGGAATTTTGCAATTATCGCACATATAGATCATGGAAAGTCCACAATTGCAGATAGGATAATCCATAGGTGTGGAGGTTTAACCGAAAGAGAGATGAAGGCTCAAGTGCTCGATTCAATGGATATAGAAAGAGAGAGAGGAATCACAATAAAAGCTCAGACTGTTAAATTAAATTATACGTCAAAAAATGGTAAAAAATATATTCTTAATATAATCGATACACCCGGACATGTAGATTTTAGTTACGAAGTAAGTAGGTCTTTATATGCGTGTGAAGGCTCTATTTTAATTGTTGATAGTACTCAAGGTGTTGAAGCTCAAACTCTAGCTAACGTTTACCAGGCATTAGATATTAATCACGAAATAATTCCAGTTTTAAACAAAATAGATTTACCGGCATCAGATTTAGAGAGAACAAATAAGCAAATAGAGGAGGTAATTGGTATTGATACATCATCTGCAGTTCCTTGTTCAGGAAAGACAGGTGAAGGCATTGATGAAATTCTTGAACAAATTATAAATGTTCTTCCTGGTCCAAAAGGGGAAATCAACGATAAGTTAAAATGTTTATTGGTTGATAGTTGGTACGACACTTACTTAGGAGTTGTAATACTAGTAAGAGTAATAGATGGTAAAATCTCTAAAAATATGAAGATTAAAATGATGTCAACAGGTCAAGAATACTTAGTTGAAAAAGTAGGTGTATTCACTCCTAAAGCAAAAGATGTAAATGAACTTAATACAGGTGAGATTGGCTTTATTACAACAGGCATCAAAGTTCTTTCAGAAACAAAAGTAGGCGACACAATATGCGATGCAGTAAAACCACTAAACGAAGCTTTGCCAGGATTTAAACCAAGTAAACCAGTTGTGTTCTGCGGATTATTTCCTGTCGACAGTTCTGAATATCAAAAATTAAAAGATGGATTAGCAAAACTTCAATTAAATGACTCCAGTTTCTCTTATGAAGCAGAATCATCTTCAGCATTAGGACTTGGTTTTAGGTGTGGTTTTTTAGGGCTGCTTCATCTTGAAATTGTAACAGAAAGATTAGAGAGAGAATTTGATATTAATCTATTAACCACAACACCTGGTGTGGTTTATAAGGTTCATTTACGAAAAGATGAAATAATTGATCTACAAAATCCCTCGAATTTACCTGATCCTTCACAAATAAATTTAATTGAGGAACCTTGGATAAAAGCTACGATTATTACACCTGATCAGTACTTAGGATCTATAATTAAACTATGCCAAGATAAACGAGGTATTCAAACTAATTTGAGTTATTCAGGAAATAGAGCTGTAGTAAATTATGAAATACCATTGAATGAAGTTGTTTTTGATTTTAATGATAGACTGAAGTCAATGACAAGTGGTTACGCAAGTTTTGATTAT
>CENZ01045472.1_pt1 | contig 11728 bp, 12 predicted proteins | sample 361341 | NCBI WGS metagenome assembly CENZ01 (sample SAMEA2619782, study PRJEB7988) | marine metagenome | biome: marine biome (ENVO:00000447); feature: deep chlorophyll maximum layer (ENVO:xxxxxxxx); material: "saline water (ENVO:00002010), including plankton (ENVO:xxxxxxxx)" | depth 50 m
AAAAGTAGTCAAAAAGAAAAAAATAGTTAAAAGAAAAGTTGTCAAGAAGAAGAGAAAGAAGAGAAAAAAGAGAATTCGTAAGAAATAAGCCTAAAAACTTACCCAAGTTTTATTTACTTTAATTATATTGTGGTTAAATTCAAAAAGGTGAAAGCTATATTATTAAAATATCAAAATTATTTAATTTTTTTCGTGCTATTAAATTTACTTATAGCCCTAAAGATAATAAACCCAAGTTTCGTAAAACAAATATCTAATATTAGTTTTGATCTATACCAAAAAACATTTCCACTACAAAAACAAGATTCTAAAGTTGTTATTATAGATATAGATGAAAAAAGTTTAGGGAAATTTGGGCAATTTCCGTGGAGCAGATCAGTTTTCGCTAAAATTATAGATCAGGTAAATACAAGCGAGCCCAAAGCAATTGGTTTTGACGTATTTTTTACTGAGAAAGACAAACAATCTCCTGAGGAAATTATAAAAGCGTATGACCTAGTACCTACTGATGTAGCTAATTTGCAGAATCTTAAAGGTCATGATGAAATTTTTAGAGAAGCGTTAGAAAATTCAAATTCAGTAATTGCAGTTCTTGGGAGCAATGTTTCATCTCATGGATCTTATGATAGAAAAGCAAAAGCTAGATTTCTTTCAAAAGGTGGGGATCCAAATAATTTTACATATACTTTTCCATATTCAATTGGTTCGCTCGAGAAACTTGAAAAGAGCGCAAAAGGGCTTGGTTCAATTTCCTTTTTAGACCAAACAGATGGCATAATCCGCTCACTCCCACTAATTGTTCGTTTTAATAAAAAGTTATTCCCAACTATGGGACTCGAAATGGTTCGTGTAGGAAATAATCAAAAAAATTTATTTGTTGAGATGAATGAGGTTGGTATAAAAAGAATAAGCTCAAGACCACATAAAATTATTTCAAATCCTAATGGAATAATATGGATTAAATATAAAAAATCTCTAAAAAATCAATATATTTCAGCAAGCACAGTCTATGAGGGAAAATTTGATGAGTCATTTTTTAAAAACAAATATGTTTTAATTGGTGCATCTGCTCAAGGTTTATTTGACTTAGTAAAAACACCACTAGGTGTAACAATACCAGGTGTTGAAGTCCACGCAAACGTAATTGAAAATATTTTAGATCAAAACTATCTAATTAGAAACCCAAATACGTATATTTTTGAATTAATATTTTCAATTATTGTTGCTTGTGTAACATTTATTTTTTCACAAAAAATAAAACCAAAATATAGTTTATCAATTTTTTTTGGAAGTTTCATAACTGTAGTAATAATTGGATACAGTATTTTTCTATTCAGATCTGAGCTGGTTGATATTAGTTACCCTATTTTTATGCTTACAATAACTTTTCTTACAGGTCTTTACTTTAGATTTGTGGAGGAAAATAGAATTGCTTTATCGAATTTACAAAAAGAAGCAAAACTATTAAAAGAGAGAGAACTAGCTGGTGAAGTTCAAAAAAGTTTATTCCCAGATATTTCTAGATTTGAAAACTTTATTTATGCAACTAACGTTCCTGCACGAGATGTATCTGGAGATTATTTTGATGTGGTTAATGTTAGCAAAACAGAATATTTTTTTACTTTAGCGGATGTTTCGGGAAAAGGAATTAAAGCAGGTATGTACATGGCAAAAGCATCCTCAATTTTTAGAACACTTTCAAATCTTTCTTATCCACTTGAAAAAGTAGTGTATGGAGTAAACAACGAATTAGTTGAAGCAAAATTTAAAGGAATGTTTGTTACTGCTGTATTTGGTAAATTTAATACGGAAACAGGGGAGGTGACTTTTGTTAATGCCGGTCATGAAAGTATAATGGTTTTTGATAGAAATAAAAATTTTGAATTTATAAAATCTGAATTACCACCAATTGGTATTATTAAGTATTTTACAGAGTCTATGGTGAAGTCTAAAACAATAAGTTTAAAAGATAAAACTTTTGTAGTTTACACCGATGGTGTAACAGAGGGTTATTTAAAAAATGGTCAAGAATTAGGTGCAGAGGGAGTTCAAAAAATAGTAAAAGGTCTTAACGACATAACACCAAAAATACTAGTTGATTCAATTGCTAATGAGCTTAATTGGGGCGCAGAAAAATTAAGAGACGACATTACATGTCTAGCACTAGATCTTAAAAATACTGAACTACTTCAAGTTAAGAAGAAAAGGAAAGAAGAAAAAAAAAGTGAAAACTAAAATAATCCTTCTTATTATTGCACTCATATCATTTCAGAATATTGCACACAGTTCCAATAATTCATCATTTAAAAACCTAGTTATATTGGCAGAACCAAAAGAGTATAAAGAAATTATATTTAAAGATATAAATGAAAAAGATTTAAATTTAAGTGATTTTGAAAGTGATATTTATATATTAAACTTCTGGGCCACATGGTGCGCACCATGTAAAAAAGAAATGCCATCATTGAATGAATTGCAAAATAAAAAAAATTTAAAGGTGATACCAATAAATGTAGAAATTGGAAATAAAACTAAATCAGAAAAGTTTTTTAATGATCTTAATATAAATAATTTATCAATTTATTTCGATAATGAAAATAATTTAGCAAATTTATTTGGTTTAAGAGGCATTCCAACTACAATTATTTTTGATAAAAATAAAAATGAAGTTGCAAGAATTCTAGGTGAATTTAATTTTAATGATGAAAAATTTATCAATTGGCTTGAAAATATAAATATAAATTAAATTATTTAACTATCAGTTTATTAAAAAATATACTAAGTTCCCGTATTAGGTGAGATATGAGACAAGGAATTTTTTTTATAATACTTTTTTTAATATTAAATGGCTGTGCACAATATAGTTCTATGGTTGGCCCATCCTACACATTTGCGAAATCTGGTAGTATTTTACAAGCTGGTAATTCAGTAGCTACTTCACAAATATTTAAAAAAACATTTGCTGATCAAACTCATAGCAGCTTTAATTTACATGTTCATGAACAAAGAATGTGTGAAACCTATCACTCGTCTAATCTAAATGAAATTTTTTTTGAAACTTTAGACGAAATTTCTTGCTATAATGATCCATTTAGTATTCTAAAATAACCTCAATATCAAAATTGATATTTATTTTTATTAATTTTTTTTCTTATTAATTTTCTCGAATATTCAAATTTTTTCCTGTGTTTAATACTTTTGGAATTTACTCTTTTCCTCCAAAGTCTGAATGAAGAAGGTTTTAATGTGTTTCTCATTATTTTTATAACTTGTGTTTCCGACTTCCCTGTTTTTTCTTCAATCTCTTCAAATGTAATTCGATCAGCCCAAGCGGCCCAGATTATCCAATTAGGACTTTTAATATTTGGCTGAGTTTTTATAACTTTGGTATGTGGTCTGTGACTTTTTTTCATAATATCTTATGAAACAGATATAGCCTAAATTCTTTTACTATGATAATATAAGTTCAGATAGTCCTGATTAGCCATCTTTAGCTCCCGGTTTTTTTGGGACTATCCAAAAAATTCACACGTAATATATAGAAGATTTATAGGTTCCCTTTTTATTAATTAAGTATACAAATTAATCTATGAAATTGGGTTTTATAGGAACAGGAAATATATCCTCAGATGTTGTAAACGGTATATGTAATTCAAAAATTCTATATAATAAGATAATCTTATCACCACGTAATAAAAACAAAGCATTAAAGCTTAAAAAAAAATATAAAAAAATTGTAATTGCCAAAAGTAATCAAGAAGTAATTGATAAGTCTGACTGGGTTTTCTTAGGAGTTTTGCCACAAATTGGTGAAAAAATATTACCTAATTTAAAGTTTAAATCTAAACAAACTATTATAAGTTTTATTTCAACTATAAATTATTCTAAGTTAAAAAAAATTATCAAAAAAAAAATTAAAATAGTTAGAGCAATTCCAATGCCTCCTATTGCTCTTGGCAAGGGACCAGTTGCAATTTTTCCGCCAGATAAACAAGTAAAGGTTTTTTTTAATAAAATAGGAACAACTGTTGAAATTAAAAGTGAGAGTTTATCAAAAAATTTTTGGGCAATTTCAGGCACAATGGCTTCATTTTATGAACTTTTAAGAGTTTTATCTGACTGGTTAGTCAAAAAAGGTTTAAAAAGAAAACAAGCACAACAGTATGTTACTTATCTATATTCTGCTTTAGCAGAACTAGCTACAGCTAATTCAAAAAAAAATCTAAAACTTTTAGTTAAAGAGTCTCAAACACCAGGTGGTCTTAATTGGCAAGGAATTAATGATTTAAGAAAGACTGGTTATTTTAAATCTTTAGAAAAATCTATTAATAATATTCTAAAAAGATTAAATAAAGTATAGTTTTTAATGCATTCAAATTCGAATATTTTAAAAATTGATAATCTTTCAAAATTTTTTGGAGGTTTGGCAGCAGTAAATTCTTGTTCTCTAAACATAAAAAAAGGTTCAATTACCGGTATTATTGGGCCAAATGGATCAGGCAAAACAACATTATTTAATTTAATAGCTGGTAATTTAAAACCAAATAATGGAAAAGTGATTTTTAATGACGAAGATATAACTCATGTTCCCTCATATGAATTGTTTTCGAAGGGAATATTAAGAACATTTCAAATAGCACATGAATTTTCTAATTTAACAGTTCTTGAAAATTTAATGATGGTACCTGGCAATCAATCTGGAGAAAATCTAATAAATGCACTTTTAAGACCATCCATAATAAAAAACGAAGAGGATGAAATAAGAAAAAAAGCGTATGAAGTGTCAGATTTTTTAAACTTAAAACATCTCGCAAATGAACTTGCTGGAAATCTATCAGGGGGTCAAAAAAAACTTTTGGAACTCGGCAGAACAATGATGGTGGATGCTAAATTAGTATTATTAGACGAAGTAGGTGCAGGCGTTAACAGAACCTTATTAAAAGATTTAGGAACTGCCATTTTAAGATTAAATAAAGAAAAAGGATATACATTCTGTATGATAGAACATGATATGGATTTTATAAGTAGAATGTGTGATCCTGTTATTGTAATGGCCGATGGTTCAGTTCTTTTTGAAGGTACTTCAGATGAAGTTAAAACTAATGAGAAAGTTATAGAGAGTTATTTAGGCAAGGCTAACAAAAATTTTGGAGACTAATCAAATGGCTTTTTTTGAGGGCAATAAAATGACAGCTGGATATGGGAATGGTCCAGATATAATTAACGGTTGTTCTATCAATGTTAATAAAGGAGAAATTGTTGCTATTCTTGGTCCTAATGGCGCAGGTAAATCCACAGCAATGAAAGCTATGCTTGGTTTACTTAATTTAAAGTCTGGATCTATTTTAATTGATGGAAACGATATTTCTAACTTGAGCCCCCAAGATAGAGTAAAAAGTGGTATTTCTTTTGTTCCACAAACTAGAAATGTTTTTTCAGAACTAACAGTTAAAGAAAATTTAGAAGTTGGTGCCTTTTTAAGAAATGACAATCCAAGTGACGTGATCGAAGAAATCTTTGAACTATTTCCTATTTTAAGAGAAAAAGCCTCCCAAGTGGTTGGAGAGTTATCAGGAGGTCAACGACAACAAGTTGCACTTGGCAGAGCGTTAATGATCCAACCGTCAGTTCTTATGTTAGACGAGCCTACGGCTGGGGTTTCTCCTATAGTCATGGATGAATTATTTCAGCATATAATAAAGGTAAAAGAAAAAAATGTTGGAATTATAATGGTCGAACAAAATGCAAAGCAAGCTTTAAGTATTTCCGACCGAGGCTACGTTTTGGTTACAGGTGAAAATAAATTTGAGGGATCTGGAAATGAATTGCTACGAGATCCAGAAGTAAGAAGATCTTTTTTAGGAGCATAGATGGACATTTTAAATGCAATAATTGTTTTATTGAATTATACAATAATACCAGCTCTCACATACGGTTCTCAATTAGCGCTAGGTGCAATTTTTGTTACGTTAGTTTACGGTGTACTTAGATTTGCTAATTTTGCAACTGGAGACATGATGTCTTTCGGCACAATGGCTGCTGTTTTATTTACTTATTATTTTCAATCTATTGGTATTAATTTTGGGATCTTGCCAACAGCGTTATTAACTATCCCTTTTGCTATTTTAATTATGATTTTATATATGCTGACAATAGATAAATTTGTATTTAGCTACTATAGAGTTAAAAAAAGTCCACCTGTTCAGCTTGCAATGGTTAGTGTTGGAGTAATGTTTGTAACACAAGCAATTATTAGAATAATTATTGGACCTTTTGATAGAAGATTTTTAGATGGTGAAAAATTCATATTAAAAGCTATTGAGTTTAAAGAAATGACAGGTTTAAATGAAGGATTAACTATTAAATCAACTCAGTTAATAACAATTATCGTAACCATAGTTGTTGTTTCAATAATGTTTTGGTTTTTAAACAAGACAAAAACAGGCACAAGTATGCGTGCTTATTCTGACAATGAAGATTTAGCTTTATTATCAGGAATTGATCCTAAAAAAGTTGTTATGATTACATGGATAATTGCAGGAGTTTTAGCTACAGTAGGTGGAGTTTTGTATGGTCTAGATAAAAGTTATAAACCATTTGTTTATTTTAATAACATGTTACCAATTTTTGCCGCAGCAATTGTTGGAGGTATAGGAAATCCTTTCGGTGCATTTTTAGGAGGATACGTAATAGCATTTGCTGAAATACTAATTACTTATGCTTACAAAAGATTTTTCACTTACTTGTTGCCTGAAAATCTTGAACCAGACTCTTTACTGCAATTATTGTCAACAGATTATAAATTTGCAGTATCTTTTTCAATATTAGTCGTAGTATTATTATTCAGACCGTCAGGTATATTTAAAGGTAAAACCCTATGAAGCAATATTCAAATATAATAGCAGCTTATGCAATAATGATATTTCTTATTGTTATGGTTGGTATACTTCAATCTTGGGCAATAGCTTTATCAATCTTAAACTACTGTTTAATATCAGCAGTAATGACGATGGGAGCAAATATTCAATGGGGATATGCCGGTCTAATTAATTTTGGAATTATGGGTTACACAGCTCTTGGAGGTCTTGCTGTAGTTTTAGTTTCTGTTGCACCAGTACCAGAAGCATGGCAAGCAGGCGGGTTCAATATGATGATTTGCTTATTAATTATTGTGACTATAGTTTTTTCTATTCGATATATTTCTAAAAAAATCCAAAGCTCTAAAAAAAAAAATGTTTCTATCGCAAGTATTATAATTCTTGGATTAATACTTCTTAGATTGATATCTGGTCCTGCCATTGAAAGTATAGAGGCTGTAGATCCTGCTAAAACTGGTTTCTTAGGTGGACTTGGAATGCCAATTTTATTCTCTTGGATAATAGGAGGTCTTTTTGCTGCGGGAGTTGCATTTGTTATAGGAAAAATAGCCTTAGGTTTAAGAGCCGACTATCTCGCAATTGCAACTTTGTTGATTGCTGAAATTATAGTTTCAATTATAAAACATGAAGATTGGTTAGCTAGGGGAGTCAAAAACGTTATTGGTCTTAAAAGGCCAGTGCCTTATGAAATTGATCTTCAAAATACTCCTTGGTTCATCGAACTAGTTGAGAAATTTAATAAAGGCAAACTAAGTATAATAAATTCAATAACTGAAAGACAGGACGCATTAAATCAATTAGTAATAGAAGCATCATCCGTATACGTAAAGCTTTGTATGGCAGGATTATTTTTAACTGTAGTAATAGTTTTGCTAATTCTTACTCAAAAAGCCCTATATTCACCGTGGGGCAGAAAAATGAGAGCAATAAGAGATAACGAAATTGCTGCAAGTGCCATGGGTAAAAATGTAGTTAAAGAGCATTTATTGATATTTATTTTAGGTTCTGCCATTGTTGGTATCGCTGGAGCTATGATGGTTACAAATGATGGTTTGTTTACCCCTGGCAGTTATAGACCTATGAGATACACATTTGTGATCTGGGTAATGGTTATAGTTGGCGGAACTGGCAATAACTTTGGATCAATTTTAGGTGGTTTTGTAGTATGGTTTCTATGGGTTGAAGCAGCTCCCATTGCTTTATTTTTAATTAATTTGTTTACTTCACATTTACCTGAGACTAATGCTATTAAAATTCATCTTATCGAAAGCGCACCATATTTTAGGTTCTTAATGATAGGAATAGGATTGCTAATAATAATGCGCTATAGGCCGCAGGGAATTTTGCCAGAAAAAATTATAAAACAATAAACATATGCTTAAAAAATTTTTAATATTATTTTTTATTTTTTTACCTTTTAACTCTACAGCTTTAGAAAAAAAAACAACTTTCAATGAGGAATTATTTAATAAAGCTAAATCCGATGGTAAAATTGTAGTGGTTAGCTCCTGGATAAAATATTGCTACTCATGCGCAAGTCAAATGAAGGTTTTAGATAAAGCAAAAAAAGAATTTGAAAACATTGAGTACTTTACTTTTGATGTTACAAATCAGGAAATAGCAAACTTATTTAAAGTAGAATATCAAAGTACAATTTTAATCTTTAAAGATAACAGTGAAGTTCATAGAAGTATTGGTGTTACAAGCAAAGAAGAAATTTATAAAATTATAAAATCTTTTACCTAATTTAAAAAACCCCAACAAAAATTCTGCCGGGGTTTTTTTTTAAGATTTTATCTTTGTTTTTTAGTTTTGAATTTACCACCTTTAATTTCTTTTTCTAAAAAAGAACCAAAAGCCTCACCAACTTCTGTAAATTCTACTCCAGTAGCTCCCTCATAATTTATTGCCTTTCCTTTTGCTAATAAATCAAGAGCTTTTTTTAATTCCCCAGGATAAATTTTCTTTCCTGGCGCATTAGCAACTGACATAACATTTTTTTGAATAGTTGCACGATCAGCTTTTCCACCAGCTTGCATAGCAAGTGTAATTAAAGCAGCAGCATCATATGATTCTGATGTATAAGGACCAGAAGAATCAATTCCAGCAGCTTTTGCAACTTTAGCAAATATACCGGCGCCTTTTCCTGTTGATCCGGGTAAAGAACCAAATGATTTGTTTAAATCTTTACCAAAAGTATCTGTTAATGAATCACCAATCATTCCATCAGATAAAACAAATGTATCAAATGCACCTGAGTCCAATGATCCTTGAATTATACCTTTTCCACCTTGATCAAGATATCCAATGACAGCAACAGCATCTCCTCCTGCCGAAGCTAATGTTGCTACTTCAGCTGAATAGTCTGCTTTACCATCTTCATGAGCGGCAGTTGTTGTTACTTTTATGCCATGGGCTTTAACAGCTGCAGCATATACGTCTGCTAAACCTTTGCCATAGTCATTGTTCGTATAAGTAATTGCTACACTTTGAATTTTTCTATCTTTTGTGATGTCAGCTAAAATTTGTCCGCCTCTTGCATCTGATGGAGCTGTTCTAAAAAAATAACCATTATCTTTCAGATCAGTTAATCCTGGAGATGTTGCAGATGGAGAGATCATTACCACTCCATTTGGAACGGCAACATTTGTTGCAATTGCTCCAGTAACTCCAGAACAGTCAGCACCCATTATTGCAACTACACCACCTGAAATTAAACCTTCAGCAGCAGTAGTAGCAGCAGCAGAGTCAACACATGTTGAGTCTGCTCTTTCAACAGAAATAGATTTTCCACCTAATAATGATCCTGAATCAGAGGCTTCTTTAAAAGCAAGCTCTGCTGATGCTGCCATTGCAGGTGTTAGAGATTCAATAGGCCCTGTAAACCCTAGTATGATCCCCATTTTTATTGCATGTCCATCCGAAAATGATTTTGTTGTAAAACAAGAAACAAGAATGAACATTGCAGTTATTAATTTCTTCATATTTTTTCCTTTAATTGTTAACAATTTATATAAGTAAAATTAAATAGTATTAGAAAATAAATTCAATAGAAAATTAGCCGCTTATCTCATAGAGAAAGGGTCTAATGTGGGCTCATCTGATGTGTAGTACCAAGTTGTTTTAACTCTAGTGTAATCTTTTATAGAGTCTATTCCTGCCTCTTTTCCGTATCCACTATCTTTAATTCCACCAAAAGGAGCTGATGGAGATATCAGTCTATAAGTGTTTACAAAAGTTATGCCTGCTCTTATAGCTTTTGAAACCCTCATTCCTCTGGAAAAATCGCTAGTGTAAACCCCAGAAGATAATCCATACTGGTTATCATTCATTTTATTAATTACCTCTTCTTCATTTTCAAATCTCATAACTGATAATATAGGTCCAAATAACTCATTCTCTGCCGTAGGAAGATTGTGATTATCGCATTCAATTATTGTAGGGGGAAAATAATATCCTTCATTTGAAAATGAGTGTCTTTTACCACCACATTTTATCTTTCCACCTTGTTCTACTGTAAGCTTAATATTTTTTTCTATTATTTCTAATTGTTTAAAATTACTAATTGGTCCCATTTCACTTTCAGGATCCATAGGCGCACCAATTTTAATTTTTTCTGCTCTTTTGACTAGTTTATCTAGAAATTCATTATAGATTCCTTTTTGCAAATATAATCTTGAACCAGCAATACAGCTTTGACCACTCGCACCAAAAATTCCTGCTGTAATTCCATTTATTGCATTTTCTTGATTAGCGTCTTCAAATACTGCCACGGGACTTTTTCCTCCAAGCTCTAAACTTACTTCAGATAAATTCTCAGCTGAATTTCTAATTATATGTCTTGCAGTTTCTGGACCACCTGTAAAAGCAATTTTTTCAACCAGATTATGTGTTGTAAGCGCTTTTCCACATGGATCACCGTAACCTGTAATAACATTTATTACACCTTTCGGTATCCCAGTCTCTTCAATTAATTTTGCAAACTCAAATAGTACAGCAGGTGCAAGTTCAGATGATTTTATAACAACAGTATTTCCCATTGCTAGAGCCGGGGCTAGTTTAGTTACTGTTAATAGCATTTGAGAGTTCCAAGGAATTATCGCAGCTATAACACCTATTGGTACCCTTGTCGTTATTGCTTGAATATTAGGTTTATCTATTGGCAAAACTGTTCCTTCAACTTTATCTGCCATGCCAGCATAATAGTCATAATATTCAGCAATATAGTTTGCTTGCTTTTTTGTTTCTCTAAATAATTTTCCAGTATCAATTGTTTCAATTTCTCCAAGTAACTCAGCATTTTTTCTAAGCTTATCTGCTATAGCTCTTAAATATTTAGCTCTTTCTCTCGGTAACAATTTCGGCCATTTCCCTTCAAATGCTTTCTGTGCAGCTTGCACTGCTCTATCAACATCACTTGCACTTGCTTCAGGAACTACAGCCCATGGCTTATTGTTTTCTGGATTTAAAGTTTCAAAAGTTTTTTTAGTATCAGATTCTACCCATTCTCCATCAATAAACATTTTATATTGTTTAAGTTTAGTCATTTTTTACATGTTCCTTAATAGCGTTATTTACATCATCTGCACACTCAATACTACAGAGATGTTTTCCATTACTTACTATTTTGACTTTAGAATTGGGGATTATTTTACTTAAATTTTTTGACATCTCAGGAGTTGAACCAATATCATTTTCTCCAGTCATAATTAATGTTTTAACTTTTATATTTTCAAATATTTCATCGTCTTGATGCTTAACAAATAGATTATAAACTTTTAAGAAATTTTCCATATTATTTTGTTCAAGCATAGAACAAATTTTTTCATAAATATTTGGATTTTTATTTA
>CENZ01018849.1_pt1 | contig 11706 bp, 7 predicted proteins | sample 361341 | NCBI WGS metagenome assembly CENZ01 (sample SAMEA2619782, study PRJEB7988) | marine metagenome | biome: marine biome (ENVO:00000447); feature: deep chlorophyll maximum layer (ENVO:xxxxxxxx); material: "saline water (ENVO:00002010), including plankton (ENVO:xxxxxxxx)" | depth 50 m
TCCATCAGATCTAAAAAATTTTTCTTCTTCACAACTAAAAATACTTGCAGAAGAAGTTAGATCAGAAATGATTGACGCTGTATCAGAAACAGGTGGACACTTGGGAGCAGGTCTTGGAGTTGTGGAGCTTACTGTCGCTTTGCATCATATATTTAACACTCCAAATGATAAGTTAATTTGGGATGTCGGCCATCAAACATACCCACACAAAATTTTAACAGGCAGAAAAGACAAAATTAGAACTTTGAGAAAAGGTAATGGATTATCTGGTTTTACTAAAAGATCCGAAAGTGAGTATGATCCTTTTGGTGCAGCACATAGCTCTACCTCTATATCATCTGCATTAGGGATTGCAGTAGCACATAAACTTTCAAATAAATCTGATAACGTTGTATCAGTTATTGGCGATGGAGCAATGAGCGCAGGTATGGCTTATGAGGCCATGAATAACGCAGGTACTAGTAAAACAAAAATGATTGTTATTTTAAATGATAACGATATGTCAATCGCAAAACCAGTTGGAGCAATGAGATCTTACTTAGCAAAAATTTTATCTGGTAAAATATATTTTAGTTTTAGAGAAACAATAAAGTTGATAATATCTGCCTTTTCAAAAAGATTTAGTAAAAAAGCTGGAAAAGCAGAAGATTTTTTGAGATCCGCAGTAACAGGTGGAACTTTATTCAATTCTTTGGGTTTTTATTATATTGGACCAATAGATGGACATGATATGGATTCTCTAACTTCCGTTCTTAGAAATGCAAAAGAAACTAATTTTAATGGTCCAATTATGATACATATTAAAACACAAAAAGGGAAAGGTTATAAATTTGCTGAAAACTCTGAGGATAAGTATCATGGTGTTTCTAAGTTTAATGTAAATACAGGGGTTCAAGAAAAATCAAAATCAACAGCTTTACCTTATACAAAAGTCTTTGCTAATACACTAGTTAAACATGCGGAAAAAGATAGTAAAATTATCGGAATTACAGCTGCAATGCCATCTGGAACAGGAATGGATATTTTTGGTAAAAAATTTCCCACTAGGATGTTTGATGTTGGGATTGCTGAGCAACATGCTGTAACTTTTGCAGCAGGTTTGGCAACCGAAGGTTACAAGCCATATGCAGCAATATATTCAACTTTTCTTCAAAGAGCATACGATCAAGTAGTACACGATATTGCAATTCAAAGTTTACCAGTGAGGTTTGCAATAGATAGAGCCGGTCTAGTAGGTGCCGATGGACCAACCCACGCAGGATCTTTTGATATAGCATTTCTAGCAACATTACCAAACTTTATTGTAATGGCTGCAAGCGATGAATCTGAACTAGTTAAAATGATAAATACTTCAGTTGATATTAACGATAAACCATCAGCATTTAGATATCCAAGAGGAAATGGAGTTGGAGTTGAGTTACCAAATATAAATGAAAAATTAGAAATTGGAAAAGGAAGAGTAATAAAAGAGGGTAAGAATGCAGCTTTAATAAACTTTGGAGCAAGACTTAATGAATGTTTAATTGCAAGAGAAAATTTGTCAAAAAAAGGAATAAATATAACAATAGTAGACGCAAGATTTGCAAAACCCCTAGATGAAAAACTTATTTGGCAGATAGCCAATGATCATAATGCCGTGATTACAATTGAAGAGGGATCTATTGGTGGCTTTGGCTCTCATGTTGCTCAATTCTTAAATGAAAAAAATTTACTTGATAATAATTTAAAATTTAGATCTATGTTTTTACCAGACAGGTTTATTGATCATGATAAGCCGGATACAATGTATAAATATGCTGGATTAGACTCTTTAAATATAGAAAATAAGATATTAGATACTATTAATTCAAAAGTTGTAGTTAAGAAAAGTAACTAACTATTACACTGAGCATTATTCATTAAAAAATGATCTAAAATTACGCAATGCATCATTGCCTCACCGATTGGAACAGCTCGAATGCCAACACATGGATCATGTCTACCTTTAACCGATATAGAAGTGTTTTTTCCATATCTATCTATTGTTTTTCGACTAGATAAAATTGACGATGTTGGTTTTACTGCAAATGAAACTATAATTTCTTGGCCTGAGGATATACCTCCTAAAATACCTCCAGCATTATTTGAGTTGAATTTTGTTTTTTTTCCTTTTTGTTCAATTTCATCTGAGTTTTGCTCACCAGTTAATTGAGCAGAGTTTATCCCAGACCCAATATTAACACCTTTGACAGCATTAATACTCATCATTGCCGATGCAAGATCCATATCTAATTTTGAGTAAATCGGCGCTCCAAGACCAACAGGTACACCTCTTGCTCTGATTTCAATTATTGCACCACAAGAAGATCCAGATTTTCTAATACTTAATAAATATTTTTCCCATAATTTTAAGATTGATTTGTCTGGACAGAAGAAAGGATTTTTTGATATAAATTTGTCATTCCACTTATTTGTATCACATCCAAGTATGCCTAATTGTGTGACAGCACCTTTTACATTATATTTTGTACCTATTTTTTTTTCTAATACTTTCTTAGCAATAGCACCTGCAGCAACTCTGGATGCCGTCTCTCTAGCAGACTGTCTACCACCACCTCTATAATCTCGAATTCCATATTTTTTAAAATAAGTAAAATCTGCATGACCCGGTCTAAATTTATTTTTTATAGTTTCATAATCTCTAGATCGCATGTCTTTGTTGTATATAATCATGGAAATAGGTGTTCCCGTAGTTTTGCCATCAAAAACGCCCGAAAGTATTGTTACCTTGTCATCCTCTTTTCTTTGAGTTGTAAACTTAGACTGTCCAGGCTTTCGTTTATTCAACTCTTTTTGTATATCTTTTTCACTAATATTTATATTAGGTGGACACCCATCTACAACACAGCCTATGGCAGGACCATGTGACTCACCCCAAGTGGTGAAACGAAATATCTTTCCAAAAGTATTAAATGACATTAAATATACTATATAGATTATTTTGTTTAAATTATGAATCAAAAAAACTCATATGGAATAGATAAATGCTTCGGAGAATTAGAAAATCCTTTTAAATTGTTCGAAGAATGGTTTGATGAAGCAAAAAAGTCTGAACCTAATGATCCAAACGCCCTTGCCCTTGCCACATCAGATAAAGACGGAATACCCTCAGTAAGAATGGTATTGCTTAAAGGTTTTAGTGAAAAAGGATTTATATTCTATACAAACTTAAACAGCAAAAAAAGTGAAGATATAAAAGTTAATCCTAACGCCTCAATATGCTTTCACTGGAAAAGCTTATTAAGACAAATAAGGATAGTTGGTAAAATAAATGCTGTTCCAAATAAAGACGCTGACGAATATTATAGTACTAGAGGTTATGGTAGTCGTATTGGAGCTTGGGCCTCTAAGCAAAGTACAATTTTAAATAATAGAGATCAGCTTCATCAATCAATTGATTTTTTTAAAAAAAAATATCCTGATAAAAATAATGTTCCAAGGCCAGAATATTGGTCAGGATGGAATCTATCACCAAATGAAATTGAATTTTGGTTAGATGGAGAAAATAGAATTCATCAGAGGTTAAAATATATTAAATCAAGAGATAATAGTTGGAAAAAAATTTTACTTAGTCCTTAAAAGCTTCTCTCTAAACTGAAGGATGTTAATTTTTTTAAAATTTCTTTCTCTTTACATTCTGGAAAAATACTAAGCGAATTAGAAGATAGATTTATAAAATATTCAGCTTTTGAGTAACAATCATTTATTACACTATATTTTTTAATTAATTTCATAATATTTTTGAAATCGTTTTGCGATCTATTTTGTTGAACAAAATATTCTTTTACAATTTTTTTTTCTTCAACAGATGCTTTTTGATATAATAAGATAATAGGTAAAGTAATTTTTCCTTCATAGAAATCATTTCCTGTTTCTTTACCAAATAATTTTAATTCAGAATTATAATCTAAGGTGTCATCAGCGATTTGAAAAGTAAGTCCAAGATTTTTTCCGTAAAATTCTAAAGCATCTTTAACTTTGCTCTCTTTATTTGATAAAATTGCGCCTACTTTAGTAGCTGCAGCAAATAGAGAAGCAGTCTTTGAAGAAATTATTTTTAAATACGTTTCTTCCAACATATCGATTTCACCTTTATGTTGTAATTGCAAAACCTCTCCTTGTGAAATTTCAGCAGATGTTGATGATAATAATCTTAACACTTCTTGATCTCCATCTTCGACCATCATTTCAAAACATCTACTTAATAAATAATCTCCAACTAATATGGATGATTTATTGCCCCAAATATTGTTTAAGGTTTTTTTGCTTCTTCTTAAATCGCTATTATCTATTACATCGTCATGCATTAAGGTTGCCGCATGTATCAATTCTACACAACCAGCGAGATTTACATCTCTACTTCCTTTAGCGTAACCACAAAGTTTTGCTGAACCAAGTGTTAAAAGCGCTCTTAACCTTTTGCCGCCTGTTCGCAGGTGATATTTGGTCATTTCGTCTACTAATTGAACTTTACTTGATAATTTTGACTTGATTTTTTCATCTACTAAAATCAGTTTGTCCTCTAAAGAATTTTTGAGTTCTGAATAAGAATTATTAATTCGATTTTTTAATTGAACAACTGTGCCCATAACTTTAAAGTAGTATAATTATAACAATATAATACTTATCAATTGACGCACCCAAAACTTCAATTATAAGTACACTTTAATATTAGATAAAAAATTTTATAATTATAACTATGTTTTCATTTTTAAAAAAAAAAATAATAATACCACATATTAAATTAAGTGGAGTTATAGGTAATGTTGGTAAGTTTAAACAGGGAATAGATTTTGCAAACCAAGAAGAAATAATAAAAAAAGCATTTTCAATTAAAAAATCACCAGCAGTTGCTATAACTATAAATTCTCCTGGAGGCTCTCCAGTGCAATCCCATTTAATACATGATTATATTAGAAACCTTGCAAAGAAAAATAAAAAAAAAGTTATAATTTTTGCCGAAGATGTTGCTGCATCTGGAGGATACTTAATTGCCTGTGCAGGAGATGAGATTTATGCAAATCAAAGTTCTATAGTTGGTTCAATAGGTGTAATATATTCATCATTTGGCTTTAAAGATTTAATTCAAAAAATTGGAGTTCAAAGAAGAGTATATACTGCCGGAAAAAATAAAAGCACTCTCGATCCTTTCATGGAAGAAAAACAAGAGGATATTGAAAGATTAAAAAATATCCAATTAGATTTACATAAAGATTTTATTGAAGTTGTTGAAAAAAGCAGAAAAAGTAAATTAAAAAAAGATAGTGGCATAGAATTATTTTCTGGGGAATTTTGGTCAGGTAGAAAAGCAAAAGATCTTGGACTAATAGATGGTATTGGAACATCAGATCAGATTTTAAAAGAAAAATTTGGAGAAGATGCAATAATTAAGAAATTCGAAAAATCAAAAGGATGGTTGGCAAAAAAATTATCATCTACAGATAATCATATCGATCAAATGATAAATATTTTAGAAGAAAGATCTATCTGGCAAAGATATGGTTTCTAAAAAAAAAAACAAAAAACCTAAATTTCACTCATTTCAAGACACAATATTGAATTTACAAAAATATTGGAGCAAGCATGGTTGTGTTATTTTGCAACCGTATGATATTGAGGTTGGAGCAGGAACATTTCATCCTGCTACTACTTTAAGATCTTTAGGACCCAAAGCTTGGAAAACTGCTTATGTGCAACCATCGAGACGCCCTACTGATGGACGCTATGGAGAAAATCCAAATAGACTTCAACATTACTATCAATTTCAGGTTTTAATTAAACCTTCTCCCAGTAACATTAAAAGACTTTATTTAAAGAGTTTATCTTCTATTGGAATTAGCCATCTTGAACATGATATTAGATTTGTTGAAGACGATTGGGAAAGCCCAACCCTAGGCGCAGCAGGTTTAGGATGGGAGGTTTGGTGTGATGGAATGGAGATTACACAATTTACTTACTTTCAACAAATGGCAGGAATAGAATGTAAGCCTGTATCTGTAGAATTAACATATGGCCTTGAAAGATTATGCATGTTCACTCAGCAACAAAAAAACGTATTTGACTTAGCTTGGAACAATGATGGAATTTTTTATAAAGATGTATTTCATCAATCAGAAAAGGAATTTTCTAAGTATAATTTCGAGTTAGCAAATACAGACAATCTTTTTATAAATTTTAATATGGTTGAAAAAGAAGCTCAATCTTTAATTGAAAATAAACTTTCATTACCTGCATATGATCAATGTTTAAAAGCAAGTCATATTTTTAATATATTAGATGCAAGAGGAGTGATTAGTGTAGCTCAAAGATCAGAGTACATCTCCAGAATTCGAAATATAGTTAAAGCCACTGGTAAAGTTTGGCTTGAAAACAATATATAAATGTCAGGTTTTTTTTTAGAACTTTTTACAGAAGAAATTCCATCAGGCTTACAGTCTTCTGCAAGAAATGATTTAAGTAAAAGTTTTAAATTATTCTTTGATGAGCAAAATATAAAATATGATATAAACCCAAAAATAATTTCAACCCCAAATAGGTTAGCAGTCCATTTTAAACATATAAAAAAAGAAATTTTAATTAAGTCAGACGAAATAAGAGGGCCAAGTGTATCCGCTCCAGAAAAAGCAATTGAAGGATTTTCAAAATCGAATGAAACATCAATTAAAAACCTTTATAAAAAAAAAACAGAAAAAGGTGAATTTTATTTTTATACAAAACCATCAAAAAAGGTTAAAACTGTAGATATTTTAAATAGAAATATTCCCTTAATTTTAGAAAAATTGAACTGGAAAAAATCAATGAAATGGGGAGAATTTAACCTTTATTGGGGAAGGCCTCTTAAGTCTATTTTAGCAATATACGACTCAAAACCATTAAACTTTAAATTTCATCATATAACTTCTTCAGATAAAACATTTCTTGATAAAGATTTTGAGGAAAAAACAAAATCTTTTAGAAACTTCGACACATATATTTCACATTTTAAAAAATTTAAAATTATAATTGATCATGACATAAGAAAAAAATATATCGAAAAAGAACTAATAAAACAGTCATCCAAAAAAAATTTAAAAATTAATATTAACAAAAAATTATTAGATGAAGTTGTTGGTATTGTTGAAAAACCAAAAATTATTATGTGTGCTTTTGATAATAAATTTTTAAATATACCAAAAGAAATTATTACCATAACAATGAAACAACATCAGAAATATTTTCCTAGTTATGATAACAAAGGTAATTTATCTAATTTTTTTTTTGTAGTGACTGACACTGACGATAAAAAAGGTTTTATCAAAATTGGAAATGAGAGAGTTGTAGAAGCGAGACTAAGTGATGCTGAATTTTTTTGGAAAAAAAATAAATCACAAAGTTTGATAAAACAAATATCAAAACTTAAGAATATTAGTTATTTTAAGGGTTTAGGAACTTATTTTGATAAAGTTCAGAGGATTAAAAAATTAAGTGCATTAATTTCAGATGAATTTTTGATTAGTAAAGAAAAAATGGAAATTGCATCATCTATTTGTAAAGTTGATTTATTATCAGATTTAGTAGGAGAATTTCCTGAACTTCAAGGTGTTCTCGGAGGCTATTTTGCTCTCTCTCAAGGTTTTGAAAAAGACATTTGTTTAGCCATCAGTGAACATTATTTACCGGTAGGTATCGAAAGTGTTATACCGAGAAAACCTTATAGTATTGCTTTATCTTTAAGCGACAAAATAGATACTCTTGTAGGTTTTTTCGGAATAAATTTAAAACCTTCAAGCTCAAAAGATCCTTATGCTCTTAGAAGATTGGCAATTGGATTAATAAGAATGATCTTAGAAAATAAAAAAAAAATTAATTTAAAAAATTTAATAAATTATTCATCTAAACTATATGCTGAGCAATCAATTGAGATTGACTCTAAAAGTGTTCAGAAAGAATTAACAGATTTTTTTCATGAAAGATTTAAGAATTATATGAAAGAAAAAGGAGTAAGGCAGGATATAATCGAGAGTTCTACTCGAGATTACAATATCAATGATATATTATTAGTTTTTAATAAAGTACTAATATTTAACAAATTAATTTCAAAACAAGTTGGGTTAGATGTGATGTTTAGTTATAAACGCGCATCAAGTATTTTAATTAGTGAGAAAAAAAATAACAAAAGTGAAATTTCGGGATCTTCTGATCCAGGTTTATTTAAAAGCAATTATGAAAAAAACTTATATAAAAAAATACATGATATAAGAAAAGATTTTACGAGCGTAAGCAAAGAAGATGATTATGAAGCTTTACTAGGATCTCTTGCGACTGCTAAAAATGAAGTAAGTGAGTTTTTTGACAATGTAATTGTAAATGATGACGATGAAACACTTAAAAAAAATAGGCTAGAACTTTTACAAATGTTATGCAATACCTTTGATAATTATTTTAATTTATCAAGAATAGAAAATTTATAATGAAAAAGCTCATTTTTAATTTTAAATCAAAAGATATAAAAAAAATTAAAAATTCTAAAAATATCTTAGGAGGAAAAGGTGCTAATCTTATAGAAATGGGAAGATTAGGTTTTCCTGTACCTTCAGGATTTACTATTTCTACAAATGTATGTGATATTTTTTATAATAATAAAAAAACACTTGGATTGAAAATCATCAGTGCAATTAAGAAAGAAATAAGAAGTATAGAAAAGGACTCGGGCAAAAAATTTGGAAATATAAATAATCCACTTTTGCTTTCTGTTAGATCTGGCGCAAGAATATCCATGCCTGGAATGATGGATACAATACTTAATTTAGGTTTAAATGATAAAACAGCTGATGCTCTTGCAAAAAATACTTCAAATAAAAGATTTGCAATGGATAGCTATAGAAGATTTATTCAAATGTACGGAAATGTAGTATTAGGAATAGATAGTTTTAATTTCGAAGATTTGATTGAAAACTATAAGCTTTCAAAAGGAGTTTTATTAGATACAGATCTTAATGCTGAGGATTGGGGTCGATTGATAAACGATTTTAAAAATGTTGTGAAAGAAAAAACAACAAAAGAATTTCCGCAGGATGTTTATGAACAATTATTTGGTGCCATTTCTGCAGTTTTTTTGTCTTGGGAAAGTAAAAGAGCAAAGGTTTATAGAAAAATAAATCAAATACCATCAACCTGGGGTACAGCTGTAAACGTGCAGTTAATGGTATTTGGTAATATGGGCAAAAGTTGTGCTACTGGGGTGGTATTTACAAGAAACCCTGCGGATGGAAAAAATGAAATATACGGTGAATATTTAGTTAATGCCCAAGGAGAAGATGTAGTAGCTGGTACAAGAACCCCTCAGCATATAACAAAAAAAGCTAGAATTGATTCTAAAATGGTTGAAAGATCAATGGAAGAATTAATGCCAACAACATTTAAACAACTAAAAAAGATTCTTATTAAATTAGAAAAACATTATAAAGATATGCAGGATGTTGAATTTACAATAGAAAATCAAAAACTTTGGATTCTGCAAACACGCTCTGGAAAAAGAACCGCTAAATCAGCTGTCAAAATAGCTGTAGACATGGTTAAAGAAAAATTAATTACAAAAAAAGAAGCTGTATTGAGATTAAACCCAAATTCTCTTGATACACTTTTACATCCCACTTTAGATGAAAAAACTGAAATAAATGTAATTGGAAATGGTTTACCAGCATCTCCAGGAGCAGCAAGTGGCAAAGTTACGTTTTCATCTGAAGAGGCTGAAAGATTAAATTCTATGATGCAAAACACAATACTAGTTAGAGTAGAAACATCGCCTGAGGATATTAATGGCATGCATGCTGCTAAAGGAATCTTAACAGCCAGAGGTGGTATGACCAGTCATGCAGCTGTTGTAGCAAGAGGCATGGGCAGGCCTTGTGTATCAGGATCCAGTGAAATTGAGATCGATTATGATAAAAAAATTTTTAAAATAAAAAATATAGTGGTTAAAGAAGGAGATGTTATTACTATTGATGGATCTACAGGTAGAATTATATTGGGAGATATAAAAACGATCAAACCGGAAATATCTAAAGATTTTTCAAAAATAATGAGCTGGGCGGACAGCTTTAGAAAATTGAAAATAAGAACAAATTCTGAAACTTTTCTTGATACAAAAACAGCAAGAGAATTTGGAGCTGAAGGTATTGGTTTATGTAGAACTGAACATATGTTTTTTGATGAAGAAAGGATTTCATCAGTAAGACAGATGATTCTTTCCAAATCAAAAAATGATAGAGATAAAGCTTTAGAAAAATTATTACCCCATCAAAAAAATGATTTTGTTGAGATATTTAAAATTATGAGTGGATTACCAGTTACTATTAGATTGTTAGACCCACCTTTACACGAGTTTTTACCAAAAAATGAAAGTGAAATTAAAGATGTAGCTAAATCACTTAATTTATCAAGCCAAGAAGTTCAAGTCAGAATTGATGAATTGCATGAGCATAACCCAATGCTCGGACATAGGGGGTGTAGGCTAGGTATTTCTTTTCCAGAAATTTATGAAATGCAATGTAAGGCTATATTTGAAGCTTTAATTGAGTGTAAAAATAACAAAATAAAACCAATTATGCCTGAAATAATGATCCCTTTAGTTTCTACTGAAGCCGAGATTAAAATTATGAAAGAATTAGTAATTAGAGTTGCAGAAACAGTTCAGCACAAAAATAAAGTAAAGATAAATTTTTTGGTTGGGACAATGATTGAACTCCCAAGAGCTGCTTTAAAAGCAAAAGATATTGCAAAGCATGCGGATTTTTTTAGTTTTGGAACAAATGACTTAACTCAAACAACTTTTGGGATAAGCAGAGATGATAGTGGAAAATTTTTAAATGATTATATTGAAAATAAGATTTTTGATATAGATCCTTTCGTGTCAATAGATGAAGGAGTAGGAGATTTAATTCAGATTGCAACGTTAAATGGAAAAAAGCAAAACAAAAAAATTAAATTAGGAATTTGTGGAGAGCATGGTGGAGATCCAAAAAGTATTCATTTTTGTTCTAAAACAGGTTTAGATTATGTTTCTTGTTCACCATATAGAGTGCCTGTTGCGAGATTAGCAGCTGCTCAAGCTGAATTATTAAAATAGACAATTTTTAATCAAAATGTTTTAGAAAATATACAAGCTAGTATCAAATGATTTTGAACTGTGAGTAATAGCACCTATAGAAATTCTATTAATTCCTGTTTTTGATATTTTTTTTATATTTTTAAGAGAAGCGTTACCAGAATATTCAGTTTGATATCTATTATTACTAAGCTTTAAGCACTTCTTTAATTGACCAGAACTCATGTTATCAAAAAGTATTCTTTTGAATTTTAAGTCAATAACTTGTTTAAGTTGTTTTATATTTTCAATTTCAACAGTAACAGTTTTTTTGGTTTTAATAGCTTTCTTAACTAATTCTCTAAGATCACCAGAGGCGGTGATATGGTTTTCTTTAATAAGAATTTCATCACTTAAATTATATCTATGATTATAGCCACCACCCTTTTTAACAGCGTATTTTTCTAATGTTCTTAAATTAGGCGTAGTTTTTCGAGTACAACATATTTTAGTTTTTTTACTAATTCTTTTAGTGAACTCATTAGTTAATGTTGCAATTCCCGAGGCATGATTAAGAAAGTTTAATGCAGTTCTTTCAGCCA
>CENZ01010010.1_pt1 | contig 11676 bp, 12 predicted proteins | sample 361341 | NCBI WGS metagenome assembly CENZ01 (sample SAMEA2619782, study PRJEB7988) | marine metagenome | biome: marine biome (ENVO:00000447); feature: deep chlorophyll maximum layer (ENVO:xxxxxxxx); material: "saline water (ENVO:00002010), including plankton (ENVO:xxxxxxxx)" | depth 50 m
TTTTTGTTTTTTGTTATTTTGTTGATGGTCTTTTTTGGCCGCAGCATTTTCTTAATCTTTGTAGCAATCGGAGCTGTGAATTGGCTTGATATTGCCAGGATTGTGAGGGGCCAAACTCTCAACATAAAAGGAAAGGAATACGTTGACGCTGCGAAAACAGGCGGTGTTTCCACAATAAAAATTATCATGAAACACATTGTGCCAAACCTCCTTGGCGTGGTTGTTGTCTATGTAGCTCTCACTGTGCCTCAGGTGATTCTTGTGGAATCTTTTTTGAGCTTTCTTGGCTTGGGCGTCCAAGAGCCAATGACATCCTGGGGAGCGCTTGTAAACCAAGGCGCAAGACAAATGGAGTCTTCCCCATGGATGCTCTTGTTCCCCGCCATATTTTTAGCCACCACACTTTTTTGCTTTAACTTTATTGGCGATGGCCTGAGAGACGCGCTTGACCCAAAAGACAGGACAAGAGGAAATGACTGATCTTTTGGCAACAAAAAAACTGAATGTTAAGTTCAGAAGCAGGGGAGAAATAATCCATGCTGTTAAGGACCTTAGTTTTAAACTAAGTGATGACGAGGTTTTAGGAATTGTTGGAGAGTCTGGTTCTGGAAAGAGTCAAACCGTGCTCTCAATTATGGGTCTTCTTGAGACAAATGGAAGCGCCACAGGAAGCTGTCTTTTTGCCGACAAAGAGTTAATTGGCCTCCCCTCTGGCGAGCTGAACAATGTCAGAGGTAACGAAATTGCCATGATTTTTCAAGACCCGATGAGCTCGTTAAACCCATATATTACAATCGGCAAACAAATGTCTGGGGTTCTCAAAAGACATACTAGGATGGGGAACAAAGAAATAAAAGAAAGATGCATAGAAATGCTTGATTCTGTTGGTATCGGCAAACCCCAAGAAAGGTTTGACGGCTATTCTTTTGAACTTTCTGGAGGCATGAGACAAAGAGTGATGATTGCATCAGCACTCTTAACAAACCCCAAGTTGCTTATAGCAGATGAACCAACAACCGCATTAGATGTGACAGTACAAGAAAAGATATTGGACCTTATTTTAGCTGTGAAAGAACGATTTAAAATGTCGGTCATTATGATCACCCATGATCTGGGCGTTGTTGCTAGAACATGTGATCAGGTATTGGTAATGAAGAATGGTGAATTACAAGAAAGTGGCAACACTGAAGCTATATTTTATTCCCCAAAAGCCGACTACACAAAAGAGCTGCTTAAAAAATCAAAAGAAATAAACCTTAAGGAACAGCAAAAATACACCGAGACCCAAGACTCCAGTATTAAGAATAGTTTGGTTAAATCAACAAATGCAAAAGTGAACTTTGTGTTGCCTAAAAAAGCACTTTTTTCAGCAGAAAACATATTAACCGCAGTGAATGAAATATCAATGGAGACACATGAAGGTGAGGTTTTGGGAATAGTGGGGGAGTCTGGAAGCGGAAAGTCAACCCTTGCAAAAACAATACTGGGACTTCAAAAACTATCCTCCGGTCAGGTCGAAGTATTCGGGGAAAGGCTTTCAGAAATTAATAAAAAGGAACTTAAAGAGATACGTAAAAAAATGCAAGTCGTTTTTCAGGATCCTTTCTCATCACTTAACCCAAGAATGACTGTTTTTGAGATCCTAAAAGAACCACTTGATTCATTTTTCCCCTCTATGACCAAAGAGTCTGCACAGAAAGATATAGAAGACGGCTTAATGGAGGTTGGCTTAACTCCTGAATACCTGGGCAGGTACCCCCATGAACTTTCGGGCGGTCAGTGTCAACGTGTTGCAATAGCTAGGGCGCTTATGCCAAAGCCACAACTATTGATTTGTGATGAAGCAGTTAGCGCATTAGACGCATCAATTAGGGGCGAGATTATTGATCTGCTACTCAGAATAAAAGCGGAGAAAAAGCTGACCATGATTTTTATTGCCCACGACCTTGCGGTAGTCAGAAAGATATGCGACAGAGTAATTGTTATGCAATCGGGAAAGATAGTTGAGCAAGGCCCAACAGAGAAAGTATTCTTTGAACCGGAAAAGGAATACACTGCTAACCTATTAAGCGCAGTACCTGTTCCAGACCCAAAGATGGAAAGAGAAAAATATATTAAAAGGGTTCAAGCAAAATAAAAAAAACAGAGGAGAAAAGATGTCATCTATACCAAATCAATTTACCTGTTTTAGGATCAACCAAAAAGACGAAAAAATTGTCTCTGGTTTGGAAATGGTCAGCATTGAGGACATAAACCCAGGCGAGGTAACTCTAAAAACAGAATACTCAAGCATTAATTATAAAGATGCTCTCGCTGCAACTGGCGCAGGAAAAATACTCAGAAAGTTCCCACTCATCGGCGGTGTTGATGTTGCAGGGGAAGTCGTAGAAAGCGAAGATCCAAGGTTTAGCATAGGGGATAAAGTTATTGCCGCATGCTCTGGGCTAAGCGAAACAAATGATGGTGGATACAGCGAATATACGCGCATAAGCAGTGAGGCAGCAATACAATTACCAGACAAAATAGATACAAAAACCGCCATGGCTATAGGAACAGCAGGCTTTGCTGCGGGACTTGCGGTTTTTAAGATGAAACTAAACATGCAAACCCCGGAGATGGGACCAATTGTGGTAACAGGTGCGACCGGCGGGGTTGGAAGCATAGCAATTGATATGCTGTCTACTTCGGGGTTTGAGACAACAGCGATTACAAGAAAGAAAACACACGACGAGTACCTTAGGTCAATTGGAACAACAAATATTCTATGCCTTGAGGAAATGGAAATTGGAGAAAGACCGCTTGAAAAAGCACAGTTTGGTGGAGGCATAGACAACGTCGGGGGAGATTTGCTTTCCTGGGTTTTAAGGTCTACGGTGCCAGAGGGTAATGTTGCAAGCATAGGTTTGGCCGCAGACTTTAAGCTTCCAACAAATGTCATGCCCTTCATACTAAGAGGGGTGAATCTTTTAGGGGTAAACTCAACAACGCTTCCAAATTCATTCAAGCAAGAGGTTTGGGAGGATATTGCAAACAACATGTTGCCCAAAAAAATTGAAGACATTGTGACCAAAGAGGTTTCGCTAAAGGAGCTTCCAGAGCAATTTCAGGCATTTCTTGATGGAAGCATTGTTGGCAGAGTGTTGGTGAAAGTCTGAAACTCTCTAAAAGCGACAAAGAACTGATAAAAAAAGGCGGTATCGCCCTGGGCTTGAACCATTCAGATGAGGGCGTTCATAAGCAAGCTTTATATCTAGAACTATTGCTAGAGGCGAATAAAAACATCAGCCTTACAGGCATTAAAAACCCAAAAGAGGCAGTCATAAAACACACAATTGATTCTTTGAGCGTTTCAGGCGCTATCGAGGGGAAAAAAATAGTCGACATTGGTTCAGGCGGCGGAACACCCGGGATTCCACTAGCAATCGCGAATCCAGAAAAAAAATTCTATTTAATTGACTCGGTGTTAAAAAAAATAAAGTTTTTAGATGAAGCCATAAGAACCCTTGAGCTCGATAATGTTGAAACAATTTGCGACAGGGGTGAGAACATAGGCAAGCTTTCTGCCAACACAGTCGTATCAAGAGCATTTGGGTCTCTTAATTACTTAATTGAATCATCAAAAAAGATGGTTTCAAGAAACGGCCTTTTTTTGGCAATGAAGGGCAAGATTAACCAAGAGGAGATCAATGAACTCAAGACCGGCTTCAGTGTTCTACAAATCCAAGAAATTGAGGTACCCTATTTGGAAGCAACGAGACACTTCGTTTTTATCAAAAGAACATAAATGGCAAACATTATAGTAATTGCAAATCAAAAAGGCGGGGTCGGAAAAACCACAACCTCTATTAATCTTGCTGCTGCCCTAGGAGAAGTTGGCAAGAAAACTCTGTTAATTGATCTTGATTCACAAGGCAATGCCTCCAGTGCATGTGGGCTTAACCAAGATGAAATATCCCCAACTATTTATGATTTGTTAATGGGTGAGGCCCAAGCAAAAGAATGCATCAAGAAATCGAAAGAAGATGATTTTGACATTATTCCCTCTAATAGAGACCTAATGGCTGCAGAGATACAGCTTTTAGAGCTTGATAATAGAGAGTTGATTTTGAAACAAGCACTAGAGAATGTCACACACCTCTATGATTTCATCATCATTGATTCTCCGCCTTCAATGAATATATTGACCTTGAACGCACTGTCATTTGCTAAAAGCCTAATCATACCAGTGCAATGCGAATATTATGCCCTTGAGGGAATGACGGGCATGTTGGAATCAATCTATCAAATAAAAGATAGTATAAACCCTGATCTTGACTTTATGGGAGTGGTTAGAACTATGTATGACAGCAGGAATAGTTTAGCAATCGAGGTTTCTGCCCAATTAAAAAAATATTTCGATGACAAGCTGTTTTGGACATTTATCCCCAGGAACGTTCGTCTTGCTGAGGCCCCAAGCCATGGCATGTCAGCCCTGAAGTATGACCCAAACTGTTCGGGTTCTAAGGCATACTTATCCCTTGCTAAAGAGGTTGCCAAAAAAACCATGGAATCGTGAAAGATCGAGGTTAAAATAAAAACATGTCAGACAAAAGAAAAAGTCTAGGTAGGGGCTTGGATGCCTTGCTCGGACAGTCAACCGAAGCCGAACCAAAAAACAACAAACAAGGGCTAACAGAGATTAAACTTGAGCAAATTGGGCCCGGCCCATTTCAACCGAGAAAGCAGATTGATGAGTCCCAACTTAAAGAGCTTGCTCAATCAATCAAGGCACAGGGAGTGATCCAGCCAATCGTGGTCAGAGAGAGAGCGGTCACAGACTCTCATACGGGCGTCAAATTCGAGATCATTGCAGGGGAGAGAAGATGGAGAGCATCCCAAATTGCTGGTTTAGAGAGTATCCCAGCGGTGGTGAGAGCCATCGCAGACTCAGCGGCAGTTGCAGTAGCCTTGATTGAAAACATACAAAGAGAGAATTTAAACCCATTAGAAGAAGCGAATGCGTTTCAACGTTTGATAATGGAGTATGAAATGAGCCATCAAGAAGTTGCAAACGCTGTAGGAAGAGCTCGAGCAAGCATCAGCAATGCCCTTAGACTTCTTGATTTACCAGTCGGCGTTCAGGGGCTTGTTAATAAAAAAGAGATCACCATGGGCCATGCCAGAGCCCTGCTTTCTATTCAAGATAGAAGCATGCAACTAGAATTAGCTAACCTCATTGTTGAGAAAGGCCTTTCAGTCAGAGAGGCAGAGAGCCTGGTGAGAAAAATTGTTGATAAGAAAAAAGCCATCAAAACAAAAACAACCAAAGATCCAGATATTCAAAGACTCGAAAATGATCTGACAAACCAGCTCGGTGCAAAAGTTAGAATCAAACATAATAAAACTGGAGCTGGAACATTAAGCATTAAGTATTCAAGCACAGACGAGCTCGAAGGCATACTCTCCAAAATAAAATAAATAATAAAAAAATGAACCGACCACGGTCACCCAAAGAAATCGCAGCCTCGATATTGCTTTCCCAAACATTTGCCGGCGTTTTAACCGCCACACTATTTTATTATATATTGGATCTTGAAAGCGCAAGATCGTCATTTATTGGTAGCTCAATTGCTGTTTTAACCTCTCTGCATTTGTTAAGCGTTTTGTTTACCAAAAACGAGAAAAAACCCAAAAGCATAGTGAACACACTATATCTTCTTGAAGGCCTTAAGTTCTTGCTAACAGCAGCGTTTTTTATTGCAGCAATAATCTTACTAAAAGCAATTTTTTTCCCGCTGATAATAGGGTATAGTGTTGCCATTTTTATATATTGGCTATCGCTATTGATTACCTGATATAGGAACAATGAGACTAAATTTCATCAACAAATTACTTCTTTCGCTTGTCGCGCTTTTCTCTATTGGTAATGCAACTGCAGCTGAGGGCACAGGCTGTTTTGGACCGACAAAAGAAAAGGAATTCACAGCCAATGAGTATATATCTCATCACCTCTCACACTGTACTGTAGACTCTCCGCTTGGCCCCATTCATGCTGATAGTGTTTTCTATGCTGTTTTTATGGCATTTTTGTTTTTGTTTGTCTTTTATCGATTTGCAAAAAAAGCGAGCGCTGGAGTACCCAGCAAAGGGCAAAGCTTTATCGAGATGATCATTGAGTTTGTGGATGAGCAGGTCAAAGACACATACCATGGAAGCAGCAAATTGATCGCACCTTTGTCGCTAACAATATTTATTTGGGTCTTTTTGATGAACTTCATGGATCTTCTGCCAGTAGATATGTTGCCAAAGGCTGGCGAGATGATGGGCATCAAGTATATGAGGGTGGTACCGAGTGCTGACCTCAATATCACATTTGGCCTCTCAATTACTGTTTTTTTACTGATTTTATATTACAGCATCAAAATAAAAGGCGTTGTGGGTTTCGCAAAAGAATTGGCATTTCAGCCCTTTGGTAAAGCGATGCTACCTTTTAACCTTCTTCTAAAAGTGATTGAAGAAATAGCAAAACCAATTTCACTCGGCCTGCGTTTATTCGGAAACCTCTATGCAGGAGAGCTAATTTTTATGATTATCGCTATATTTACTGCGGGTGGTGGGGTCATGTATCTCCTCGATCTTGGCGTGCTCCCGCTTGCGATAGGTCAGTTTATTTTGGGACTGATATGGGCATTGTTTCACTTGATTATTATTTTGCTACAAGCCTTTATTTTTATGATGTTAACCATTGTTTATTTAAGCATGGCACATGAGGACCACTAAAATTTTAACTATTTAACTAAATAAGGAGATAAAAAATGGAATTTGTACAAGGCATGACGTTGATAGCGGTTAGCGTACTAATTGGAATGGGAGCCTTAGGAACGGCAATCGGTTTCGGTTTGCTGGGCGGGCGTTTTCTCGAAGGATCAGCCAGGCAACCAGAAATGGTTCCAATGCTGCAGGTCAAAATGTTTATTGTTGCAGGACTTCTTGATGCTGTGACAATGATCGGGGTTGGTATTGGACTGTTTTTGCTGTTTGCAAACCCTTACCTTTCATAACAAACCACTAGACGGATAAAGATATGAGCTTAAACGCAACATTGTTAATACAGATGACCGTCTTTGCGGTGGTTGTTTTGTTTAGCATGAAGTTTATCTGGCCGATGATAATGGAGGCCATTGAGGAAAGGAACAAGAGCATCTCCGACGGACTGGCCGCTGCTGAACAAGGACAGAAAAAACTTAGCGAGGCTGAAACAGAGGTTAACGCTCTTATAAAGGAAGCAAAACAACAAGCTTCAACAATTCTTGATCAAGCAAACACAAGGGCATCGGGAATCGTTGAGTCAGCAAAAAGCGAGGGAACATCAGAGCGAGAGAAGATAATATCTACCGCACACGATGAAGCTCAACAAGAGCTGACCAAGCTTCGCGAAAGCTTAAGAAAAGAGGTAGCTGGACTGGCCATTAGTGGGGCTGAAAAAATTCTTACAAGAGAGATCAAGCCATCAGACCACAAAGAAATGCTGGACAAGCTGGCGGACAAACTATAGTTATGTCCGAGGCCAAAACAATCGCCAGACCTTACGCAAACGCGTGTTTTGAGGTCGCACAAGAAAGCGGCAATACCGATGAGTGGCTATTGTTTCTTGAGGCAGCAGCAGAAGTGGTAGCGGATGAAACCATGTTAAGTCTTGTCAAATCTCCTGGCATAGACAAACAGACACTTGCCAAAACTATATTTGCTATCGCTAACGAAGCATCAAGCGTTTCAGAATTAGACGAAAGAAGGAACTTTATTTTACTCCTGTCCCAAAATTCTCGCCTTGAGGCGCTTACAGAAATAAAAAAACAATTTCTGCAAATGAAGCAAGAGCTTGAAAAGGTCATAGAAGCAACGATTACTACAGCAAGCGAAATCAGTGATGAATCCCTAAGAACTATAAAAAAAGCACTTGAAAACAAACTTCAACAATCAGTGAGTATTGAGGTAATGATGGATGAGGGGCTTATAGGCGGGGCAAAAATCCAAATTGGCGACAACATGATTGACGCCTCTATTAGATCCCAGATAAATGAGCTGGGCAGAATATTAACGAATTAATGTAATAAGGATATAGAGATGGCAACCAAAGCATCTGAAATAAGTGAATTAATAAAAAAACAAATCAAAAACTTCGAACATGAAGCAAAATCATCCGATGTTGGAACGGTTGTTTCTGTAACCGATGGTATCACAAGGATACACGGACTAAACGACGCACAGTACGGAGAGATGTTAGAGTTTCCAGGAGACACTTTTGGCTTAGCGCTGAACCTGGAACAAGACTCTGTCGGGGCAGTTGTTTTGGGCGACTACACCCATATTTCTGAAGGCGCAGAAGTAAAAACAACAAACAGAATACTGGAGGTTCCGGTTGGCGAAGGTTTGTTGGGAAGGGTTGTAGACTCGCTTGGGTCTCCGCTTGATGGAAAAGGAGCGATTGAGACAGAGCTAACCGCACCAATAGAAAAAGTTGCGCCGGGCGTTATCTCTCGACAATCAGTTGATCAACCGGTTCAAACCGGACTTAAATCAATTGACGCAATGGTGCCAATTGGCAGGGGTCAACGAGAGCTAATCATTGGGGACAGACAAACGGGAAAAACAGCCGTAGCTGTTGACACGATAATTAACCAGAAAGGGACTGGCATTAAATGCATCTATGTAGCGGTGGGACAGAAAAACTCATCCGTTGCCAATGTCGTTAAGAAGCTAGAAGAGGAAGGCGCATTAGAGCATACAATCATTGTCAATGCTGCAGCATCAGATTCTGCTGCCATGCAATACGTGGCCCCATATTCAGGGTGCGCGATGGGAGAATATTTCAGAGACAAAGGCGAAGACGCGCTGATCATTTTTGATGATTTAACCAAACAAGCGTGGGCATATAGGCAGGTCTCGCTGCTACTAAAGAGGCCACCAGGAAGAGAGGCATATCCTGGGGATGTTTTTTATCTTCATTCAAGACTGTTAGAGAGAGCAGCAAGAGTGAATGCTGAATATGTTGAAAAAGAGACGAAGGGGAAAGTGAAGGGCCAAACAGGATCTTTAACCGCACTGCCAATAATTGAAACACAGGCAGGCGACGTTTCTGCTTTTGTGCCAACAAATGTAATTTCTATCACAGATGGGCAGATATACCTGGAGAGCGATCTCTTCAATGCTGGCATCAGACCAGCAATAAATGCAGGACTATCGGTTTCAAGAGTGGGTGGAGCAGCCCAGACAAAAATCATTAAAAAACTGGGAGGGGGAGTAAGGTTGGCATTGGCACAGTATCGTGAGCTTGCAGCATTTGCCCAATTTGCATCCGACCTTGATGAGACCACCAGGAAGCAACTAGAAAGAGGACAGAGAGTAACAGAGCTAATGAAGCAAAAGCAGTACGCACCCCTCACAGTTGCAGAAATGGCCGTTTCTTTGTATGCGGCGAATGAAGGCTATCTCGACGATGTGCCGGCAGATAAAATTGTCGACTTTGAAGCGGCACTTCATGCAAGCTTTATTGACGGGGCCTCTGACCTCGCGCAGAAGATCAACGATACTGGCGACTACAGCGACGAAATCGAAGCAGAGCTCAAAAAGTTCGTTGAGGGCTTTAAATCAACTGGCACCTACTAGAATGGCCAACGAAAAAGAAATACGAACAAAAATTGGGAGTGTTAAAAACACCCAAAAAATAACCAAAGCCATGGAAATGGTTGCAGCGAGCAAAATGCGCCGAACACAGGAGACCATGAAAAAAGCGCTGCCTTATGCAGACAAAATCAGAACAGTGATAGGCCATATTTACAACGCTAATCCCGACTATAAGCATCCATTTCTTGAAAAGCGAGAAGTCAAAACAGCCGGCTACATTGTGGTCAGTTCTGACAGAGGCCTTTGCGGTGGATTAAATGTAAATATGTTTAGAGGCCTTATAGCAGAACTTAAAGAGAATAAAGGCAACCAGGTTGACTCAAAACTTTGTCTTGTGGGCGCGAAGGCAGTTCAATTTTTTAGGTCTGTAGATGTTGATGTTGTAGCAGCAGCATCTCACCTTGGCGAAGAGCCTCAAGTCGAAGACTTGGTGGGCTCAATTAAAACCATGTTAGATGAATACATCGACGGAAAGATTGACACGCTTTTTATTGTGCACAACGATTTTGTGAATACGATGACTCAAAAACCAGAAATCAAAACACTACTTCCAATTGACCCTGAAGATAGTGAGCAAATGCAAGAACACTGGGACTATATTTATGAGCCAGATTCAAAAGAGCTTTTGGACTATATATTGATGAGATATATCGAGTCACAAGTCTACCGAGCGGTAGTTGAAAACGTGGCGTGTGAAATGGCAGCCAAAATGGTGGCTATGAAAAGCGCTACAGACAATGCAGGAAAAATAATAGACCAGCTTGAGCTTGATTATAACAAAGCAAGACAGGCGGCAATCACACAAGAAATTTCAGAAATAGTTGGCGGCGCAGCCGCAGTATAAATAGAAAGGATAATAAAAATGAGCACAGGAAATATCGTACAAGTAATCGGAGCAGTAGTAGACGTTGAGTTTCCAAAAGAAGCGATACCGGGCGTATATGATGCACTCACCCTTAAAGACGGAGAATTGGTATTTGAGGTTCAACAGCAACTTGGTGACGGCATAGTCAGAACCATTGCAATGGGAGCAAGCGAGGGTTTAAAAAGAGGCCTTGAGGTCGAAAACACTGGCGCACCAATCAGCGTGCCCGTAGGACAGGAAACCTTGGGAAGAGTCCTGGATGTTCTAGGCAACCCAATAGACGAAAAAGGACCCGTTGGCGCCAAAACAGATAGACCGATCCATGCAAAAGCACCCAGTTTTGAAGAGCAGTCAACAGAAGCAGATGTATTGGAGACGGGGATCAAGGTTATCGATCTACTCTGCCCATTTGCAAAAGGAGGAAAGGTCGGGTTATTTGGCGGTGCTGGCGTCGGTAAAACCGTTACCGTTATGGAATTGATCAGAAACATTGCAGCAGAGCACGACGGCTTTTCCGTTTTTGCTGGAGTTGGAGAAAGAACAAGAGAGGGGAATGACTTCTATCATGAAATGAAGGAATCAAACGTCCTAGACAAGGTTGCACTTGTCTATGGACAAATGAACGAGCCCCCAGGAAACAGGCTTAGGGTTGCGCTGACCGGGCTGACAATTGCAGAAAACTTTCGAGACGAAGGAAGGGATGTCTTGATGTTTATCGACAATATTTATAGGTATACACTTGCAGGTACAGAGGTATCTGCACTGCTTGGAAGAATGCCATCCGCAGTTGGGTATCAACCCAACCTAGCAGAAGAAATGGGCGTTCTCCAAGAGAGGATTACTTCAACGAAAACAGGGTCAATTACCTCAATTCAAGCGGTTTATGTACCAGCAGATGACTTGACCGATCCATCGCCAGCAACCACTTTTGCTCACCTTGATGCAACAGTCGTATTGGCAAGATCAATCGCTGAGCTTGGAATTTACCCAGCCGTTGACCCGCTTGATTCAAATAGCCGTCAATTGGACCCAGGCATCGTAGGACAAGAGCACTACGACACCGCAAGGTCTGTTCAGCAGGTTTTGCAACGGTATAAAGAACTGCAGGATATTATTGCAATTCTTGGAATGGATGAACTGTCCGAAGA
>CENZ01178032.1_pt1 | contig 11665 bp, 11 predicted proteins | sample 361341 | NCBI WGS metagenome assembly CENZ01 (sample SAMEA2619782, study PRJEB7988) | marine metagenome | biome: marine biome (ENVO:00000447); feature: deep chlorophyll maximum layer (ENVO:xxxxxxxx); material: "saline water (ENVO:00002010), including plankton (ENVO:xxxxxxxx)" | depth 50 m
AGATTAATCATGTGTTGTGTGCTTGAGAGATGTAATTGTTCGTCACGTGCAATGAGTTTGATGATTTTCGCATTTCCCTCCATTAAGCCTCGTTCAGCAAAAGCAAAACTACATGCGAAACTCACGTAAAATCTTATTGCCTCGAGTACATTTACAGACATCAAACACATATATAGCTTTCTTTTTAAATCATGCATATTGATATCAAGCTCACCAACATCTGTTTTATGGACTCCCTCACCATGAAGGTTATATGCTTGCTGATAATTAATTAAATCGTCATAGTATCGAGATGTATACTCTGCTCTTTCAACAATATCTTTGTTTCCAACAATATCATCAAAAATCAAGGATGGATCGTTAGTAATATTCCTGATTATATGTGTATAGCTTCTGCTATGAATAGTTTCACTAAAAGCCCATGTTTCTATCCATGTCTCAAGCTCAGGAAGTGAAACTAATGGCAGTAAAGCTACATTAGGTGACCTTCCCTGGATGCTATCAAGAAGTGTTTGGTACTTAAGGTTACTGATAAAGATGTGTCTTTCATGATCAGACATTTTGCCATAATCAATTCGATCTTTTGATACGTCTATTTCTTCTGGTCTCCAGAAAAAACTTAATTGTTTTTCAATTAGTTTTTCGAAGATTTCGAATTTTTGTTGGTCGTATCTTGCAACATTTACTGGATTGCCAAAGAACATTGGTTCTTTAAGTGCATCATTTTTTTCTTGGCTAAATGTAGAATATGCCATTATTTCCTCGCTTTCTTATATTTTACAAGAATCTCCACAATCATCTGGATCTTCTTGTATGTAATCTACCGCTCCATATTTATCTGAAGTTGTTGAATAAGTATCTGATTGATCCTCATTGGTAGAAATCTCTTCTGTTGTCTCTACAACCTTCTGTTCAGCCTCTACTTCTTTTTCTGCTTGTGCATCGGTAGAACCATCTCTTGTATTGTGGTAGTAGAGTGTTTTAATACCTAATTTATAGGTTGTTAAAATATCTTGAATCATTTTTTGGAGTGGTAATTTTCCATCTTCAAATTTGCTAGGATCATAATTTGTATTAGCAGAGATAGTTTGATCTACAAACTTCTGCATAATTGCTACTAATTCTAGGTACCCTTTGTTGTCTGGAATATTCCATAACAATTCGTACTTATCTTTCAATTCTTCAAAATCTGGAACAACTTGTTTCATAATTCCATCTTTACTCTGCTTGACTGAGACATAACCTCTTGGTGGCTCTATTCCATTTGTAGCATTACTGATTTGAGCAGAAGTTTCAGCAGGCATAAGAGCAGTTAGTGTACTGTTTCTTAGTCCGTGTTCTTTAATATCGTTCCTGAGCTGCTCCCAATCTAAGTGAAGTTTTTCATCACATATATCATCTACATCTTTTTTGTAGGTATCTATTGGCAAGAGCCCTTTTGCATAGTTTGTTTCGTGGAATAGTTCACATGCGCCTTGTTCTTTTGCTAGCTCATTGGATGCTTTCAATAAATAGTACTGTATAGATTCAAAGAGTTTATGTGTTAGATTATTCGCTGAACCATCAGAATACTTAACATCATTTTTTGCTAAATAGTACGCATAGTTTATCACTCCAACTCCGAGGGTTCTCCTTCTTTTTCCAGAATTAATTGCAGCTGGAACTGGATAATCTTGATAGCTTAATAAGCCGTCTAGTGCCCTAACTATTAATTCGGCTGTATCTTCTAAGTCCTCTAAATCTTCAATTACCCCAAGATTAAATGCAGATAAAGTACATAGTGCTATTTCACCATCTGGATCGTCGACATTACTGAGTGGTTTAGTAGGAAGAGCTATTTCAAGGCATAGGTTACTTTGTCTAATTGGAGCGACAGATGGATCAAATGCTCCATGGGTATTACAATGGTCAACATTTTGAAGATAGATTCTTCCAGTACTCGCTCTTTCATTCATAAATAATGAAAAAAGTTCAACGGCTTTAATTGTTTTCCTTCTTATGTCTGGATCTGCTTCATAAATTTCGTACAGTTCTTGAAACTTGTCTTGGTCTTCAAAAAATGCGTCATAAAGCCCTGGGACATCGGAGGGGCTAAAGAGACTAATATCTTCATTTTTTATGAGTCTTTCGTACATTGTCTTATTAAATTGAACACCATAGTCAATATGTCTAACTCTATTTTCTTCAACCCCACGGTTGTTTTTTAATACTAATAAATCTTCAACTTCGTAATGCCAAAGGGGATAAAATAAAGTGGCAGCTCCTCCTCTTACTCCTCCTTGTGAACAACTTTTAACTGCTGATTGAAAATGCTTGTAGAACGGTATGCATCCAGTGTGAAACGCTTCACCATTACGTATAGGGCTACCTATTGCCCTTATTCTTCCTGCATTAATTCCTATTCCCGCTCTTTGGCTTACATAACGTACAATTGCCCCTGATGTGGCATTAATTGAATCCAAAGAATCACTAGTTTCAATTAAAACACAGGAGCTAAATTGACGTGTTGGAGTCCTGACTCCAGACATAATAGGTGTTGGTAGAGAAAGCTTGAATGTTGATGCAGCATTGTAGAATCTCTCAACATAATCAAGCCTTGTTTCTTTTGGATATTTAGAAAAAAGACAAGCACCCACAAGAAGAAAAATGAATTGGGGACTTTCGTAAACATCTCCATTTACTCTATTTTGTACAAGATACTTTCCTTCGAGCTGTTTTACTGCAGCATAAGTAAATTTCATATCACGCCAGTGATCTATGAATCCATCCATAGTTGAAAATTCGTCTTCGGTATAATCTGTTAATAGCTCAGGATCATACCTTCCTTCACTAACCATTTTTGTGACCTGTTCATACAGAGAAGGTGGTTTAAACTGCCCATAAGCTTTTTTTCTTAAATGAAATATTAATAGTCTTGCAGCAAGATATTGATAATCAGGGGATTCAGTTGAAATAAGATCAGCTGCTGCTTTTATCATAGTTTCGTGAATTTCTTCAGTTGTAATACCGTCATAGAATTGGATTTGTGAATTTAGCTCCACTTGAGAAGGGGATACATCTAGATCTTCAGATGCCCAAAAAATTACTCTGTGAATTTTTTCTAAATCTATTGGCTCCTGCTTACCATTCCTTTTCGTAATAAAAATAGTGTTTTTGGGATCCTCAAGATTAATTTCTTTTTGTTCTACTACTTCTTCCTTGCTTACACTTGTCTTTTCCACTTCGCTCCTTAACCCTGTTTCTTCTTCCACTTCTTCTCCCATTTACAACTAAATATTGTATGATGTTTTCAAAACTACACTAAATGTAGTGTTATTAACTATATAATAAAGTACTTTAATTTTCAAGCTTATTCAAGTAAAATTTTGCGAGGATGATTCAAGTTCAATTAAGATACTTCCAATATATTCTATCATTAGCCATCTTTGCTGGCATTGTAATTTCTAGTACACCTTTAATATCAGCATGCTTTGTCGGACTAACACTTATATGGCTTACTGAAACGCTTATTGCCCAGTTCGACATTAATACTGAAAAGTTTTATGTCGTGCTTGTTCTTCTGCTCATCGCATTTTCAACTGTGAGTATCAAGAGTCTTTCTCCAGACACAAGTTTATCTTATCTTTTTTCTGGGCTATTAATTGTGATCTTACTGTATTTTTTACTTCAGCCAGATATCAATCTTTTTAAAGTTGGGAACTCTTTGTTTGCAACAGTAATTGCCATGTTGGTCAATGGCTTTATTGTTGATCGTGCATTTCAAGAAAATATTATTTATGTTTCCTTCATGACACTTCTTTTATTGTTTTTAAAAACCTTAGCAACTTATTTCAATGTTCAATTTGGAAACTTTCAATTCTTCTTTAACTTCTTTTTAGTATTCATTATTTTTTCAGGAATAAGTAGCTTTTATGATTTTGTAATCGTGAATATTTTAATAGCTGCCTCAGCAACTGCACTTTTTACAACATTCGTAACATTTATGTTTATAAAAATAAGATCTGAGTACAAATTAACATCAAAGCTATCAGATCAGATATATATATTTGATTATCTTTTCGCTTTTATTTGTGCCCTCTATATTGTTGACTCACTAAATATTGTAAATGGTTTATTCTAGAATTTGTGAAAGAACAGATTCTAAAATCACCATTTGTAAAAAAAGAATTTCTAGATTTAGTAAATCAAATTCTTGATACCGCTGAAGAAGAATTTGATAATTTTGCGATCTCTAATTCTTCTATTGTAAATATTGGGAGTAGGGAAATAGTTGACTACAGGCCAAGTGTCGCAATTGATTCAACTGTTATAAAAGAAAATAATATAACAAGTATTAATTTTGACTCATTACATTTTTTTCAAATTCAAGATTTAGTTAAAGAGTTAAAGTATAAATCTGTAAGAATTAAAAAATCAGATATATCTGTAAATCTTGCTTTACCAACCTCATATGAAGATTATCAAAAAAGCTTAACAAAAAAAAATAGACATGAGTTAAAAAGAAAGAAAAGAAAATTTGCTGATGAAATTATTTCTTCAGAGTTGAAGCACTCTAATAAAGAAGATATTTTTAATATTTTTATCTCACAACATCGACAATCAAAAGGGGAGAAAGGAGAGTTTATGACTAAAAGGTTGGAAACTTACTTTAAAAATCTTTTGGAGTTAGACGGTTGGAAAATTTACTATCTAGAAACAGACAAAGGGATACTTTCTACAGCTTTTTGTTATGAAAATGAACTTGGATGCTACCTCTACAATTCAAGTAGGAATAATGAATTCAACTCAATAAATCCTGGTATTGTCATAAATGACCTAATTATTCAGAAACTTATAAGTGAAAGCATGTCTTTTTTTGACTTTTTAAAGGGTACAGAAAGATATAAGTACGATTTAGGTGGAAATTCAGTTCAGTTATATGACTTAATGATGAATATATGAATATTTTACAAATAAGTTATCATACAGCCCCTTTTAGTAGTATTGGTCAATTTGATTCAGGTGGACTAAATATTTATGTTCAGCAAATTTCAAAACATCTTTCTCAAAAACATAAGGTTACTGTTGTAACTGCTGAGAAGGCTGAAAGTTTTAAAAATCAAAATTTAGAATTTAGGTCACTAAATTTATTCGAACCGGAAATTTCTACTGAGGACAAAGAAGTCCATTTAATTGAATTTATTAAAAGATTAGAGGAAACATTTGCCCTTAAAGATTTTGATATTATCCATGCTCATTATTGGATGTCAGGATTAATTGCAAAAGATATTTCAAAAAAATTTAACATTCCTTATATTTTTACTTCTCATAGCCTCGCAGTTTTTCTTGAAGGCTACAACAAAGAGCGTGCGGATTGCGAAAAAATAGTAATGTCCTCATCTCAGTTTGTGACTGCATCAACCAATTATGAAAATATTTTGATTTCTGAGAGTTACAAAATTGACAGAAGAAAGATAAAACAAATAAACCCAGGTGTTGATTCTGAATTATTTTCACTAGATAAAAGTATAAAAAAAGAAAATATTTTTTTATCAATAGGCAGAATACAGGAACAGAAAGGTCAGATAGAAGCTATAGAGTTTTTTAATACTTTTAGAAAAATAAAAAATGATTTTAAATGTTATTTTATTGGTGGCCCTAGTGGTATTTCAGGAGATGATTACTTTTTAGAGCTTAAAAAAAGAGTAAAGGAATTAGATTTAGAAATGCATGTAGAATTTCTCGGCAATTTATCTCAAAGAAAGATTGTCGAACTACTAAATAGATCAAAGGTGTTAATCCATAGTTCGCTGTATGAAACGTTTGGCCTTGTTGCTATTGAAGCTCATTCAGTAGGTGTTCCAGTAATTAGTATTAATCAAGGCTCCTTCAAGGAGATTATTACTAATAACATTAATGGTTATGTTGCAGAATCATTTGAAGATAAGTACTTAAATGAATTTTTATTAAAAATATTTAACGATGACAACTTTAGTAATTATGTTTCAAAAAGTGCAATAAATAGTTCTAAAAAGTATGACTGGAAAAATACTTCAAAAGAATTATCAAATCTATATGAATCTTTAATCTAAAGAATTAAGAAATATAGACAATTCCCTTACATACATTTCTGGATCGGCATTCCAAGACGTAACGTGTCCAACATTCTCACTACGAATATAAGTAAAGTTTTTGTCTCTGGATTCCGCTATTACGTCTGACATTTCTACAGGAACCCACTCATCATCATCTCCATGAAATAATAGAGTAGGAATATCAGAGTTAATTACAGCATCTCTAAAGTCCATAGAGTCAAAATCTATTCCGTATCGTAATTCAGTTACGACTTTAAAGTAACTGAAGAGGCCCTGTGGCAACCAAGGAAATCTTGCTGCACCATTAACTTCTACACTTTCCCAAAAACTTATTACAGGCGCTTCCAAAATAATTCCACTTATTTTATTTGTATCATTGGAATTTTCTACCCATGAAGATACTGGACCCCCACCACCACTAATACCCCATAAAACAACATTATCAGTAATTTTTCTTGCTTCGTTAATTGCTGCATCTATATCCTTCCATTCTGATACACCATACTGGTATATTCCTGATGGATCTTGTGGAAGCCCTCTATCATTTCTATAGGAAATTACCATTGATCGAAATCCTTCATTCATTAAATCTTTTGCTCTTAGTTGTGCAAAAACCTCTCTTGAATAATCTCCTCTAAAACCATGAACAAAGATTACTATTCCGTTTTCACCTTCAGAAGTTAAATAAGCTGGGAAATCACCTATATCAGATTTATATATAATATCTTCATAATCGAGACCTACAACTGACATAGGTGTATAAATGCCTTGTGTTGCTTGACCAGACCAACCTGATGTTCCAAGAATTTTATAGACTCCACTTTCTTCATCTAAAAGAAGCCCTGAAGATGAAGAAACCCTATCTCCCTTAACAAGAGATCCGTTAATTTGTACTAATTCTCTTTCAATAATATTTCCTTCAGTATTTATTATTTTTCCAATAACTCCTTCACCATTTTGACCAATGATTCCATAGATACCATTTTCAAGCATTACTCCCCACTGTTCTTCCTCAACATTGAGACTTATAGAACTAGATGATATTTTTTCGACAACTACCCTGTCTTCTGCAGTACCAACATCTTGAGTATCAGCGAATTCTGGATTCAAACCAACTTCATATATAAGACCAGAAAAATACCACCCTGCACCAATCAGCAAAAAAGTTAATAGCGAAGTTATAGATATAATTAATTTTTTCATTTGTTTAATTCATTACTGAAAAACTCAATTAGTAAGTCTGCAAATTCTTCAGGATAATCATACATTACTCTTGTGTGACCTACTTCATAACGATGAATCTGTGTTTCTATCCCATTACTTATTGCTGATTCAATTAAATCATCCGTATGGTGTGGTAACACCCTGTCACTTTGTAACCCATTAAAAATTAAAATTGGCTGTTTTTTACTATTTTCTAAAGAAGCTGCCGGACTATTTTCTAATAAATCAATTCTCTCAAAAAGTAAAACATAGTGATATAAAGGCTCAAATAGTATTGGCGGGAACCCCTGATAAGTAAGTTCTTCTCTTACTAGAGTTTCAAAATCAAATGGAGCATCAACCAGTGCCATTGCCTCAAAATTATTTGATTTAGCTGGAGTCAAAAGCGCAACCAAAGCGCCAAGAGAAGATCCATAGATACCTATTTTTGATGAAGGGATGTTTTTTTCATCAATTAACCAATTTATAGAAGCTACAACATCATCTGATTCTTTCTGACCAGCTGAATGATGACCATCTTCGCATGTACTGTCACCATGGTCTCTCATATCTATAGCTAAAACATTAAATCCATTCTTATAAAGCATTCCAGCAACTAACAACATATCCGGGGAGTATTTACTACTTGTAAGACCATGTAGAACAATTATGGTGGGACCATTATTTTGGGATTCCATCCACCAAGAATTTAAAACAACATCTGTTCCCTCCACAGGAATATTTACAGTTTCATAGCTATCGATAAAGTATTGAGAGGGATTCCATGATACATTTTTTTCTGCAAGTGAAAATTCGTCTGGTCTATTACTTTTATCACCTTCCCAAACTTCACAAGTTACTGACGCTGCTTGACTATAAACGTAGTAACCAGCAAAAAAGTAACCACTAATAAATAGTGCTAAAACAAAAGCAATAATTTTTTTCATAAGGTTCCCATAACATATTTAGAATACACAAGAAACAAAATGTAAGTAATTCATATAAAAATTTATTAAGGTTTTTTCTTATCTTATAATTGATTTAATGAAAAAAATTATATCGTTCGCATCTGATTTTGGATTGAATGACGGATCTGTTGGTGTAGTAAAAGGTGTCATAAATAGAGTAGACCCTGAGATAAAAGTTAATGATATTTCTCATGGCATTCCTGCTCAAAATATAAAATATGGCAGTTTATTACTCATGAGAGCTATTCAGTATATTCCACAGGGAGTTCTTCTAGCAGTGGTAGATCCGGGAGTTGGGACAGAAAGAAATCCCATTGCGATAACAACCGATTGGGGAGTAATGATAGGTCCTGATAATGGATTGTTAAATCTTGCCTGTGCAACAGTTGGTGGAGCAAAACAGGCATTTGCTTTAGAAAATGAAGATTGGATAATTCCACATGAAGGTAAAACCTTTCATGCACGAGATATATTTTCTCCTTTTGCTGCTGCGTATGCGTCCAATCAGTTAAAGATTGAAGAATTTGGAAAAGAATTAAACTTAGAAGACTTAAAACAGTATTTGATTCCTCTTACTGATATTTCTGACAAAGAAATAAAAGGGGAGGTTCTTTATGTAGATCACTTTGGTAATTGTCAAACAAATATATCACCAGAAGAATTAAAAGAAAAAAATTTTCAGGTTGGAGATGTAATAAACCTCACAATTGACAATCATGAACTTAAAGTAAAATGGTGCGAAGCGTATGAAAATGATAATGAGAGAGACATAGGTATAGTTGTAGACTCATGGGGAATGGTTTCATTCTTCGTAAGTAATGGAAATGCGAGCCAACTTCTAGATTGTAAAGATAGTTCTAAAGTTAAGATTAAAATTGAAAATTCAAAGTTGAAAGTTCGATAGGGCAATGGAACCCGAAATAAAAATGATTAAAATTAATAAAATCACAAAAACTAACGTCCAAGGTCTCATCACATAATATTACATGTCAGAGTTAATTTTTGTCACATCAGATTCATGCGAGTTATGCATAAAAGGATTTAATAAAGTAAAAGTTTTTAGGTACTTTGCGTCTATAAAGCAAGTAAACGTTGAAGAAGGGTATCAAGAATATTTGTTAAGAATTCCAGTTTTGTTAAAAAATAATGAAGTTATTGAAGAGGGTATCTTTTCAAGAATAAAAATATTAAAAAAATTACTTTTCTAAATATCGATTGGTCTAGATTTGTCTCTAGTTAAATGTTGTTTCTCCAAGTATTCAATAATTTTATCTGCTACATCAACTCCACTCGCCCTTTCAATACCCTCTAAACCTGGCGAGGAGTTTACTTCAAGAACTAAAGGCCCCCTTTTAGACTGAATTAGGTCAACCCCAGCTACTGATAGTCCAAGAACTTTCGCTGCCTTGATTGCGCTATTTTTTTCTTGATCAGTTAATTTATAGTCTTCGACTCTACCACCTAAATGAACATTAGATCTAAATTCACCAGGCTTTGCCACCCTTTTCATTGATGCTACAACTTCATCACCAACTACTATCGCACGTATATCTTCACCATTTGCTTCACTAATAAATTCCTGAATAAGAATATTTGCGTCAATTTTTTTCATTGTCTCAATTGCGCTAATTGCAGCACTCATTGTTTCTGTTAGAACAACACCCCTTCCCTGTGTTCCTTCTAAAAGCTTTATTACAAATGGTGGCTCACCTACAGTATTCAAAACAGATTCAATATCTCTTGAAAGATGAACATAACCGGTAACAGGCATTTCTACACCGCTATTACCTATTAGCTGTAGTGCTCTTAATTTATCCCTAGACCTACTGATTGAAGCTGAAGAGTTGGCTGACAAAGAACCCATAAGTTCAAACTGCCTAACAACAGCTGCTCCATAGAAAGTCCATGTTGCAGCAATTCTTGGAATTACAACGTCATAATTTATTTCTCTACCTTGAAAAAATATTCTGGGTTTTGCTTTTGCTATATTCATATAACATCTTAAATAACTAACAACTTCGGTTTCATGACCCCTCTTCTTTGCAGACTCATTCAATCTGCTTGTTGAGTAAAGTGTTATATCCTGGGAAAGAATGCCAAGCTTCATTATTATTTATCCCGGTTTGGATCCGTTAGAAAACTTATAGAGGGGTTTACTACCCATCTTCTGCCTAATGCTTTTCTACCAATTAGCATTGTGTAATCCATTGGACCTCTGTCTGTGAGAGTAAGTTCAATTTTTTTTGAAATTCCATCTACTAACAATGTAGTTTTTATATAAGGCCTTCGTTCAACCTCTCCATTAGAACTTTTTATTCTTTTAAACCCAGCTAAGGGAGCAGAAGTCTTCCTCACGGTATTGTTTCTTTTCATAATTTTGAAGTTAACATACTTTACTCCACTTTTTGTCGAATATTTTATTTCTGATGCATCTATTGAAGCTAGATTTGCACCTGTATCCATCTTTGCAATAACATCTTTTACTTTTAAATCTGGTAGAGCTGCATGTTCCTTCCAACCAACAACTCTCTTTTGTCTTTTTTGTTGTGCCATTGTTATAAAATAACGTAAAACAAGACTGTACTAATAACTAATAACCCTAAGTGAAAATAAATTACTGGAAGCATAAAAAAATTGTAATTAGGTTTTCGATAGAAACAAACTACTTTTCTTGTAGAAATTCTTTTTCACTTGATATTTTATTTTTTTCAGCTTTTTCTTTTTTTAAATATAAAAAAAATGTTGCTGAAATAAAAGCAATATGGTGAATAATCATTAAATTTATTAAAGACCTTAGAACAACTGCCTCACTCCACATAACTATGAAACCAATAGTTGTTATTATTCTTAAAATATTTGATAAAAGAATTGCACGTTTATTTTTTGAAATAGCAAAAAACATATATAAAACGTTTATCGCAAAACCAGGAAGCATTACAAATTTAAACCATACTAGATCATTTGTTTGAAAATTAGCTCCAAAAATGTCTGATACTAATTGCGGAAAAAAGAATCCAATTAATGCTCCTGAAGCTACCCCTAGGCCATCAAAAAAGGCAAATATATATAATGATGAAAATTTTTTCATTGATGAATTACGGACTCACTGCTTCTGTAGTTACTTCTTCTTCCTCTTCTTCGGTTTCAATAAGCCCACAATCAATTAACACTTCTTCAGTATTTCCACCGCCAAAAACAACTCTTTCAAAAACTACAACTGCATATATTTCATCTTCAGTAAGTTTTCCTTGAAAGCCAGGCATACCTCCTATGGAGACTGTGTTTTCTGCTCCATAAGTTGGACCGACTTCTGCTTGCCATCCTGCAGAACCTAACTGTATCCATTTTGCATGATCTGCACATGTTGGAAAAGTTGTATAAAGGGCTCCACCTGTAAATGCAGGTCCAACACCTCCACCT
>CENZ01027460.1_pt1 | contig 11654 bp, 8 predicted proteins | sample 361341 | NCBI WGS metagenome assembly CENZ01 (sample SAMEA2619782, study PRJEB7988) | marine metagenome | biome: marine biome (ENVO:00000447); feature: deep chlorophyll maximum layer (ENVO:xxxxxxxx); material: "saline water (ENVO:00002010), including plankton (ENVO:xxxxxxxx)" | depth 50 m
AGTTAATGCATCGGCTGATAAACAAAAGAAAAGGTTAGGTCTATGAAAGAAATGGTCGATCTTGTCTCGAGTCTGTCATGTTTTCAAAATCCCACTGATATTATTCCAATTAATGGAGGGATCACAAATGTGAATGTTGGTGTAACTAATAATAATAAAAAATATGTAGTTCGCATTGGAAAGGATATTCCTGAACATGGAGTGATGCGTTGGAACGAATTAGCGCTTAGTAAAGCTGCGCAGAGTTTGGGTGTTTCTCCTGCTGTTGTTCATTATGAGCCAGGAATATTGGTTCTTGAATTTATAGACTCTCAAACTTTTGAGGAGGCCGACGTACGTAAGTCCAAAAATCTAATGCGGATTATAAGCTTGGTGGCAAAAACCCATCGGGAAATAGGACAGTATTTAAATACGCCAATCCTTACTTTCTGGCCTTTTCAAGTAAACCAATCTTATATGTCGAGATTAGAGTCCGATGGGTCACCTCATATGTCGAAGCTTGCTGATTTGAAACGTCAACTTGAGTTACTTCAAGATGCAACTGGGCAGGTTGATTTGGTAATTGGCCATAATGATCTTTTGGCTGCGAATATCTTGGATGATGGAGACCAGCTTTGGTTAATCGATTGGGAATATGGTGGCTTTAATACTCCACTTTTTGATCTGGCAGGTCTTGCAGGAAATAATGGTTTATCGATTTTACAAGAACAGCAAATGTTAGAGCAGTATTTTGATCGAAGTTGGGAGATATATTGGCGCCCTTATCAGGCAATGAAGTGTATATCTCTGATGCGAGAAACTTTATGGTCGATGGTTTCTGAAATTTATTCCGAAATTGAATTCGATTATGGGGCTTATACCTCCGAAAATTTAAGTCGACTTAATTCTGCAATTTTAGAATTTCAACAAATTTAGAGGTCTAAAATGAGTCTCCCGTCTTCATCAAAATTTATAATTGTGGGGGGTGGTATTGTTGGGTGCTCCACCGCTTATCATATCGCTAAATTGGGTCATGAAGTTTTGTTGTTGGAAAAAGCAGCTCTCACATCAGGTTCAACTTGGCACGCGGCAGGGCTTGTTGGGCAATTGCGTTCTAATGCAAATATTACCCAACTATTGGGTTACTCAATAAATCTTTATGATCAGTTAGAGGCTGATACCGGCCTTGCAACTGGGTGGAAGATGAATGGTGGGTTGCGGTTAGCTTGTAATCAAGAACGTTGGACAGAGGTCAAACGCCAAGCCACCACAGCACATTCATTTGGATTAGATATGCAATTATTAAGTCCCAAGGAAGCACAAGATTTATGGCCACTAATGGACGTGAGTGATGTCATTGGGGCAGCTTTTTTGCCTACTGACGGACAGGCGTCACCATCTGATATCACTCAGGCCCTAGCAAGAGGTGCTCGAAAATCTGGTGCAAAGATTTTGGAAAACTGCGCTGTGACAGAGATAATGACTGAAAATGACAAGCTGGTTGGTGTCAAAACAAAACTTGGTAATATCTCGTGCGAGAAACTAATCTTATGTTGTGGTCAGTGGACACGTGATCTTGCGGCAAGCGTTGGGGTAAGCGTGCCGCTCGTTTCAGTTGAACACCAGTATATGATTACTGAAGCATTTGGCGTTCCATCTAACTTACCTACTTTAAGGGACCCTGATAGGCTTACCTATTACAAAGAAGAAGTTGGCGGGTTGGCCTGGGGTGGATATGAGCCAAATGGGATACCGTGGGCTACTTCTGGCATCCCAGAACCTTTTGACTTTCAATTATTAGAATCGCGTTATGATCATTTTGAGCAATTAATAGAGCTTGCTTTACCTCGTGTTCCCAAACTTTCAGAAGTAGGTGTCAAGCAACTGCTAAACGGACCAGAAAGTTTTACGCCTGATGGAAACTTTATTTTGGGTGAAGCTCCTGAGTTAAAAAATTTGTACATCGGGGCTGGCTTTAATGCTTATGGTATCGCATCAGGTGGTGGCGCAGGCATGGCACTAGCAGAGTGGGTTACTAATGGAGCACCACCCTTCGATCTCTGGCCTGTCGATATTCGCCGTTTTGGGCAACCACATAAGGATATTAATTGGGTTAGATCACGCACCTTAGAGGCCTATGGAAAGCATTATACAATGGCATGGCCATCTGAGGAACATACAACTGGGCGCCCATGCCGTCGATCGCCATTATATGATACTTTGAAATCATCGGGTGCCGTGTTTGGTGAAAAACTTGGTTGGGAGAGAGCGAATTGGTTTGCTGAGCGTGATGAGGAACCCCATGATATATACACTTTTGGGCAGCCCAACTGGCATGGTGCTGTAGCTCGTGAACATAAGGCAGCCAGAGATGCAGCTGTGTTATTTGATCAAACCTCTTTCGCAAAATATATTTTGACTGGTCCAGATGCAGAACAGGCACTTCAATGGATTGCAGCAAATCGTGTTGATAAGCCAATCGGAACCATAATTTATACTCAAATGCTCAACGATAAAGGTGGAATTGAATGTGATTTGACCTGCGTTCGGACAAAATTCAACGAGTATTATATAACTACAGGTACAGGGTATGCTACTCACGATTTTGATTGGATTAGCAGAAATATTCCATCTGATCTTAATGCTCAGTTGATTGATGTGACATCATCTAATGCCGTTTTGTCGCTTTTTGGACCTAAAGCACGCGATATTTTACAGGTGGTAACTCTAAACGACGTCTCAGATAATGGTCATCCGTTTGGATTGGCACGACAGATTAGTATCGCAGGGTGCCCGGTCTTGGCTTTGCGTATTACGTATGTCGGTGAACTTGGGTGGGAACTGCATTTGCCCGTTGAATACGCACAAACTATTTATAATACATTAATTGAAGCTGGATCACCTTTGGGTTTGAGAAATGCTGGTTATCGAGCAATTGAAACCCTTAGACTTGAAAAGGGTTATCGTGCCTGGTCGTCAGATATTGGCCCCGATCATACACCAGATGAAGCAGGTCTAGGTTGGGCAGTTAAAATGAAATCTAATATTTCTTTCAAAGGGCGTGAGGCAATAGCGAAACAGAGGGCCGAGGGCATTAAAAAGATAATGGCTACATTTACCACCGACGGCCAAGTTATCCTATCGGGTCGTGAAACAATTTATCGTAATGGTGAGCGCTGTGGTTGGTTAAGCTCTGCAGGGTTTGGTCACACAATAGGCAAATTTATAGGAATGGGATATGTGCGTAATGACGGGTACATTGATCCCGATTTCGTATTATCTGGTGAGTACGAGCTAGAGGTTGCCACTAGAAGAGTAAGAGCGAATGTTTGTCTCAAACCGCTTTACGACCCTAAGTTGGAAAAGGTAAAAACATAATTTAAACTATGTTTTTGATACTTAAATATTTGATTTTTTGGCAAGCTTCGGATCCATTTACGACAAGTTGAATGGCGTTATTGAGCGAGCTCATAATGCTATCCTTGGTACTCTTAATACTTAGGCTAAATTAGCCTGAGTTAGTTTTTAAGTGGATTTATAATGGACGATCGGCTCACCAAACTGTCTATCCTGCTTTTAATGTTAGGAATGGCTCTGATCCCACTGAATGACTCATTAATTAAACTTTTGAGTTCGCGTTATCCTCTTGCTCAAATAGTGGCCATCCGCGCTTTGTTTTGTATCTTAGTAATTTCAGTAATAGGCCAGGGAGCTAAAAAAGTCTTGTTACTTCCATGGCGGACAGTAATCTTATTTTCCGTAAGGGGTATGTGTCTGGTTATTGCCATGTATTTTTTCTTTATATCCTTAGCAAGTTTACCACTATCCACCGTGGTATCTATATTTTTTATATCACCTCTTTTGATAACTTTATTGTCCTCTATAGTTCTTAAAGAGAAGATTGGTATTCATAGAGTGACTTCGGTTATTGGTGCTTTGATTGGTGTTATGTTTGTAATGAAGCCAGGCACAAGTGAATTTCATCCAGAAATGTTGTTTGCTTTAGGATCAGCGATAAGTTACGCAATATTCCAAATTTTTACACGCAGCCTTAAATCAGATGGAAATTTGCCAGCTTTGATAACAATTCAGCATCTGTGCTATTTTTTTTCTGCGTTACCCTTGCTCGCGTTTAATTGGAGTGGTGGCTTAAATTCTACTGGTAATATGTCTTTTGATTTCTTACTGCGTGCCACGGTTTCGCCCACATTCATGGAAATTATATACATTGCAATTTGTGCCGGCACGGTATTGTTTTTATCGTTAGTTTCATCTTTTGCATATAGAAATGTTGAAGCCTCATTGATTGCTCCTTTTGAGTATGTCGCTATACCCGTGAGCGTTGTATGGGGAATTTTAATTTGGGGAGATTATCCTAGCTCCACAGCATGGATTGGGATGGGTTTAATAATTTCGAGTGGAATTTATGTAGTCTACAGAGAGAGAGTTAATCAGGTTGAAACAACTTCAAGAGTGCCAATGCCAGGCTCTGCGGGGATGGTTCAGAACAAAAAAGATGACTAAAATTTTTATGTTTGACCCATCGGGTTATTTCTAAACATGAATTAAATGTCTACCCTTAACTGGTGAATTTTTTACTTTTCAGAACTTAGATTAATTTAAAACAGCTTTGGCCAAGACTGCAAATCCATCTATCAAATCTTGCTCATTTGTGTCTTCTGCAAAATCGTGACTGATACCATCTATAGATGGTACGAACAGCATTGCTGCTGGCATTATTTTTGCGATATTAGCTGCATCATGTAGCGCACCAGATTGAATATCTCTCCATCGCATTGGGCAAATATTTTCTGCAGCATCACGAAGCATTATTTGCAAAGGTTTGTTCATTTGAACTGGCTTCAGTCCGTGCATTTCACTAAACTCAACTGACGAGCCATCTCTATCTGCCACTTCACTTGCTGAGCTTCTAATTATATTCTCCATTTTATCTAAGCGTTGATTATCGCTATCTCGCCATTGCATAGAAAAAGTACATTTCCCGGGTACTATCGAGTGGGCATCGGGCTCTACCTTAACATGGCCAGTTGTCCATACGGTTGAGGGAGTGACAACATTTCTAAAGCGTTCGTTGATTAATTGGCTGAAGTGTAGCATTGATTGATATGCATCAACTCGTCGATGCATCGGGGTAGTGCCGGCATGGTTCTGTTGTCCGAAGAAGGTCACCCGCATATCTCGGATACCCACAATATCTGTCACTATACCTACCGTATGATTAGTCTCGTATAACCAAGGCCCTTGCTCAATATGACATTCCAAAAATCCAGTGAAACGCTTCGGATCAACAAAGTCTTGGGTGATGTGAGCAATCTCTCTTCTTGCACTAGAAAAACTTATACCATCTTTATCAATTAATTTGTCGGCCTCCTCTAGTGAGAGTGCCCCTGTCCATATAGAACTGCCAGTGGTCACACCAAAACGGCCTTCTTCGTCTTGAAAGCTGACTACAGAAATTGCTGGCCCATGATTTTCGTGTGACATTCGCGCTAATTCTAAACCACTTATTACCCCAAGCGCGCCATCAAGCCACCCTCCTTGAGGTTGCGTATCTGAATGTGAACCAATTAAAATTGAACTGTTTTTAGCTAGTCCAAAAAGGTTGCCAACTGGGTCAAAATGAGGTGTTAACCCCACCTCTGAAAACTTATCTGACAACCAATTTCTAGCTGCTAAATCTGCCTCTGAGTATGCTTGTCTTACTACTCCCCTTCCAACACCAGATGCGCCTATAGCTCGAAGTTCATGAAGATCAGAAAGAAATCTTTTTTTATTTATATGCATTTGTCAAATTTGCCTATTAACCCTCCTAAAAACTTAGGTTCCTGTGCTTAAAAACTTTTCCATTAAATAGGGACCAGAAATTACTGGCTCGTTATCGCTTTCGCCTATTGGATAAATTTTTGCCTCCCAATCAGGTTGGTGAAAAAATGCAAGACTTTTGCGGCCTGGTTGGTTTGGTTTTGCTATGACGCGATGTAGTGTCGACTTCCATCTTCCACCGGTCCAGAGTTCCATTAGGTCCCCAATGTTAATCACAAACGTGCCTTTAATTGCAGGGACATCTACCCATCGATTTTCTATTTTTAATTGCAGGCCTGATGTATCTGGTTGTGGCAGAAGAATGGTTAGTGACCCGTAGTCTGTATGCGCCCCCGCTCTTTGTTGACCCTCTTCAGGAACAACGGTTGTTTTTGGATAATGAAGTGCGCGTAGTGCTGAGATTGGAAACTCATTATAATTTTTAAAGAAATTAGGTTCGAGTTTTAATGCTTCAGCAAATGCTGACATAATTTTCACTGCAAGCTTTTCCATCTCGATATAATAGTCAGTCCAAGCCTCTTGGAAGCCCTCAATTTCCGGCCAAATTGTGGGCTGATAACAGAATTCATACGCCCGATTATCGTTAATTTTTTTTGTAGGAGTTTTTATTGGTCCACCGTTAAAGCTTTCTTTTAGATCTGGTGGTGTTTTTTCTCCCTTTGAGGCGGCTAACGCTTCTTTGTTTGGTCCGATCCAACCATATGGATACCCAGGATAGGGTGCGCTTACTCTCTTTTTATCTTCTGTTTTCTGTGAGAAAAATTGCCCAACGGACTTCCATAGGCTTTCAATGACATTGACTGGTACTCCATGATTTTCTACTAGCAAAAACCCAATTTCACTACAAAACCTATCCAGATCTGTGCAGTACTTTTCGCGTGAGGCTCCTGTTGAATTTTCAAATTCGCCAAGATTGAATACAGGAAGCCTCGTCACGATTACGCCTATTATTTTTAGATGATGGTTGAAGTGGAATAATTAAATTGAGAAAATTTACCCACCCATGATTGCTTTTACTTCAAGAAATTCCTCAAATCCCCATTCAGCTTTCTCCCGCCCGTTTCCAGACTGTTTGTATCCACCAAAGGGAGCATCTGCCCCACCAGAACCATAATTTAAATGGATTTGGCCGGCTCTTAATCTTCTAGCAATTGCAGTTAAATCTTCTTTGTTTTTTCCCGCCACATAAGCGGCTAGTCCGTACTCAGAGTCATTTGCTATGGATATAGCCTCGTCAATATCTGTATATGTAATGATGGACAAAACTGGCCCAAAAATTTCTTCGCGTGCAATTGTCATATCGTTAGTTACATCACCAAAAACTGTTGGTTTAACATAATAGCCTTTATCAAGACCATCAGGTTTTCCAGTGCCCCCTACCAAAAGCGTGGCACCTTCGGAAACTCCAGCATCAATAAGCGTTTGGACTTTGTTGAATTGAATATCACTTACAAGTGGTCCAATTGTGGTGTCATTAGCTTTTGGGTCCCCCACTGTTGTATTTTCTGCTTCTTTAATTGCCAGGGCAAATGCCTCGTCTTTTCGGCTCTCCGGAACTAGCATACGGGTTGGAGCATTGCATGATTGACCTGTATTGTTCATACAAAGTTCAACCCCGGCCATCACGGACTTTTCAAAGTGATCATCGTCGAGAATTATGTTAGGAGACTTACCACCTAGCTCTTGACTAACTCGTTTAACACTGTCTGCTGATGCTTTCGCTACTGCTACTCCACCTCGCGTTGAACCTGTAAATGACATCATATCAATATCAGGATGTGAGGACATTGCTTCGCCTACCTCTGGACCTAGCCCATTCACGAGATTAAAAACTCCAGATGGTACATTCGCTTCATGTAATATTTCTGCAATAACCATTGATGATAGGGGTGCAATTTCTGATGGTTTTAGGATGGCAGTGCATCCTGCAGCAATACAAGGCGCAAGCTTAGATACAACTTGGTTCACAGGCCAATTCCAAGGCGTAATTAAACCGCATACTCCAATTGGTTCATGTCTAATAAGAAATTTGCCATGCGAAAATTCAAATTCATGATTACTAAGAGATCGTATTGCTGCTTTTAAATGCCCCAGTCCTACCATTGCCTGTGCTCCTCTTGCCAAACTTGTTGGAGCTCCCATTTCAGTTTGAATTGCGTCGGCAACGTCATCAATTCGTCGTTTATAAATTTCTCTAATTGTGGTGAGTAATTCAATGCGCTCCGCGACAGGTGTCTTTGAATAACTCTCGAACGCAGATTTGGCAGCGCTTACTGCTAAATTAACATCGGCCTGGGAACCTAACGAAATGGTTGCAACAGCTTCTTCAGTCGCTGGGTTAATAACGTCAAGGGTTTTTGGCTCGGATGGTTTTGTCCAAGCGCCATTGATGTAGAAGTCTAGTTTTTCCATAAAGGGTTCCTTCAGAATTTCGCAGTGTTATTTTATAATCAACACTTATTCTTTCTACGTCTAGTTGCAAGATCAAACTCTCATTAGGGACCGCATAATAGTCCATAGAGAATAATATTTATTTCGCAAGATAGTCATAAGCAGACAAAGCATGTGTCCTTATTATATGTAGATAATCATCGATTGGAACATTTTCATTAATGGAGCCCATGCCGGTCGGGGTTGGGCCATACACGTAGGCAGGAATATTATTGTATCTCCATAACCTTGCATCAGTACCACCTAAACTCACCACCGGCTCTGGTTGAAAACCTTTTAACTCTTGTACGTTACTTTTCAGAATCTGCATCATATCTCCCTCTGGGTCACAATGAGATGGAGGATTTAGCATATTTTGCTCCATAGAAACTGCAGGAAATTTTTTAGCGATTTCATTAATAGAATTTAAGATTTTATCTAGGTTGCAGCCAACTGGAAGTCTAATATCAGCCTCAAAAGAACACTCTGAAGGGACCATATTATTTTTTAAACCACCAGAGATTGTCCCAATATTAAGTGTAATTTTGGGGGCTATGATGGATGCGCCAATTCCCATCCCTTGATCAAACGCATCTGCTGATTTTTGTTGAGCATTTAATAGATTGAGTGGGACCTCAGGATCTAAGGCTTCGAGGGTTTGCAGCTCTTTTATTAAATCTGTGGCTATTAAAGTGGCTGATTTTGATAAATGTGTGTAAGCACCATGAGAACCATCTGTTCGAACTTTGAATGTTAGCCACAATAAGCCTTTTTCCCCATACCTAATCGTAAAGGGACTTGACGGTTCTCCATTAAGGCAGCAATCACCCAACGCCTCAGGCTCATTATCTATCAGCCACCTACTTCCCCAAGGTCCAAAAGTTTCTTCATCAGATACACAAGTCAGCGTTAATTTTCCTGAAAATTCTGACCTGAATTTGTTCAATATAATATAAGTCCAAATGCTTGCACTCGTCCCGCATTTCATATCAGTCGAACCGCGGCCATATATTTTATCTTCAATGATTTCACCGCTCCAAGGAGGCGTAATCCACCCTTCCTGTCTAAAATTTTCTGTCACAGGAAATACGTCAATGTGACCGTTTAGTACTAAATGTCGACCCGGGGTCACTCCATTAATTGATCCGACAATATTGGGCATTGTTTTTTGCGGTGCAACCCAACGAAATGGCATTTCGTGATTTTCTAGCAGTTTGCTTATGACTTTAGCAGCTGCCGTTGTGTCACCGGGTGGGTTAGGACTTTTAGCTCGAATGAAGTTTTGAAAAAATGAGATTATTTCATGCTTCTCATTTTCTATACATTGTAAGATCTCACTTTTGGTAGACATATCAAAGATCCATAATTTTGAATAGCCACTACTTTGTATACGTAATCCTAGGATTTTGAAAACCCCGTGTGGATCACGGATTTTGATTTCTAAAAAATACTATTACTGATTAAAATTTAGGCAATTAATTAATAACTTGACGTAATTAGTAAACATTCAACGTTTTTGCTTTTCTGTTACATTGTAATGGTAAATGGTGTGAGGCCAGGGAGAAGTGAAATGAGTTTTTCGTATAGGCAGTTCTGTCCAATAGCAATGGCGGCCGAAGTATTAGAGTCTAGATGGACATTGCTTATTATTAGAGAGTTATGTTTAGGATCCAAGCATTTTAATGAGATTCGAAAAGGCGTGCCGAAAATGTCTCCAACGCTTCTTTCCAAACGATTAAAAGAGCTCGAGTGGCATGGTATACTAAAACGGGCCGCATGTCCTAGTGGCTCGCGGAAAACCGAGTATGTTTTAACACAAGCTGGAAATGAACTCTTCGACGTTATTTGTGCTGTAGGCACCTGGGGTAAACGATGGATAGATATGAGACATCATCTCGATAGCGCTGAGGAGAACTTATTAATTTGGGATATTCGAAGAAATCTTCGCATTGAGAGTTTTCCAATAGATAAAGCCGTTCTACAAATTTATTTTAAAGATGTCCCTAAGAAAACGTCAAATTGGTGGTTCGTTTTTGATGGAAGGCAGAGGCCAGATGTTGGCTATCTCGACCCAAGTTTAGATGTAGATCTATATATAGAAACTAGTCTTTCTTCACTTACAAAGATATGGCTCGGAGAGAGTACTCCCTCCATTGAACAAGAAACCGGTTTTTTTGAGCTAGATGGCTCACAAAAACTGATAGAAACTTTCGAAAGTTGGTTCGGAAGCAGTAATTTTGCTTCTATTCCAAAACTAGCAATAGCCTCCTAATTCAATAACTACTCTATTATCAAATTTTTAATAAACACTCGTGCTTTTACGCAAGTTTCAAACCTATCGTAACTAAGTCTCGAGAAAACCGCAGGCTATCAGATGGCATTTCTCCGTCGAGAATTCTTGCCTGCTCGAACAATACCCGGCATAGAGATTTTTGAGTTTCCGAAGGAAGCGCTGGTAGCTTTTTTATCAATTCATGGCTAGTGTTAATTTCTAATATTTTCTTACTACCCTCAAAGTCTGGGTTTTGAGCTTTAAGGATTCTTTCTAAATTAAAATCTAATCCACCTTCACCAGCTACGAGGCGCACAGGGCTATCTACAAGATTGTTAGACGCTTTTACATCCTCCACCATCTCACCAAGGCATTCCTTTATGATGGGTGAATAAGTTTCATCGGCGTTCTCGGTCTCTTCAACATCCCCATCCTTAACTTCACCAAGTTTTGCGATATCATACTTTTCTCGAGATATAGAAACAAAGTCTTTTTCCTCAAAGCTTCTCATTTGAGAAGTCCAAAACGCGTCGATAGGGTCCGTCATAAGCAAAACATCAATACCTTTTGCTTTGAACCCTTCAAGATGCGGACTTGATTGAGCTTGTGCCATCGTATCTGCGGTTAAAACGTATATTTTATCCTGCCCGTCCACCATGGATTCGATGTAGCTTTGGAGTGTGATTAATTTATCCTCCTTGAACGAGCGTACCCTTATAATTTCTGCAATTTTGTCCTTATTTTCGATGTCTTCATACAAACCTTCCTTAAGTACTTTACCAAATTGTTCCCAGAATGCATCGTATGCTACTTCATCTTTTTTCAATCTTTTCTTTAGTTCGGAGAGGACGCGTTTTGTGAGAGATTTAGAAATTTTCTTTAGTACTGGATTATTTTGGACCATCTCGCGGCTGACATTTAGATCTAAGCTTGTGGTGTCTAGGATGCCTTTAATGAACCTAAGCCAAGTTGGTATAACCCCTTCCAGGTCATTACTTATAAAGACCCTGTTTATATAAAGATTTACCTTTGTTTTTCGTTCTGGATCAAAAAGATCAAACGGTGCCGTTTTGGGAATGAAGAGGAGATTAGTAAATTCTAATGTGCCCTCAGATTTATTATGAAGAGT
>CENZ01204217.1_pt1 | contig 11636 bp, 6 predicted proteins | sample 361341 | NCBI WGS metagenome assembly CENZ01 (sample SAMEA2619782, study PRJEB7988) | marine metagenome | biome: marine biome (ENVO:00000447); feature: deep chlorophyll maximum layer (ENVO:xxxxxxxx); material: "saline water (ENVO:00002010), including plankton (ENVO:xxxxxxxx)" | depth 50 m
TGCTGCTGGAGATAATTATAATATTGAAAGATTATGGTATTTAATCACTGACATCTACTTACATTCATCAGATGGAAGCAGTAAGCTCTTAAAAGAAGTTCACTTTATTGATGCCAATGATCGTTCTACTTTTAGTATTGATGCTGGTGAGTTAGATAATGGAATTTATTCAAAAATAACTTTTACTATGGGACTAGACTCCAATTTAAATATAGATAACAAATATGTAAATCAAAGCTGGCATGATGATATGTTTTGGCCAAATACTCCAATGATGGGAGCTGGAGGATATCATTACATGAAGCTTGAAGGGTCTTTTGACACAGTAGCAACCAAATATAATGCACATACAGGCCCAACTATGGCTATGGATATGTCTTTTGATAAAGAATTTGATATTTTTTTAAATGTTGATGATGATTTAGGTGATGTCAATTTATCTGTAAACATGGAAATTAATAATTGGTTTCAAAATCCGAACACAATATCTTTTCATGACTTTCCAAATGGCATGATGGGTAGTATGAATATGCAGCATAAGTTTGAAGCTAATGGAGAGGCAGACGTGTTTTCAATTACAACAATAAATCGGTGATTAAACTTAATAAGGTATTGTATGCCTTATGTTGTTTAATTTTTTTGCTTTCATGCAAAAAGGACTTCCTTATTATACAAGGTTGTACAGATAAAAGTGCTTTAAATTATAATAGCTCTGCAACTTATGAAGATGGAAGTTGTGATTACGATACGTTAATCCCATATCAAACCACTCCTTACATGATTATTATTCCAGAAGGATTTCCAGATATGGATATCCCCGAAAATAATCCTATGACAGTAGAAGGTGTTGAGCTTGGTAAAAAGCTTTTTCATGATCCTATTCTAAGTGGAGATGGGACACTAAGTTGTGCATCTTGCCATATGCAATCCTCATCATTTTCTGACCCAAATCGATTTAGTACTGGAATTAACGGTATACAAGGATCAAGGAATGCTAGTGCGATAATTAACTTAGGATGGACTAATAGTTTTAATTGGGACGGAAGTGCTTCTACATTAGAAGAGCAAGGTTTTGAGCCAGTTATTAATCCAATTGAAATGAATAATACTTGGCCAAATGTTGAGAACGTATTAAATGCAGATACAAATTATAAGGAACTTTTTCGCAGAGCTTTCAATACTCAGAAAATAGACTCTACACATGTAGTGATGGCGATTGCACAATTTGAACGCACTTTGATTTCTGTAAATTCTAGATATGATAAGTATTTAAGACAAGAGTTGCAATTAACACCTTCCGAATTGAATGGATATGTTATTTTTAATTCAGAACAAGGTGATTGTTTCCACTGTCATGGTACAAATAAGCTAATGGATAATTCATTTCATAATAATGCATTAGATTTAGAGCCATTTTTGGATAATGGTTTGGGACAAGTTACAGGCCTAGCTTCCGATTATGGAAAATTCAAAACACCAACACTCAGAAATATTGAGTTTTCCGCACCCTATATGCATGACGGTAGATTTGCTACTTTGGAGGAAGTTGTAGAACACTACAATAGTGGCGGGGAATACTCCTCCACTGTGGATCCTTTGATGAAAAAATTGGGAGTAGGATTGCAACTCACCAATCAGCAAAAGGAAGATTTAATTGCTTTCCTGAAAGCATTATCAGATACTGATTTTATCAATAACCCTGATTTTACTCCTTAATAAATTTAGCTGTACGATTTCCTAATTTAACAAAGTAAATGCCGGCCGCTAGTCTGCTGATGTTTAACTCATGAGTTATTGTCTTTTTTTCTTCTGAAAAAAGCGTTTTACCTAAGATGTTTTGAATTTGGATATTAGTATTTATATCCGCTTGTACATATAGCTTCTTTTGAGTTGGATTTGGATAAATTAAAAGCGCCTCTTTTACGGTTATATCATCTAGCTTTGTAGTTATACTATCTCCACTAAAAAAACTCAAACCTCCACAATAGTTGCCAACTACCATATCAGGAATCTGATCATTATTTACATCTTTTATACTTAATGCAGTTTTACCTCCTTCCATTATATTTTGCTCTTGATTGCTTACCAAGTTAAAACTACCTGATAAGTTACCATCAATATCATTGTAGTGATAAATGGCACCAGTATAAGAGCCGACATATAAATGATAGACGCTATCAATATCTACCATATGTGGTGTGCTAAAACCAGAAGAAATAGTAGCAGAATCTACATCAATCCCACCAAAATTAGTGATGATTGAATCAAAAACTGCTGTTGTGCTTGTGCCATTGTTTGGGAAATAACTGAGTTGTCCTGTTTTGTTACCTACCAGCAAATCATTTAGTCCATCTCTATTTACATCAATAATTTGAGGTGCAGAAAAATAGCCAACATCTATTTTCTCATAATCTGCTACTGCAAGGGTAAATGAGGATACAGCTCCTGCATCATTGGTAAAATAATGCAATTTTCCATCAGCATCACCTACAATCAAATCTTTAAAGCCATCTCCATTCAAATCACCAAATGCTGGGTAGATATTAAGTGCAGGAATGTTCAAAATAATATTCAAATTAAGTGCTGATATTCCAGCAAAATCTCTTGTTATCAAATCATAAACTGGCTGTGTAATGCTGCCAATATTTTCAAAAAGTGCAAGTCCAGAAACATCATTGCCACTTACATCATGATAGCCATAATTCCCAACTACAATATCCATCAGGCTATCATTGTTATAATCGAAAAAAACAGGGTAAGCCCCCTCTCCCAAATCTATCATATCTTCTTGCAAGAATGCTTTACTTACAAAATTAAAATCAGGAAGTGTATTGGTGCCGCTATTGGAAAACAGCCACATGCTTTTAAAATTTTCAGCATTAGCTTGGCTGTTGGTTGCCACTAGCAAATCCTTTTTTCCATCATGGGTCAAATCCAAATAAAAGGAGGCTGGAAACAAATGTAAATCAGTTGCTAGTGTATTATTGTTGTTTGCAGGAAAGGTGCTATCAACAGCACTCATATTTGCATACATGCTATCACCACCATTTATTAGTAGATTCAAATTGGTATAACTGATATCTCCTAATATTATATCTTTATCATTATCATCATCAATATCGATTGCAAGCAGAGTTGATCCCGCATGTTTTTGCTTGCTGTAGGATGTATAGGGTATAAAAGGAGGGGAACAACTATCAGGATGACAAGTTGTGCAATTGATTAAATAGCTATTCAATCCTTCAAAGAAATTTCCCCAACAGCTTTCCTCCTTTCTATAAGCTATAGTATCACAACTTCCAGTTAATTCTATGGCCATATTTCTATGTAACTCCACAAAACCTCCAATAATTGAAAAGGTAAGTATATCTAAATCCCCATCATTATCTATATCAGTAATTGCCGGTATGTCAGCACCACTTACATAAAGATTTAAGTTTGAACTTCCATAATCTGACATAATTAGTGGGGTTATCATACTAAAGGAAAGAGAGCTGGTTGACGTGTTCTTTAATACCGAAATTCCAGCAGAAGAATAGGTAAAAATATCCTCTTTTCCATCACAGTTATAATCGGCAAAAATTAACCAATCGTGCAAATCGTTTGAAAAAGCGGAGCGATATTCTGGAGCAAATACATATTTCCCATTTATGTTTAGAAATGGCGTAAGTTTATTTCCTGTCCTATCAAAAATAACAAGGTCTTTTACGCCATCAAGGTTAATATCAATTTCAGACGGTTGTGCAGCATTAATACCGCCAGCCCAAGCATAATTGAAATGTATACCATTTTCCATTGCAGCAATAGAAGTGTCTCTATTAAAATTGATTTGAGCAAAAGTTGAGCAAAACAGAAAAATTGTAATTAAAAAAATGAGGGTTTTTTTCATTTCATTCAAAATAATGAATACAAAGAAAGCGAAAAAATAGCAATCTTATCTCAAAAAACTTCATATTTAATACTCAAATAAATGCCCTGATATTTTATTGTGTATGTAAGAATGAAATTCTATATTTGCCGTTCGAATTTTTTAGCTAAAATAAAATTAAGAAATAATGCAAAATAGAAACGCAATTAAAGTATTCGCTTTGCTATTCACTATCGTTTGCTTATATCAACTATCCTTTACTTGGGTGGCTGATGCTGTCCAACAAGATGCAGTTGAATATGCTAATACTTATGTTGAAAGCAATAAAGAAGAACTGATCTCAACATTATCAGAAAGCTCCAATGACAGTTTAATAGACACTACCATTGTAAATGAATATCTTAACGCCGAAGCTTACAAAAAAGAGAAATATTATCTAGATTCAATAAGCAGTGAAAAGGTTTATGATATTTGGGTGAAAGACTATACCTACAAAGAATGTCAGGAGAGAGAAATCAACTTAGGGCTTGACCTTAAGGGCGGAATGAATGTGACTTTGGAAGTTTCAGTTGTAGATGTGATTAGAGCCTTGGCAAATAATACAAATGATGAGAACTTCAATATTGCAATTGCAAATGCTCAGCAAATGCAAAAGAACTCCCAAGATGATTTTGTTACTTTATTTGATTTAGAATACGAAAAACTATCTCCAAACAATGGTTTAGCTGTGTTGTTTATGGCGCAAATGAGAGAAGAGGTTAAAATAAATGCCACTAATAAAGAAGTAGTTACGGTAATAAGAGTAGAGGTAGAGGATGCTATTAGTCGTTCATTCAATATTTTGCGTTCTCGTATCGATAGATTTGGTGTTACCCAACCTAATATTCAAAGGTTAGAAAATTCTGGTAGAATTTTGGTAGAACTTCCTGGAATTAAAGAGCCAGAAAGAGCTAGAAAGCTTTTGCAATCAACTGCTAAATTAGAGTTTTGGGAAACCTATGAGTATGCGCAATTATTATCTTCATTAGAGGATGCTAATCGATATTTAAGAGAAGAATTAGCGCTTAATGACACTACTGCTAAAAAAGAAGTAGAGGAACTTTTATCAACTAATTTAAATACTGCAGAAAATGAAGATGCTTCAACTCTACAAGAAGATACATCTGCTAATTCACTATTGAGTAAGTTAGATGGTGATTCGGCAATTGCTGATACCTCTGATGCGCAACTTTCTTTTGAAGAATTTGCAAAAGAGAATCCGCTTTATGCAGTGCTTTATCCAAATATCGATCAGAATAACAGGCCAAATGAAGGTCCTGTAGTGGGCTATTGCAGCATTAAGGATACTACAGTGCTTAATCAATATTTAGGAGATGTAGAGTTGATGAAAAACTTCCCACTTGATGTAAAATTTGCTTATACGGTTAAGCCATATGATCCTGATGGTAAGTTTATGCAATTGGTAGCCTTAAAACAAAGTGGAAGAGATGGTAAAGCATCATTAGAGGGAGATGTCGTAACAGATGCTAGACAAGAATTCGGCCAATTTAATGCAAATCCTGAGGTGTCTATGACTATGAATTCAGAGGGGGCAAAGCAGTGGAAAAGACTAACGGCAGAAAATATAGGGAAAAGTGTAGCAATCGTTCTAGACGGATTTGTATACTCTTTCCCAACAGTCCAAAGTGAAATTTCAGGAGGTCGTTCTCAAATTACTGGAAACTTTACTATTAATGAGGCTAACGATTTAGCCAATATTCTAAAATCTGGAAAATTACCAGCTCCAGCTCGTATTATTGAGGAAGCCATTGTCGGGCCATCTTTGGGTGAGGAAGCGATAAATGCAGGATTAAAATCATTTATTATTGCACTTGTTATTGTGCTTATTTACATGATTTTTTATTATTCTGGTGCAGGTTTGGTATCTAACATTGCATTGCTGGCTAATATTTTTTTCATATTTGGTGTACTTTCTTCAATTGGAGCAGTATTAACACTACCGGGAATAGCAGGTATAGTGCTAACCATTGGTATGTCAGTAGATGCAAATGTGCTTATTTATGAAAGAATTCGTGAGGAATTAAAAGGAGGAAAAGGAATTCGTTTAGCGATAAAGGATGGTTATAATAATGCCTATAATGCTATTATTGATGCCAATGTTACCACTTTGCTTACGGGGATTGTACTTTACACTTTTGGAACTGGCCCAATTAAAGGATTTGCTACTACTCTTATTATAGGTATCCTTACTTCACTTTTCTCAGCTATCTTTATTACACGCTTAGTGATATCTTGGAGGTTAAATAAAAACAAAGAAGTAAAATTTGCTACCAAACTCACTGATGGTGCATTCAAAAACACAGCTATTGATTTCCTTGGTAAAAGAAAAAGATTTTACATTTTCTCAGCACTTATTATATTAATGGGAATTTTCTCATTGGTAACTAAAGGGTTGAATTATGGAGTTGATTTTGTTGGTGGAAGGTCCTATGTGGTTCGCTTTGATAATACAGTAGATAATGAAAGATTAAGAGCTGAACTGACAACTGTTTTTGTAGATAGTGAAGGATTGAAATATGCTCCTCAGGTAAAAACTTTTGGAGACGATAATCAGGTAAAAGTGACTACTAAATTCATGATAGATGAAAACTCTGCAAACGCAGATGAAATAGTTGAAGCAAAATTGAATGAAGGGCTTGCTAAAATGAGCATGAATTATCAAGTAATGAGTTCGCAAAAGGTCGGCCCAACAATTGCTGATGATATTAAAGATGCTGCAGTATGGTCAATATTTTTCTCTTTGCTTATTATCTTTTTATATATTCTTTTTAGATTTAGAAAATGGCAATTCTCTTTAGGTGCAGTTGCTGCAGTATTTCATGATGTCCTAATTGTGCTTTCTATTTTTTCTGTCTGCTATGGAATAATGCCTTTTTCATTGGAGATTGACCAAGCCTTTATTGCGGCTATTTTAACCATTATAGGATATTCACTTAACGATACGGTTGTTGTTTTTGATAGGGTGAGGGAGTATCTCGGAATGCATAAAAAACGCGAAATTGAAATGGTGATGAATGGTGCACTTAATAGTACTTTAAGTAGAACGATTAATACTTCCATGACTACATTCTTTGTGCTTTTAGTAATATTTATTTTCGGGGGAGAAGTAATTAGAGGATTTATGTTTGCTTTAATGGTGGGTGTGCTTGTAGGAACATATTCTTCACTTTTTGTAGCCTCGCCAATAATGCTTGATACCCTTAAAAGAAAAAATATTAAAGAATAAATAGATTATTTATTTTATATAATAAGCCCTTTACTTAAGAGGGCTTTTTTTATTTTTGCTTTATGTTATTATTTATAGGGGGTGCTGAGATATTAATTATTCTACTTTTTGTTGTGCTTTTTTTTGGTGCCAATAAAATTCCAGAATTGGCAAAAGGATTAGGTAAGGCCATGCGCGAATTGAAAGATGCATCCAATGAGATTAAAAAAGATATTCGCGAAAGCACTAATAAAATAAAAGACGACCTTGATATAGATAAATAATGACGGAGGCATTCTTTTTTATTTTCGGATTCGTATTGCTTTATTTAGGAGGTGAGTCTTTAGTAAAAGGTGCAGTATCTCTTTCAGCTAAGTTAAGAATATCAACATTAATTGTTGGGCTTACAATTATCTCTTTTGCAACTTCTGCTCCAGAACTTTTTGTGAGTTTGCAAGCCGCATTTGAAGGAAAATCAAACATAGCTTTTGGGAATGTTATTGGTTCTAATATTGCTAATATAGCATTGGTATTAGGTCTTACTGCCATGATTTTTAGGGTAAAAATCAGTAAACAAACGCTACAATTCAATTATCCATTTATGCTTCTTTCTTCCATAGCACTAGCGGTTGTTTTGTATTTTACAAATGTATTAAGCACTGCAATTGGTTTTGTATTTATAGCTACATTGCTGTTGTTTTTAGCCTATTTGGTTAAGCAAGCTAAATTAGATAGGGTAACTAATTCGCATCAAGAAGAACAAACAAAATCGTCCATATTGCAGGCTTATGGCGGAATATTATTAGGAATTGTCTTACTCAAATTTGGAGCAGACTGGCTAGTTGAAGGCACTATCTATATTGCAAAATCTTTAAATATTTCTGATAGAATTATTGCCGTCAGTGTATTAGCAATAGGCACAAGTATTCCTGAATTGGCTACTTCTATAGTTGCCGCACTAAAAAAGCAAGAAAATTTAGCTGTTGGCAATCTTATTGGCTCAAATATTTTTAATGTTTTGGCTGTACTTGGTATTACTGCTGCAATAAAACCTTTAACAGTTAATGATCTTCAAATTATATCATTTGATATTTCATGGATGTTAGGCATTTCCTTTGTATTAGGAATTTTTATTTATGTACGGTCTAAATATGTAATTAGTAGAAAAGAAGGTGCTTTTTTGTTTCTGCTTTACTTAGCTTACATTTTCTTTTTAATCAATAAATAAAAAAAGCAGCCAGCTAATGAGTGCCTTTTCCTAATGTTTAAAAATTAATATTAAACTTTTGCTGATTTTACAGTTTGTATAATTCTTGCTGCAATTTTGTAAGGATCTCCATTTGAGGCTGGTCGTCTATCTTCTAACCACCCTTTCCAACCTTGTTCAACTGTTATAATTGGAATTCGGATTGAAGCTCCTCTATCTGAAATTCCATAAGAAAAATCGTTAATGGAAGCTGTTTCATGTAAACCTGTTAGTCTTTGTTCATTGTATTCCCCATAAACTGCAATATGTTCATTTGTAACAGGTCGGAATGCTTCACATATTTTCTCATAGGTTTTTTGATTGCCACATTCCCTCAAAGTAGAATTAGAAAAATTAGCATGCATCCCTGAGCCATTCCAATCTCCTTTTATAGGTTTTGGATGGTATTCTATGTAATAATTGTAGTCTTCTGTGAGTCTATCTAGCAAATATCTTGCTACCCAAAGTTCGTCTCCTGCTCTTTTGGCGCCTTTTGCAAACAATTGAAATTCCCATTGTCCGCATGCAACTTCTTGGTTTATACCTTCAAAATTAATTCCAGCTTCTATACAAATGTCAGCATGTTCTTCTACCAAATTTCTGCCATGGGTGTTTTTCCCTCCTACAGAGCAATAGTACAATCCTTGGGGTCCTGGATAGCCGCCCAAAGGAAAGCCTAATGGTAATTGAGTGTCTACATCCATTATAAAATATTCTTGTTCAAATCCGAACCAGAAATCATTATTGTCATCATCAATTTGTGCTCTTGCGTTTGATTGATGAGGCGTCCCGTCTGCATTCAAGACCTCAGTCATTACCAAAAAGCCATTTACTCTTTCTGGATCAGTAAAAATAGCAACAGGTTTTAATAAACAATCAGATGAATTTCCTTCTGCTTGTTGGGTTGAACTTCCATCAAAAGACCAAATAGGACAGTCCTCTAATTTACCACTAAAATTATTTACCACTTTGGTTTTGCTTCTCATGTTTTGAGTAGGAGCGTAACCATCAAGCCATATATATTCAAGTTTGGATTTTGCCATTTTTTTTATTTTAGAATTAGTAATTTTCTTTAACAATTACAAAAAAACAATTTTTTATTTTTCACTTAATTATTTGAACAGTTCGTTTTTGCTTGACTTATCAAAACTTTATTAACAAATGATTGTTTTATTAAAATATAGCATTTTATTGTATTTGTAAATTATTCTTTATTTTAGCAAAGTTTTAAAAAATGAAAAAGATGAATAATTTCTTAAAAATCATATTGTTGAATTTATGCTTGCTTGTAGCATTACAAGTTGGCGCTCAAAGCAGCAATTATTCCAAAACTAAAAAGGCGGATAAAGCATTTTTGGTAGAACAGTACTACAAAGCTGCTGACCTTTACAAGAAAGCATATAAAAAAACCAAGAATAGGGCATTAAAGGCAGAAATCACTTTTAAGCAAGCAGAATGTTATCGATTAACCGGATTGGATAGAGATGCAAAACGAGCTGAAAGTTATTATAAAAGAGCAATAAAAGCCAAATATCCTGATGTTATTGTGTATTTAAGGTATGCAGACATGTTGAAGAAGAATGCCAAATACTCAGAAGCATTAGAGCAATATAAAAAATATGTAAAGCTTAACCCTACTGATATTAGAGGAGAAAAGGGAGTAAAATCTTGTAAATTAGCTGTTGACTGGGAAGCAAATCCTACGCGTTATAAAGTTGCAATTATGCCTATTGTAAATTCTAGATATGCCGATTTTTCCCCTGCATTTGGAAATAAAGAATATACAGAAATTTATTTTGCGTCTTCGAGAAAAGGCTCAACCGGAACTGAACTGGACGAAAGAACAGGGGAGAGCTTCATGGATATTTACAAAACAAGAATTGATAAAAAGGCAAAATGGAGATCTCCTGTTCCAGAAATGGAAACTATAAACACAGAAGCAAATGAAGGTCCAATGTATTTGAATGAAAGAGGAAGTGTGATGTATTTTACAAAATGTAAAGTAGAAAAGAAAAAACAATTGGGATGCGATATTTTCGTATCACAAAGGAAAGGTAAATTGTGGGCAGAAGCCCAAAAGTTGCAAATAAAAGTAGATAGTGGAGCAAGTGTTGGGCATCCTGCTATAACGGATGATGAAAATATGATTTTCTTCTCTTCCGATCAGAAAGGAGGATATGGAGGGAAAGATCTTTGGGTGGTGCAAAAAATCAAAAGAAATCAATGGAGTGAACCTATGAATTTAGGTCCAGCTATTAATACTTCAGGAGACGAAATGTTTCCTTTTGTCCATGTTGACGGGACATTGTATTTTGCTTCTGACGGCCATATTGGAATGGGTGGATTGGATATTTATAAATCAGTTCCAGATAGCAATTTGAGTTTTACTTCTGTTGTCAACTTAAAATCACCAGTCAATTCTTCTGGAGATGATTTTGGTATGATTATTGAAAGAAAAGATGAAAGGGGTTATTTTACTTCCAATAGGGCTGGCGGAAAAGGAGGAGATGATATTTATCAATTTGAATTGCCGCCACTTAAATTTACACTTCAAGGTGTTGTGACAGATTCAAAAACCGGAGCAATTCTAACAGATGCTAATGTGCAACTTGTTGCTGCTGATGGGTATTCAGATGATAAAAAGACGGACAATACTGGATCGTACAATCATAAAATTAAACCAATTACTTCTTACGAATTGGTAACTTCCTTAGAGGGTTATTTGAAGAAAAAGAAAACAATGACAACTATTGGAGTTGACAAAAATACTGACTTTGTAATTGATTTTGAGTTGGACCCTGTTGTGAGAGAAATCGTACTACCAAAAATAGAGTACGACTATGCTAAGTGGGATTTAAGAGAGCAATCAATTCAGGATCTAGATGCGCTTATCATTACTTTGAATGAGAATCCTAATATTACAATTGAGTTGCGTTCACATACAGATTATAGAGGAACAGATAAACAGAATCAAATTCTTTCTCAAAAAAGAGCAGATGCTTGTATTAACTATTTAATTGAAAATGGCATTGCTGCAGATCGTTTAACTGCATCTGGAATGGGTGAAACAGAGCCTTATGTAATGGAACGTAATGATGCAAAACTGAAAGAAGGAGATGTGCTTTCAAAAGCATTTATTGATAATTTGAGAAGAGGAAAGCATAAAGAACAAGCGCATCAATACAATAGAAGAACAGCTTTTAAGGTAGTGCGACAGGATTATGTTCCGCCAAAGCCAATAGAAGAGGAAAAAGAGG
>CENZ01182681.1_pt1 | contig 11634 bp, 9 predicted proteins | sample 361341 | NCBI WGS metagenome assembly CENZ01 (sample SAMEA2619782, study PRJEB7988) | marine metagenome | biome: marine biome (ENVO:00000447); feature: deep chlorophyll maximum layer (ENVO:xxxxxxxx); material: "saline water (ENVO:00002010), including plankton (ENVO:xxxxxxxx)" | depth 50 m
AACGATTGCAGTAGTCGACTCAAAGCGGCTTTTAGAACTTTTCGGACCTCGTGATCAACACCTCCGAAAAATACGTGCCGCGCTTGACGTTGGAATTTCAGCCCGAGATGGCGAGATACACATCGAAGGAGAGGATGCTGCTGTACATAGAGCTACAGAGATCTTCGAGTCTCTGGATCAGTCGCTCCAAGATCAAGGCACGGTCACAGGACAAATTGTTGACCGATTACTCAACGGCAGCAGCCTTTCCGAAAAACTCATACATCAGGAATCGATTGAGGTGCATCGACCTGGAGGACATATTGTTCCTCGGTCGTCAGGCCAGGCCGATTATGTACGTGCTATTCGACAGTCTGATATCGTGTTTTGTGAGGGCCCAGCTGGTTGCGGGAAGACTTTTCTTGCTGTCGCCATGGCTGTATCCGCTCTGCGTCAAGAACATGTCACAAAAATTGTACTTGTGCGGCCAGCTGTTGAGGCTGGAGAAAGTCTTGGATTTCTGCCGGGTGACCTCCAGGCAAAAATTAATCCCTACCTGCGACCACTCCTTGATGCACTTCGCGAGATGATGGACTTTGACTTATTGAAAAAACTTACTGAGCAAGATGTCATTGAAATGATTCCTCTTGCCTATATGCGGGGTCGAACGCTGAACGATGCCTTTATTATTCTGGATGAAGCACAGAACACGACTGCAGCCCAAATGAAAATGTTTTTAACTCGCCTCGGCGTTGGCTCAAAAATGGTGATTTCGGGGGACACGACACAAATCGACCTTCCTCCAAACCGAAAAAGTGGTCTTATTGACGCAATGGAACGGCTTGGCACGGTTTTGGGCTGCCACAAAATTAGCCTTGGAGGCAGTGATATCGTCCGGCATCCTCTCGTTCAGCGCATTGTCGATGCTTACGAGGAATAATTACCTACTTCAATTCTCTTTCCAAAAACGAGAGACTTACAACAGTTTACGATGAGTATCGCCCCGTCGTCATTTCGCCGCCGCATTCGCCGAGCCTCCTCAATGGAAGGTCCGCAGAGTTTCTGGGGCAGACTCCTCGAAACTATTTCACGGTCAGAAGTACTCGTGCGGCTCGGCCTCTGTCTTCTAGCAGCTTTTTGTCTTCTCGTTCTTCTTCGTGGATGGTCTCAACCATTCGCATTCAGACTCGGCTCTGTTGCTCCTCGAGGTGTTGTTTCCCGAGTTGCATTTGAGAAGCCCGATCTCGCACGAACTCGTGCAGCACAGCAACGAGCAACATCACAGGTCCGGGTCGTTTACATTCAGGACCGATCGCCGTTGGTTCGGATTCGTGACGGACTCAAAAATCGGGTTGCTGAAATTGCAGCGGCAGAAACCTTGGCTGGCGTTTCGCGTGCTGCATGGCTTGAGTTCGCTCCAGAAACAGCGACTGTTCTAGAAAGGATTCCGGTACCCGCTCCAGGAACCGTCGTAAAACCTGCTGAGCTACCAATCGCTCCTGAGCCGCCCGATTTCTCAACGCAAGACGAACCATTAAATAAGAGTCTGCCCCCATCTTTAGGGCCGAACATATTGGGGTCATCAAAAGCGAGCGGGGAGCAGAAACCTCATGGCAACAAAGAGAGCACTCCATCAAACCGAGATATTGGATTCGCTGATGATGTAATACGAGCACAAGCACAGCCAACAGCAGATTCAGAAACAGCCACAAAGGATCAAACTGCAAGAGGAAACCCAACGGTCACAGAATTCTCACGAGAGAAACTACAGGCAGAACAAGCATTCACAGCCTTCCGAAATCCGGTTGGCACCAAGGAAAAGATTCTCGAGTTCAATAAAGCCATTGATCGTGCATTTGCACCGCTGGAATCCCAGGGTGTTCTTGAAAAGATTCAGCATGACATCGATGAGGGCAGCCAAACCGAAATTGACGTCCACCCACTCGGTAACATTACGGAGATGATACGTGTTCAGGTTGCCGAAGTGCTCCTCAGCGAGGCTAAGATACGCTTCAAGGCGAGACTCACCGACGAATTGGGCCCCGGTCCATTAACGGACCGCGTATTCATGTGGATTGATCCACGGCTAACAGGATCACTCGAAGTTGACAGTGAAGCGACGGCAAAAGCCAAGAATGAAGCAGTTGAAGAAACGCCTGAACAATTCATTCGTTATGCAGCAGGTGACCTGCTCTCTCCTGCTGGGGTTGAGATCACGAGTGAGCAACTTGCGCTTTTGAAACTTGAACATGAAGAATCTTTAAGGCAACAACCAGCTGGGGAAAGTTTTGGCCGAGCAGCTTCACTGTTTGGCTTGTTCGTGGCAATGTTCACACTTGCTGGATTTTACCTCCACCTCCATCACCGTGATGTCATGGTCGATCTCGGTCATATAGCAACCCTGCTTGTTCTAGTTGTGGCAACGATGGCCGCTTGTGTGTTTGCCTCCGGTGATTCATGGCACGCTGAAATCTTGCCTCTACTTGTTTTTGCAATGACTGTCGCAATCGCATATGACGAAGATCTTGCATTACTACTTGTTGCCGAGGTAGCCCTTGTTCTTGTTGTGGGATTAGGGCAGGGCCTTGCTGATTACATAACGCTCACTGCAGCAGCTGCGGCAACGATTTTCTGGATGGGGCGAATCAGGAGTCGTAGCAAGTTGATCTACGTTGGCTTATGGGCGGGAGCCGTTGCCATGACAACCCAAATTGGTGCCAATCTCCTTGAAGAACATCCGCTCGACTTCTACCTCCTTTTCGAAGCGGCACGGACTGGCGTATGGACACTCTTGGCAGGTTTTCTGATGACGGGCTTACTGCCGTTCGTAGAAAAAACATTCGGCGTACTCACTGACCTAAGCCTGCTTGAGATTGGTGATGTTGCGCATCCACTTCTTCAAGAGCTTGTTCGACGAGCACCAGGCACATACAACCATTCCATTAATGTCGCCAGCATCGGAGAGGCTGCGGCTGATGCAATCGGCGCACGTGGGCTCCTTGTGCGAGTTGGGGCGTATTTCCATGATGTCGGAAAGATGCTCAAGCCGGCTTATTATGTCGAGAATCAAAACAGACAGGAAAACAGACACGAGACGCTTGTGCCCGCAATGAGCAGCCTCATTATCATTGCACACGTCAAAGAGGGGGCCGAGTTAGCACGTCAGTACAACCTTCCTCAACCTATTGTTGATCTTCTGCTCGAACATCACGGCACAACACTTGTTGAGTACTTCTACCGACGTGCTGCTGAGAAATCACAAACCGACCCGAACGGGGGCGGTGTTGACGAGCAGACCTTCCGATATCCAGGACCTCGTCCAAGCACTCGTGAATCTGCCGTCTTGATGCTTTCTGATGCCGTAGAGAGTGCCAGTCGTTCACTCACAGAACCGACCCCTGCGAGGATTTCAAGCCTCGTGCATGACCTCGCGATGAAACGACTTCTTGATGGCCAATTTGAGGATTGTGGAATAACGCTTGAAGAATTACGAATTATCGAGCAAAGCCTCGTAAAAAGTCTCACAGCTGTGTATCACGGTCGAGTGAAGTATCCGGACCAGAGGACAGCCTAGTGGCCTCCTCACACCGCCGCTCCACAACACGCCTATCGGCACGACACGTCACCTCTGGCGACAACACAGTTGTTCTGAGCAACCGTCAACGGATAATGGCAGTTTGTTCAAAGACCCTGAAACGTCTTTTCATGGCTGCCATGAATGCCGTTGAAATGACTGATTCTGATATCAGTCTGGCAATTGTAAATGACAAAGCGATAGCCGATCTTCATGAAACATGGCTAGGCATTCCGGGCCCGACAGATGTCCTTTCATTTAATCTCTCAAGCCCCGAATATGCACAACCCTCCCACCATGGAAAACGGCATGGAATTCATGGCGAGATCATCGCAAGTGCTGAGACAGCTGCACGAGAGGCTCGTGTCTACTCCTGGAGTCCAGAACATGAATTAAGCTACTACCTCATCCATGGCTTGCTTCATCTCGTCGGCTATGACGACCAGACACCTTCAGAAAGGATCTCTATGCGAAGGAAAGAGCGCTCGGTAATGAAGGCAATTGGGCTCCCGGCTCCACCAAGAAGGCGTCCCAAAACCACTTGCCACCAACGCTAACCTTTCTTATTGTCCTGAAATACGCTCATGCAAACTGCAATCTTTTTATTAGCTATCGCAAGCCTCGCTGCCCTACAGTCCCGTGCCATTCGGGGAGCAAAACGACATCAACTTCAGGACATCTGCCGCCAAAAAGGGCTTCCTGATGTCTATGACGAACTCGTACGAGCAAGTGAAGGAATTGCGTTTTTTGCTGCCACTGTTGTGGTGCTTGCAGGAGTTGCATCAACTTTTTTGATATCAAAAATACTCACGACCAATTTTTCTGCTGGGCTCTGGGCAGGTCTTTGCTGGATCATGCTAGTCATCATACCAATGACACTCACACGATTTGCTGGCGTTTGGATCGTTGTGACAACATGGTGGTTGTGGCGGCCACTCATCCTTCTTGTCGCTCCTGTTTCGAAAGGCATCACCAAATGCATTGAGGCGATCCAATGGGTACTCTATCGAAGCAAGAACCGTGCTACCGCTGATGAGTCACAGGATGAAATTCGACTCGCTATGGATGAGGCTCATCGTGAAGGACATCTTGATGAAGAGGCACGGGAAATGATCGAAGGAGTCATGGAACTCGAAGACGCTCAGGTCTCGGAGATCATGACTCCTCGGACTCAGGTGATCGGCATCTCTGTAAACTCAACGTGGAAAGATTCGGTTGAGGCTGCAGTGGAAAGCGGATATTCACGACTTCCAGTCTGGAAGTCTTCACCAGACGATATCATTGGGGTTCTCTACCTACGTGAAATCTTGGCCGAACTGGCTCAACACCAAGATTCTCCAAGTGAGGCTCGGCAAGCCGAACCAAATCTTCGTGATCTTCTTCGGCCACCCTACTTTATCCCCGAGTCTATGAGCGTTCAGTCATTGCTCCGCGACCTGCAGCGCGGTAAATCACATATGGCAATTGTTACTGATGAATTTGGTGGTGTTTGCGGCATCGTGACAATAGAGGATGCTCTTGAAGAAATCGTTGGAGAGATCACAGATGAGCATGATGAAACACTGACTGATGGCATCCTTGTGCAGTCCAACGATACGTGTGAAACATTGGCCAACGTTCCTATTGATGACTTAAATCAGCGAATGCATTTTTCATTACCAGAAGAAGCTGATTACGATACGGTTGGGGGCTTCGCCTTCCATATTTTTGGACGGATACCGTCCGAGGGAGAAACCATTGTTGCCGACGGCGTATCGCTCGAGGTATTGGAAAGTTCAAGTCGTCGCATTGATCGACTCCGCGTTTCAAGATTACCCCAAACACCTGATTCACCATGAGTGCCGAAAAGGCTCAGGCTCTAGTCCTGCGGGCCCTGCCATTTGGCGAAACGAGCGCGATTATCACCTTGCTGACTCGTGAAGTCGGTAAGGTGCGGGGGTTGGCAAAGGGAGCATGGCGACCAAAGAGTAAATTTGACGCCGCCCTTGACCTCCTTTCCATCTGTCAGGTACTCGTCCTTCATCGTTCGTCTGGCAATCTTGATCTATTCACAGAGGCATTCCTCGAACATCGATTTCGAATCGGTCGTTATGAAGCATCGTTTGCTGCCGGACTCTACATAGCCGAACTTCTGGATTCAGTCACCGTTGATGCAGACCCACAACCTGAACTTTTTGATCTCGCCACACGAGCGATCCGATTCCTCTCTGCACCGAGACCTGGACAGAGATCTGAGCAGCAGTCTGCGATCAACTCCAGAACTATTTCCGCTCTTGTTATTCACACAGAACTGGGCATCCTCCATCAACTTGGGCAGTTGCCATCGCTCCATTGCTGTGCTGAATGTCAACGACCACTGGAAGGCCGAAGAATATCGTTCAGCATGCTCGCTGGGGGAGGACTCTGCCCACGATGCCGACGAGGAAAAAGATCCGTTGTTTCAATCTCGAGTGAAGCAATTATTTCTTTGCGGCAGCTTGCAGATTCCTTCGACCAGAGCGAGTGTCAATCACAACCAGAACCTCCCTTCGGAGAGATTCGTGCCATAATGAATACATTTTTTGCCAATATTCTTGGATATCGACTGAAAACCAGTCATTGGCTTGCGACAACCTTTCCCTCGTCACGCGAGAAACTCCGATGAACCATTCAAACAACCTGAGAATATGGCCAATAGTTTTCCCATTGTTCATTGGGTTCTTTGTCACGCTCCTTGCAAGTGGATGCGCTACGCTCTCGAAGCCAACATGGCCATGGAGTGATACGACCGCAGGACAAGATAAATCAGATGTTGATGATGAATCATCTTCCGTCATTTCATCAGAATTCACACCAAGTGATGAAGATTTTGGTTGGAATGCATTGAAGGGTGAAACCATAAACAGACGTTTCAAGAAAATGGTTGGTCGTGGCCCAAATGAGTCCGTAGCAAACGATGCTCTCGCCGAGGGTGATGACCTGTTTGTTCAGAAAGAATACAAATCTGCTCTGAAGCAGTACTATCGTGTGATCGACCGATGGCCGGATTCTGCCATCGAAGAGGATGCTATGTGGCAGATTGGTGAATGTCTTTTCTTTACTGACCAGTATCCAAAGGCTGAGGATCAATATGATTCACTTGTTAAGAAGTACCCAAACACTCGGTACCTTGATCGGATAGCAAAACGACAGTTTGTTATTGCGCAGTATTGGCTGGCACTTGATGAAAAGAAGCATGTGCCACTCTTGATACCGAATCTGATTAACCGAAGTCGCCCTCTGTTTGACACACGAGGACGAGCTCTCAAAGCATATGAACATGTTCAACTGAATGATCCCCGTGGATCACTAGCCGACGATAGCCTGATGGCACAAGCAAACGCTCATTTCCTTGAGAAAGAATGGCTTGATGCTGATTACTTTTATTCAGTCTTACGAGCAGAGTACCCAGACAGCGAGTTTCTAATGCCGGCCCATCTGTTTGCACTGCAAGCAAAACTTCGGGCATATCAGGGGCCAGCATACGAGGGAGGTATGCTCGATGAAGCTGAGATTTTAGCAGACCAGATTCTCGTCCAATTTCCAAATCAATTAGGCAGCGACGAAGAGGAACGAGTTGTTCGAACGCGTGCTGAAATTGCAGCTCAGCAGGCCCTCCGTCACTGGAAGAGAGCTGAGTTTTATGCAAAAGGAAAACACTATACTTCTGCTCGAATCTACTATGCGCTCATTGCTGAAGACTATCCAAAAACAATGCTTGCTCAACGCGCACGAAAACAGCTCGAAGGCATCGCAGGGCTTGATGATATCAATGACAACCCCTTTCCGACTCTTACCGCTTTCCTCAATCCAGATTCTCTGAAAGAGGCTGAACTTGACGCTATGGCTGAAGCCGACGCCGTTATTGCCAGCCAGGATAGCACTGGTGAAAGCCAGCCACTGAGGTGAGGCTCACAATGGTCCCATCAATCAACCGCCGTAAGATTTTGTACGGACTTACTTGCTTCCTACCTGGGGTCGTGGGGTGTGCTGCATATCAGTTTGGGAATAGCACACTCTATGCAACAAATGTTCGCACGATCTATGTACCACTTTTTCAATGTGACAGCTTTCGTATGACGCCTGCTCTGGATATAGGCGAGCGTTTAACTGAGTCCGTCTGTAAGGAAATTGAGAAGAGGACCCCATTCAAGGTTGTTGATAGTGCTGGTGCCGACAGCATTTTAACTGGTCGAATTGTTGCAGACACCAAGCGCATGATGGTCGAAAGTCCAACAGACCAATCCAGAATGGTTGAGATGAATCTGCAAGTGCTTGTCACCTGGGCTGACCGCGGCGGGGCTGTTCTGGCTTCAGGTTCCATCCCTGTGCCTGCTGCAAGTGTCGATGTTGGACAGGCGGCTGCACTCGTTCCAGAATACGGTCGATCCGTAGTCAGTACCCAACAAGAGGGCATCGTGAAAATGTCACAGCAAATTGTTGGACTCATGGAAGAGCCGTGGTAATGAAGCCACATGGTAATGATCCTGCTGAGTGGCAACTCCGCACACGAAATGTGCGTCTACCCAGATCCGATGAATTGCCGCTCTTGATGGGGATCGTCAATACGACACCCGATAGCTTCTCTGACGGCGGCCAGTGGGTACAGATTGAAAGTGCAGTAGCACATGGACTGTCCCTCATTGAAGCTGGTGCTGACATCCTTGATATCGGTGGGGAGAGCACACGTCCTTTCTCAGACCCAGTCGACGCAAAAGAGGAATGGCGTCGAGTCGGAGAAGTGGTCCGGATTCTCTCACGTGAATCAGACTGCCCACTATCCATCGATACGTCCAAGGCTTCTGTGGCCAAAAATGCGCTAGAGAACGGCGCTGAAATAATTAATGATGTCACAGGCCTTGAGGGCGACCCAGAGATGATCAGAATCGCTCGTGAGACTGGTGCTGGAATTTGTGCCATGCATATGCAAGGCACTCCAAAGACCATGCAGATAAACCCAACATATGAAAACGTTGTGGCAGAAGTTTATGCATATCTAGAGGATCAAAAGAATACGTTCGCTACGGCTGGCATTGCCCCCGAAAAAATCTGCCTTGATCCCGGCATTGGCTTTGGAAAAACGCACAGTCATAATATTGAACTGATGAAATATGCATCCAAATTTCTTGATCTTGGATGCCCCATTTTAATTGGTCATTCCCGTAAAGGGTTTCTTGGCAAATTAGTAAAACAAACACTCCACAGGGAACCCTCGTTACACGAACGTGATATCGCAACAGCTGCGGCAGCCTGTAGCCTAGCTGACCAGGGCATCCATATCTTGCGAGTGCATGATGTGGCAACCGTGCGACTTACTCTCACTGCCTACGCATCAAGCCGGACAAGCGTATAGCCGTCATGAAGCCATTGCATTGCGGGCAATAGCAACACACTGCCGAATATCATTCAAAGGACTGTCTGGGTTTTTCTCATATTCCAGAGAGAGGGCACCATCTTCTGGAAACCCAACCTGATCAAGCGCCGCAAATACAGCTGGTACGTCAAGATGGCCTTGGCCAAGGATCACTCCCTCTGTCTTTTTTTGCATTTCAGCAACGTCTTTGAGGTGGATACCGTACAGCCTGCCTTTCAGAAGCCGTATAACTTCGACCGGCCGTTCAGCTGAACGAATATAGTGCCCAAGGTCGGCACAAGCCCCGATGCGTTGATCCCGGTTTTCAATAGCTTGCAAAACGTCAAGAACTTTACTGTAGCGATGACCAGGCCCGTGATTATGGATAGCGACACGAATATCAAATTCCTGAACGAGCTCCTCGAGATTATCAAATGAATCAGCTGATGGATCAGCTGTCAGAGTTTTTATTCCAGCCTGTTTTGCAAAGGAAAATACTTTTCTATTGGCTTCACTGTCTGCAGTGAATTTATTGACTCCATGGGCAGAAATCGTCAGACCCTGATCTCTGACTTTCTGCAGCACTGTCTTGATTAGCGACAGGTCGTTCGTAACCGGAAACATTTTCGGATAGAACTCAATCGCATCAAAACCCAACTCTTTTGTATGACGCAGAGCGTCATCGAGCGAATACTTTCTTAACGAAAATGCTTGGATTCCAAGACTGAATTTGGGGGGTGCCGGTGCAGCGGCATGAATGAGTGGAATTCCAACAATCCCTGCAGCAGCTGATGTCATAAAAGATCGACGACTCTGAGTAACCATAAACAAACTCCCCAGACAGGTGTAATTCGACCTACAATGGTTTTTGCCTGTGTGTGCTGACCGAGACAATGGTATTTGGTAGCGTACCATTACAGGAAAACTATTCGGACCTGCGTACAATCTTCGTTTTTCCTACTAAAGAGCCGACTCATGCCTGACAGTTCAACAGCCTCAAATAAGGAGCTCAGCGATCTTTGCCGTCATACGGCTGAAAAGAGCCGTGCAGCTGCGATACAGCTTGCGACAGTCCCAGGAGAACAACGGGCGGCATGCCTTCGGGTGGCTGCAGATATAATCCGGAAAGATGAAGCCGACATCTTGAAGGCGAACCTTCGGGATCTCGCCGCAGCACCTGGCTTTGGCCTCACGGAAGCTGCCACAGACAGACTCCGCCTCGACAGCGAGCGAATTGAAGGTATTGCCGCTGGAGTTGAAGCAGTAGCCGAATTGCCGGATCCGGTCGGCGAACTGATTGAAACATCAACACAACCCAATGGGCTTCAAGTTCGTAAGGTGCGTGTCCCTCTTGGTGTCATATTTTTCATTTACGAGTCGCGGCCAAACGTCACTGCGGACGCCGCTGCAGTTGCGCTCGCTTCAGGAAACGCTGTGATTTTGCGAGGAGGAAAGGAAGCAGCTTACTCAAGCAAAAGAATTGTTGAAAGCATTCGTCAGGCGATCACTGCCAGTGGCCTCCCAACTGATTGTGTTCAACTCGTCGATATTGCAGATCGTGAGGCTGTTGGTGCTTTTCTCCAGTTCGACAACCTGATCGATCTTGCGATTCCACGTGGTGGCGAAAGCCTCATACGACGAGTCTGTGCTGAAGCACGCATGCCAGTCCTCAAACATTTCAGTGGAAACTGCCATGTGTACGTCGACAAATCTGCCGAGCTTGATATGGCTGAAAGAATTTTAATTGATGCCAAATGCCAACGCATGGGTGTCTGTAATGCAGCAGAATCACTTCTGGTTCATAGAGATATCGCACAAGAATATCTTCCTCGTATAGCCGAACAACTTCGATCAAGGACCGTTGAAATACTTGGCGACGAAGCGACCTGCCAGATTCTTCCTGGAATAGGGGAGGCAACTGAATCAGATTTCGCAACGGAATTTCTTGGCCCGAAACTTTCCATAGGTGTTGTCCGTTCAATTGATGATGCCATTGAGCACATCAACCGGTTTGGTTCTCGACATACTGACGCAATAGTAACTTCGGAGGAATCTGCTGCTAAAAGATTTGCAGCTCGGGTTGATACCGCAGTGGTACTCGTCAATGCAAGCACTCGCTTCAATGATGGCGGCGAACTTGGGCTTGGTGCAGAGATTGGAATTTCAACAGACAAACTCCATGCGCGTGGCCCATGTGGCCCAAGGGAATTGACCACATACAAATATGTCGTTACGGGAAATGGACAGACCAAAGGGTCGTGATTAAAAATCAACTGGAGAATTCGATGAACCAGAAAAACGGAAAGGCACCAAGGCATCTGCTTCGTGCCGGTGCTCTTACTCTTGTTGCGACAACTTTTTCGATAGTCCTCTTTGCCCAAGGCCCTCCCCGTATGCGGAAACATAAAGTTTCCGAGGCAAAGGCCTTGGAACTCGTTCCAGCAAACAAAATCCCCCCCACAACAAACCGTGTTCAAGTAACTGAAACAGATGGCTTTCGAGTTATCGAGTCAAATGACATTCCAAAACACACCGTCGGAAGATTTCCAAACAGGGGCAATCCAAACGCTATTGCTGCACAGAATTGGACAATTAAAATTCCTCTGCAACCAATCCCAAACGATACAGTAACCCCACTCCACCAAAGCACAAACCACGGTCCGCCGAATATGCCATTTGGTGTTGGCGTAAACGGCGTACTTTTTGAGCC
>CENZ01204222.1_pt1 | contig 11628 bp, 9 predicted proteins | sample 361341 | NCBI WGS metagenome assembly CENZ01 (sample SAMEA2619782, study PRJEB7988) | marine metagenome | biome: marine biome (ENVO:00000447); feature: deep chlorophyll maximum layer (ENVO:xxxxxxxx); material: "saline water (ENVO:00002010), including plankton (ENVO:xxxxxxxx)" | depth 50 m
CGGGCGGAGCGCCTGACGCTGCAGGCCGCCATGATTGCAAAACAGCAGAAGCGCCGTGACGAGATAGAAGACTTTGTGCGCCGCTTCCGCGCCAAGGCCAGCAAGGCAACCCAGGCACAAAGCAGGTTGAAAGAATTGAACCGCATGCAGGAGATCGCGCCCGCACATATCGATTCCCCTTTCCGCTTCCACTTCCCTAAACTTGACCAGCTGCCCAATTTCCTTATGCAGGTGGAAGCACTCACCATAGGCTTCGACGCGCCGCTGGTGCAGAAAATCAATCTCGCTGTTAGATCCGAAACGCGAATTGGTTTATTAGGATTCAATGGCAGCGGCAAATCCACTCTGCTGAAGGTGCTGGCGCAACAGCTTGAGCCCTTAGCCGGCGACATTACTCGTGCGAAAAAACTGAAGGTTGGCTACTACGCCCAACACCAGGTAGATGAACTTAACCAACAGTCCACGCCTTTCGAGTTAATCCAGAAACTCGATCCCAAAGCCAGCGCGCAGGAAGTTCGCAATTATCTCGGCGGTTTCGATTTTCGGGGCGACCGCATCAATGAAAAGATTGGCATCTTCTCAGGTGGTGAGAAAGCGCGCCTGGCGCTTGCCAAAGTCGTGCGCAGCGAACCCAACCTGCTGCTAATGGATGAGCCAACTAATCACCTGGATCTGGAGATGGTGCATGCTCTCACCGTTGCCCTGCAGGAATATGAGGGGGCACTGATTATCGTATCCCATGACCGTCACCTGCTGAGCAACACGGTAGATGAGTTCTACTCTATTCATCATGGGGTCTTTGCCGAGTTCAAGGGCGATCTAAAAGAGTACGAGAAATGGCTTTCGAAACAGCAAACGCCAGGACAGGATTATCCAGCCAGCAGCAACGCCGGTTCCCCAGAGCAGAAGCTCGACAAGAAGCAACAGCGCCAGCAGGCAGCAGCCATTCGCGAACAAAAGGCGCCACTGCGAAAGCGGGAGAAGCAGCTAGAGCGAGACATCGACCGGTTAAATAAGGAGTTGGGCAAGATTGAAGTCTTGCTAGCTGACAGCGCGCTCTATGATGACGAGAATAAGGCAAAACTCACCAAAGCCCTGCAGCAGCAGGGCGATTTGAAAACCGAGCTAGCTAAAACAGAAGAGGCGTGGCTGGAGGTTCTCGAGCAACTCGGCGTCTAAGCCGGCAGCGCACCAAAGCGCTAGCGGGGGTTGGTGAAGCGGGCGCGCGGATTCCGCTAATCTGCTTACTGTACTTTTGAGCCGACCACTTTATTATGTGGAGCAAGTAATGCGCTCACTGCGCCCAGCCAGCCCATAGCGCCACAAAAACAGGAAAATCCATGCAGCCCAAAACCAAAAGCCGTCTAGCGCCACTCATTCTCCTCGCCAGGTCTTTACTATCTCTGACACTCGCCCAGCTCTTCCTGCTCTCACAGTCAGCCTTTGCCCAGGACGTGGCAAGCGATGGCGATTTCGAAGAGGGTCAGTCTCAATACCAGTTGGCCTGCGCCGAGTGCCATGAAGGTGCCCTGCTGGAAGCACCACAGCGCACTGCCCTGGCGCTGTTTCCCCCCGAGCGTATCGTGCAGTCACTGGAGTCCGGCATCATGGCCACCGCGGGCATGGCCCTGACCCGGGACGAGAAACGCCAGGTTGCCTACTACCTGACTGGCCGCCGCTACGATGAGAACCAGACCGACACGGCCAGTTTCAGCTGTGAGCCAGGTTTATCTCCCGGCGCAAAACTGACGCGTGCCCTGGCCTGGAATGGCTGGGGTGGCGAGGTGGGAAATACACGCTATCGCGCCAATGAAACCACACTGACGAAAGACAATGTGGGCCAACTCCAGTTGAAATGGGCCTTCGCCTTTCCCAACGCGACTCGTTCCAGGGCGCAGCCGGTGGTCACCCCCGAAGTCGTATTCACCGGCAGTCAGGACGGCACGATTTATGCGTTGGATAGCGACAATGGCTGTCCTTTGTGGACTTTCAATGCCGACGGCGAAGTGCGCGGATCCTTATTCGTGGACACAGATGACGAGGGCGTGCCGGAAACAATCCTGTTCGGCGACTTTACCGCCCATGCCTATGCCGTTAATGCACAGACCGGCGAACTGTTGTGGAAGACCAAAGTGCATGACCACGAGGCTGCCATCGTTACCGGTTCCGTCATCGCCCATGAAGATACCTTGATCGTGCCGTTGTCATCACTCGAAGTGATTCTTGCTTCACGCACGGATTACCAATGCTGCACCTTTCGCGGCGCGCTGGTCGCGCTCAGCATCAGCACCGGTGAAGAACTATGGCGAACCCACACCACTGACCGGCCCCGCCCAACCATTCTGAGTTCCGCTGGCACTCAGCAATATGGCCCTTCCGGGGCACCCATCTGGGCGAGCCCGACCATCGATGCCGAACGTAATCTGGTCTATGCAGGCACCGGTGAAAACTATTCCTCGCCCGCCAACGAATACAGCGATGCAGTACTGGCAATGGACCTCGACAGTGGCGAACTGATCTGGTCCGCGCAGCTGACGCGGGATGACGCCTGGAATGGGGCATGCTCCCGCAATGCGCCAAACTGCCCAGAGGAAGATGGGCCAGACTATGACATCGGTGCTTCGCCCATCCTTACTCAGGATGAAAACGGCAGAGATATCATCATGGTTGGGCAAAAATCCGGCATGGTATATGCCCTCAACCCTGATAACGGCGGTTTGATCTGGGAACAGCGTGCCGGCAGTGGCGGCACCATGGGCGGCATTCATTATGGTATGAGCGCCAACGCCGAAAAACTCTTTGTCGGCGTTTCTGACCTGCCCACCAACAACCCCTATAACGTCGGACCGAGTCACCCTGGCATTCATGCCTTTCGACCCAGCACCGGGGATATACTGTGGCGCAGAGATCTCAGCAACCAGTGTGAGGAGTCTCGCTTCCTGTGCTGGCACGGCATCTCCGCCGCGGTAAGCAGCACGGATGAGCTGGTGTTTGCCGGCAGTCTGGACGGCATTCTCAGGGCCTTCGATGCCGACAACGGCGACATTCTCTGGGAAACCACCACGCTACAAGACTTCGGCGCACCCAATGGCATCGAAGCCAGGGGCGGCGCGATTGAGGCTGATGGCCCCATTGTAGTGAACGGGAAAGTATATGTGACGTCTGGTTACGACAAGTGGAATGAAGCACCGGGCAATGTCTTACTGGTCTATTCACTCAATGGTGAATGAATAGCTAATTAAGCCCTAAGCAAAGGCGCCAGCTAACCCATTTAAGCCGCGCCCTCACTCCCTGATACCTGCTCCTGTTTTCTGCTTGAGTTTTGCTCAACGTTTCTGCTTTCGTATTTGGGCGAGCTTGGGATGGAAGCCGCTCAGTCAGGCCCTCCAGTCTGGATCAAGGCAACATTGCAGCGAATTTGCGCAAACAGTGGCGAGAAAGCGCATTTATTCAGCGCTTGCGGCTGGTCAAGCACCTGCCAAGAATGCTAAGCCATTGTTTGGAATAGCATTTAAATGTTGGTTCGATTATTGCTGCTATATATATGCTTACAGGCTTAGGCCTTCAGCTAACAATAAACTAACGAGGACACTGATATGGGACTCTGGGGATTTTTGGCGCTCTCAACGCCTTTCGTAATGCTGATGCTTATCATCGCTATTTGGACCGAGCACAAAAAAAACATGAAGAAACTCGAGAATGAAAAGCTTGAGATTCAACAGGCGAATGTCCAGCATGAAGTCAGCGATGCCGTGGGCCGGGAAATTAAGGAAATCCTGGCTCGCATTGAGGTATTGGAAGCGATTGTGACTGATCGTAAGTTTGACCTGAGCGAGAAAATTACCCGCTTGAAGTAACAGTAACGGCTGGGAGCCAGACTCCCAGTCTCTCCCCATGGTTGGTCAGCGGCAGCAAAACCGAATTTAAGCTCGCATACCCTGTTATTCCGGACAACGCTTGGGCATAATCGAGCGCTCCGTTCTGCAGTCAACTTTTGGTCTACCAAGCGCCCTCATGTTCTTCAAAAATTCTCGCCTGTTCGCCCTCACCGAAACTTTCAGTCTTAGCCAGGAAGAGTTGGAAACCCAACTTACCGAACAGCTTTTTACCCCCTGCAGCAAGTATGAAAAATCCCGTATCGGTTGGGTCAGCCCAATAGACGCTGCCTACGCGGCCGAGGGGGAAGAAGAAGCGCCCATGCTGACCCACGTCATTGGCGACTACATCATGGTGTGTGCGCAAAAGCAGGATCGGCTGCTGCCAGCCTCGGTGGTGCGCCAGGAGACCGAAGAGAAAGTCGCTGAAATTGAGCAGCGCCAGGCGCGTAAAATCTTTCGCAAGGAGAAGCGCCAGATCCAGGATGATGTCTACGCCACGCTATTGCCCCGGGCCTTCACCAAGAATCAGCCGACGTATGCCTTTATTTCTGTAAAGGAAAAACTGCTGGTAGTCGATAGCGCCAGTGCACCAAGGGCCGAGGAAGTCGTTAATCTGCTGCGGGACAGCCTGACTTCATTCCCGGTTGGCCTGCCATCTACCCGCACAGCGCCCGCCGATGTCATGACCCGCTGGCTGCGAGACAAAAAACTCAGCGCTAACTTTAGCCTGCTCGAGGACGTGGTTTTACACAATCCCCTGGACAGCAGCAACGTAGTGCGCTGCGCCAGTCAGGATCTCACCGGCGATGAAATTGCCGCCCACCTCGAGGCGGGTAAACAGGTCAAGAGCCTGGGCGTGAGTTGGAATAACATGATCCATTGTGTCATCAACGATGATCTCTCCATCAAGCGCCTGCAGTTTGAAGCCGTTGAGGAAGACGATGTCGGTTCGGATGAGGTCACGCCTGCCCAGAAGTTCGATCAGGACTTCGCCTTGATGACTCTGGAGTTGAGCGGCTTCTTTGAATCCCTGTTTTCAGCCTTCGGCGGCCTGGACGACCCTAAGCCGTTTAGCCGGAAAAACAAGGACGAAGAATAAAGATAGGCGTAGCGCTATTGCGTTGACGAGTCGAGCAGCTTCTCGCAGCCGGTGCCCGCAAGCACATCATCCACCGCAGCCTTTGCATTCGCAGCCAAAGCTTTGTATTCCTGCTGTATCCAATGCACACAGTGAGCGTGATACTTAAACGTGGCGTGCTGCCAGGGTTTGCCTGCCACTGTGGTGTGCACTTGCGCCTCTCCTGCCAGGGCCGCCGCGTGATTCGCCAACATGACTGGCACATAGGTGCGGCCCATTTCTTTCAAAATGCCTTCGAGGGCAGCGCCTGCGTGATCCAAATCCCGCCAATGTGAGTCGGCAGGCTCAAGACCGGAAAGATCATCCATCGCCGAAACCCAGGCGTAAACACGGGGCGCATGTGCCAGCGTCATGGCCACTGCGGTGGGGTCGAACTGGGCGAGTTGGGTCAGCTGACCATAGATTGCAAAGTCAGAGGCCCCGGGCCGCTCTCCCATGACATAAGGCGCAGTCTTCAAGAGCGTATTGAAGCTTTCAAGAAAGCGACGATAGCTTTCCTCAATGACCGCTGCGGTGGTGTCGTTAGAACCCACCACATACAGCCTGTCCTCCTGGCGCTTGCGGAAAGCCGCAGTTTTCGCTGCAATCTCCTCATCGCTCGCCGTGATTCCGCCCCAGTAAGGCAAAACCTCAGACGCCATCTTGGCATCGGCTTCGTAGTGCCAACGAATGTGAAACATCGGCCGCGTTAGCCACTCGTCCCCGTAGTCTTCGATCAGGTAGTCCAAAAACCGCAGCGCTGAGTCGGCAGGGATGACTGACCGTCCGGCATACACAGATTCGAGGCGCCTAATTATAAACGTGGTATCTATCGTCGCCTTCAGCTCGCCGTTTTCATCTTCAAGGTAAACTACAGGAAGCAGGTCCACCTTGGGTTTTGGGAGACCCGCGGGTTGGCCAAGGCCATGCTGAATGAAGCTGTAGGGAATATGACGGTAGCGCAGCAGGCTAAGCATCTTCCGCGTATAGGGTGATCCGGGTACACCTTTAATCTGGAGCATGGAGGCAACTCTCCCCTTCTGGACCTCATGTATTTACTTGCCCGGATACTCTAATCCAGGCATGAAACGATTGCTGAATCAGGGCGCGTGAGATTCTAGTTATTTGCGGGCTCTTAACTGGCGCTATGCAGCGTTTCGCCTTGCTTCCCAGAGATCGTATTCTGCCTGCATGCGTACCCACATTTCAGCACTGGTGCCAAGTTCTGATTCGAGAACAATGGCGAAAGACGGTGAGATTCCGCGCTTGCCATTAACGATCTCATTGATCTTTCGAGACGCACAGCCGCAGCGTCGCGCCAGAGCAGACTGATTCAATCCCATTTCTGTCATATAGACTTCAGCCAGTACCTGTCCTGGATGCATGGGTGCAGGATTAGAAATCATAATTAGCCTTTGTGGTAGTTCTCGATTTTCACTTCAGAAAATCCACCTTCGCTAAATCTGAAAGTAATGCACCAGGGTAAGCCGATGGTAATACTCCAATAGCCTTTCCTTTCACCCTTTAGCTTGTGCAGGAGAATATTGGGCGGCTGTCCTTTTATCTTCAGATCTTCCAGCATACGCGTACTGTGCATGATCGTCAGCAGGGCCTCGGCACGAAGCCAATACTCCCTCGGTAGCGTCTTCGAAGAATTCGATTCCCAAATGTCTTTGGTAACTTTACCTGTAAAGCTGGTAATCATAGTTTAGCACGGCTATTACACTATTACACCTAGTGTAATAGACTTATAGAATCGGCAAGATAGACAAGCCAGAATTGATCTGAGAGTGTAGCCCAGGATTAGAAAAGCACCTTAAATTAATGAAAATTCAGTTCACTTTACTGACTATTTCTGGAAAATGGCGAGTCCCTGGCTCCCACTCATTATAATCAGCGGTAATCGAATGACTCGTCTCCTACTAATCACAGCTCTCGCTTCACTACTTTGCTATTGCACTGCGAATACCGGGCAGGCTTCCGTTGCCGATCATCTGCCTGAAGGCATTCTGGCCGCCACCCTGCCTGAGATTGCTGACGCCTTGCAAAACGGCGATATCAGCGCCGAAGCACTGGTTGAATCCTATTTGGCGCGTATTCAGCGGGTAGATGAATCCGGTCCAGCGCTGCAGAGTGTGCTTACCATAAACCCTGACATCATCGCTCAGGCGCGTACCCTGGATGCAAAACGTGCAGCTGGTGAAGCGCTGGGGCCACTGCATGGCGTGCCCATCCTGTTAAAAGACAATATTGAAAGTCTGGACAATATGCCCACGACCGCTGGCTCGCTGGCCTTGCAGGATAACTTCACTGAGCGGGATGCACCGCTGGTAGCGGGGCTGCGCGCAGCCGGCGCGCTAATCCTGGGCAAAACTAATCTCAGCCAGTGGGCCAACTTCCGCTCCTCTGACTCTATGAGCGGCTGGTCGGCCCTCGGCGGTCAGGTCCGTAACCCGCACATGCTGGACCGTAATCCCTGCGGCTCCAGTTCCGGATCGGGTGCCGCCATGGCGGCCTCACTGGCTGCAGGAACCGTTGGCACGGAAACCAATGGTTCGGTGATCTGCCCCTCCAATGCCAATGGCATTGTTGGCTTCAAGCCTACGGTAGGACTGGTACCCCAACAGTACATCGTACCAATTTCCTCGTCCCAGGATACTGCTGGCCCAATGACCAAGAGCGTTCGCGGCGCAGCCATGATGTTAAGCGCCATGGCCAGTGGACCAATGAAGACTGACTACGTCTCTGGCCTGACTGACAACGCACTGCGCGGCGTGCGAGTTGGCGTATTGCGATATGCAGCTGGCAGCAATAGCGATATTGTTAATCTGTTTGACCTGGCACTACAAGAAATAGAAGCCGCCGGCGCAGTGCTGATCGAGATTGAAGACGCGCCTCCACGTCCAGACAATTTTGGCAGGGACGCCTCCGCCGTCCTGCACTATGAATTCAAGGCCACACTTAATGACTACCTCGCGTCAACACCTAGTCCAGTAACGACCCGCACCTTAAGCGACGTTATCGCCTTCAACCAAGAGCATGCCGATGTTGAGCTTGCGCTGTTTGGCCAGGATATCTTTGATGAATCGAATGCGCTTGGCGATCTCAGTGAAGCTGCATATACCTCAGCCAGAGACAACGTTCAGGCAGCGACCCGCGCTGGCGGGATCGATATGTTGCTGAGGGAATATGATGTCGAGGTATTAGTGGCACCGTCTGGCGCTGTCACACCAAGGGTGGATCCCATAAATGGCGACGTCTGGCCTTCTTTTCCTGGCGCTGGCGGCATGGCCGCGATTGCCGGGTATCCCCATCTCACCGTGCCCATGGGAACCGTTCACAGCTTGCCGGTAGGGGTCTCTTTCATTGGTGGCGCAAACCAGGATGCCAGGATTCTTGGCTTTGGCTATGCCTATGAAAGTCGTAGCCAACTGCGCGCCGAACCACAGTATCTGCCGGACGCCGAGGCGCTGGCGGAAATCGAAAGCGCCATGAACAAGTAGCCGCAATCGAGTATTATCTGATCTGCCTTCGCACCACTAGCAGTTTGCGCGAATCGGAATCGCACTAAAAACAATACCAACCCTTATTCGAGCCCAACCATCATGAAACGAATTAGCCAATTTACAGTCTTTATCCTCTCCAACCTGATCGTCCTCCAAACCCAGGCCGATACCTGGCCGCAACAGGAGGCAGGCGCCGAATCAGCTGGGTTCAGCGCCGAGGGCATTGAAGCCCTGGATAATGCCATGCGCGAAATCGTCGCCAACCAGGATGCAGCTGGTATGGTATGGCTATTGGCCAAGGATGGAGAGGTAGCCACCTACGAACATAGCGGAATTGCCCGACTGGAAGACGATGCAGCCATGACCATGGATTCTCTGTTTCGGATTTACTCCATGTCCAAACCAGTCACTGGCGTTGCCATGATGATGCTCTGGGAAGAAGGCAAGTGGGACTTCGATGACCCAGTCAGTAAATTCATTCCTGAGTTTGCCGACCTTGAAGTACTCGCCAGCTATGAGGACAGTGCAAATTACGAGGTAGAGCCATTAAAGCGACAGCCCACCATGCGCGAGTTACTTAACCACACCGCCGGTTTTGGCTATGGCCTGTTTGGTAACGATCCAGTGAACACCGCATTTCGTGATCAGGCCGTGCTGGCCTCCAGCAACCTAGATGAACTCGTTGCCAAGGTCGCGGACATCCCCCTGTTATCACAACCTGGCGAGCAGTGGTTTTATTCCGTGGCTGTAGACCTGCAGGGTTATATCGTGCAGCAAATCAGCGGCATGCCCTACGGCGAATTCCTGCGCACACGCATGTTTGAACCTCTCAATATGATGGACACCCGCTTCTACGTGCAGCCCGAAGATCATGATCGTTTCGCCGAGGTGCACTATTGGGATACCGAGCGCAATCAGCTCGCGCAACAGCCTCATCGCACGGATCGCCCCAGTTACCTCGACCCTACCCGCCTGGAGTCCGGCGGTGGCGGCCTGGTTTCCTCTACCCATGACTATGCGCGTTTCCTGCAGATGCTGGTTAATCGCGGCGAACTGGATGGCGCCAGAATTCTCAAGCCTGAGACGGTTGGCATCATGCGCACCAACAGCCTGACTGGTGAGGAAGACATGCGCTTCGCCATCGGTGGGGCAGGCCAGCCCGGTCAGGGATTCGGTGTCGACTTCGCCATCACCTACGACCCGCAGGCTGCCGGCACACCACAGGGACCTGGCACCTATTATTGGGCAGGCGCTGCTGGCACATCATTCTGGATCGATCCAGTAAATGATATTTTCTGGCTCTCCATGATACAGGCCCAGGGTCAGCGCAGACCGGGTTCTGCCAATGCCGGTGTGATTGCGCGAGATTTGATTTACCAGAGCCTGGAAAACTAATCTTAATCGATCGTTCTATATACGTTTCGAGGCTACCCAGGCTCGGCTGACCGATGGAAAAAATTTCCCTGACATGCTTCTCCGATGTGCTCTGCATCTGGGCCTTACCGATGTCCTGGAGCAGTTACTGGAAAAATCCAATATCGACATCGAATCGATTCGAGCGGTGTTTTGTACTGGCGAAGCCCATGCCCTGCTGGAGAGTGACCTGCGTGAAAAAGAGTCGCTGCAGCTATCAGGCAACCCAACTTTCGTGTTGAATGAAGCCAGGCAGAAGCTTTACGGCAATGTCGGTTACGGCGTGATTGAAGCCAACATCAAGGAAGTCCTGAAGTCACAAAACGCTGGAACCGCCAGTTGGTGCTAAATCCGGTTGGTGCTAAGTTCAGTTGGTGGTAGAGTTAAGGCTTGGGGTCAGTTGCGCCTCAATCAGCATCTATTGGTGCTGACCCTGACCAATAACACCCCCCCCGGTTCACTATTATTTTTAAGCAGTTAGGCATGCCGTCCAAGAAACCAGTATTCATCCTAATTACCGGTATCACTATCGGCTTGCCCGCGCAGGCGCAACAACAGATACAGGAGATTCAGGTAATCGGCCGTGAAGTGAATATGGTTGGCTTAGCCCTTAGCGCTTCAGAGGGTCGGGTCTCCTATAATGAACTGCTGCAGCGGCCGCTAATGCGTGCGGGAGACGTGCTGGAGTCGGTGCCGGGCCTCGTGGCGACCCAACATTCCGGTAATGGCAAGGCCAACCAGTTTTTTCTGCGCGGCTTCAACCTGGATCACGGCACTGATTTCGCCACCACATTGGATGGGATGCCAGTCAATATGCGCAGCCATGGTCATGGCCAGGGCTACACCGATCTTAATTTCCTCATCCCCGAGCTGATTGGCGAGATCGTCTATCGCAAGGGCTCTTACTACGCCGACGTGGGCGATTTTTCTGGAGCCGGCGCAGCCCGGATGACCAGCCGCGATGAATTCGAAGACCACAGCATGAGTCTTGGAGGCGGTGAATATGGTTTCGGGCGACTGTTGCTGAATGGCAGCCTTAATAGCCTGAACGGAGGTCTTACCTACGGATTGGAACATCAGAGCTACGAAGGAGCATGGGACCGTGTCGACGAGGATGTGGACAAGACCAACCTGTGGTTAAAGCAGGTTTGGGAAGGCGCAGCGGACAGAGTTGCAGTTTCGTTTATGCTCTATGAAAACGACTGGAACTCTGCCGACCAGATTCCTGCCAGGGCAGTTACCAGTGGACAGATTAGCAAGTTCGGCTCAATCGATCCCACCCTGGGCGGAAACTCCTCGCGCTATAGCCTGGCGCTAAACTGGGAGAGAGACCTGAGCTTCGCCGAGCTTACCAGCAATGCCTATGTCATCGATTATGACATGGAGCTTTTTTCCAACTTGAGTTACTTCACCAGTCCGGGCGGCGACCAGTTTCAGCAGGTGGATGAGCGCCAACTCTTTGGCGGAGACGTGGCCCTGGCGATTCCCGGTCAGTGGGGCGAGGTTGAGGTCACCAACACCCTTGGTGCCGAGCTACGCGTCGACGATGTAGCGGAAGTCGGACTACGCGCGTCAGCTCAACGCCGCATTCGCGACGATATACGCCTGGACTCCGTAGACCAACGCAGTGTGGGGCTTTACTGGCAGAGCGAGCAGCGCTGGTCAGAATCTCTGCGCACCGTCCTTGGACTTCGCTACGATCATTTTGATTTCG
>CENZ01056157.1_pt1 | contig 11625 bp, 14 predicted proteins | sample 361341 | NCBI WGS metagenome assembly CENZ01 (sample SAMEA2619782, study PRJEB7988) | marine metagenome | biome: marine biome (ENVO:00000447); feature: deep chlorophyll maximum layer (ENVO:xxxxxxxx); material: "saline water (ENVO:00002010), including plankton (ENVO:xxxxxxxx)" | depth 50 m
TGAATAACATTTGCATTATATCATTTTATAAGTTTGTAACAATACTAGATTTAGAAAAACTAAAAATTCAAATTGAAAATATTTGTTCAATGTTTGAAACAAAAGGTACTATTCTAATTGCTCCAGAAGGTATTAACGGAACAATTGAAGGTTCTAAAAATAACATTAAGAAATTTTTGGAAACATTAAAAAATAATAAAAACTTTTCAGATATTATTCCTAAATATTCATATAGTTCTAAAGACTCTTTTAATAGAATGAAAGTTAGACTTAAAAAAGAAATTGTAACGATAGGTAATACTGAGGTTAACCCTAATAAATATATAGGTAAATATATTGAGCCAAATGATTGGAATGAATTGATTTCTGACCCAAATACAATTTTAATAGATACTAGAAATGAGTATGAAGTTGCTATAGGTACATTTAAAGGTGCTATTAACCCTAAAACTAAAAGTTTTAGAGACTTACCTAATTGGATCAAAAATAATTTAGAAAATGAGGATGATGATTATAAAAATAAAAAAATAGCAATGTTTTGTACTGGAGGTATTAGATGTGAAAAATCGACTTCTTACTTAGTACAAAAAGGTTTCACTAATGTTTCACATTTAAAAGGAGGTATATTGAAGTACCTAGAAAACATTCCCAAGAAAAAAAGTTTATGGGATGGAGAATGTTTTGTATTTGACCAAAGGGTATCTGTAGCAGAAGAACTTAAACCTGGTTCATATTTAATGTGTCATGGTTGTAGAATGCCACTAAAACCAGAAGACACTAAATTAAAATCATATATTCATGGAGTTTCATGTAAATATTGTCATAATAAAAAAAGTGCAGAGAGTAAAAAAAGATATGCAGACAGACAAAAGCAAATTAATTTAGCACTAGAAAGAGGAGAAAAGCATATGGGAAGTAAGCCTATGGCATCTTCAACAGTAACTCGGAAAACTAATGGATAAAAAACCAATTTTATATTCTTTTAGAAGATGCCCATACGCAATGAGAGCTAGAATATTTATTCTATTATGTGAAATTGAAGTTCAATTAAGAGAAGTTCTATTAAGAGATATACCTATAGAAATGATAAATATTTCACCTAAAGCAACCGTTCCGGTCTTACAACTAAATGATGGAACAGTTTTAGAAGAAAGTTTAGATATTATGAATTGGGCTACTGATTACAATGATAAGTATAATTTAAAAAAATCAAAATTAAACAATATTAATATACATAATGAAATATTGAATAAGTTTGACAATGACTTCAAATTTCATCTTGATAGGTATAAATATAATAACCGCTATGATCTTAGTGAAGGAGTTAAAGAAAAAGATACTCATAGAGATGAAGCATTGAAAATGCTATATATAGTTGAAAAAATGTTAACTAATAACAATCTTTGGCTTTTTGGAAATAGCCCAAGTTATTTAGATATAGCCATACTTCCCTTTATAAGACAATACAGAATAGCGGATATGCGGTGGTTTGATGAAAAAATGCCATATAAAAATGTACATGCTTGGCTGATGCGGTTTTTAGAATGGGATGTATTTAATCAAATTATGGTAAAAAATAAACCTTGGTTAAATAATGACGAGCCTATATTGTTTGGCTTAAATTAATTTTAATTTATGGAAAAGAGAGATACTATAATATTTGAGACAGTATTAGGAAATATAAAAGTATTTTCAATTAAAGAAGTAATAGTTTTAATTAAGTTTACAAATAAAAAAATTATAAATTCGAACTCTGAAATATTAAATAAATCAAAACATCAAATAAAAGAATATTTATCAGGAAATAGAAATGCCTTTAATATAGATATTAAGCTGGATGGCACTAAATTTCAAAAAAGAGTATGGAAGCAATTATCTTTAATACCTTATGGTAAAACTATTTCTTACCTCGCATTATCTAATATATTGAGAACTTCTCCAAGGGCTATAGGAAATGCTTGTGCAAAAAACTCTTTATTAATAATTATTCCATGTCACAGGGTGATATCAGTCAAAGGTAAATTAACTGGCTTTTCTGCAATAGGGGGAATTAAAACTAAAGAAAAACTATTGCAAATAGAGGCTACTAAAATTTAAGTATTCTATCTCTAAAACTTGCTATAACTACAAACCAATAAAAACGGATTCGACCAAGAGTAGTCTTACTAGCTTTTAGGTCTTTATATTTGTTAAGTCCGCATTCAGTTTTAATAAATTTATCCATGGAAATAATATATCATATACTATTGGTATTTTGAAGGAGGCTGAGGATTATTTTTAGGATTAGTATCATGTTTACTAATTCTTATTACTGTTTCTTTATCTACCAATTCCAACAAATCTTTCTCAATATTATCAGCTAAAGTTTTAGAATAAACTTCTTCGGAATTTATATATACCGTAAATGAGTTTTTATATTTTTCAATTTTACCTTTTTTAGCTAAAGAATCTTTTGTCCAATGATATAAAGGATATTTGTCTATACCATTTTTTTCAGCCTCCATCACGTATCCCATAAATCCATCATATTGACTGAGTAAATCAGCATTGTGTTCACTCAAGACCAATAATAAATTATTTTTTTGCTTAGAAGTATCACTGCTTCTAAAAACATCTGAGAAATTAGAGGAAAAGTATATTCTTACTTGATATAACCATTCATCAGTCATTTATAAATCCCATAAAAATACGAATAACACTTGCTTTTACTTTTAAATTTATCAAGTAGATCATTCTATTTAGAATTATTTTATTTTAATATTAGCATAATTATCAGAAAACCATTTATAAGCTTGTTCTAAACCAACTTTTAGCTCTATCTTAGAACTCCATCCTAATTTAGTAATTTTATTAATGTCCATAACTTTTCGAGCCATTCCATCTGGATAATTTTTATCAAATTTAATAATTCCATTCCAACCAGCAATATTTTTTATTAAATTAGCAAATTCCCTTATAGAAATTTCTTTACCACTTCCTATATTAATGTGTTCTTCTTCACTATAATTTTCCATAAGGAATAAAAGTCCTTCTGCTAAATCATCCACATGCATAAATTCTCTAAGTGGTTTTCCAGTTCCCCATAACACAACTTCATTTTTATTTAACTTAACTGCATCATGAAACTTAGAAATTAAGGCTGCAACAACATGGCTATTTTCTGCATGAAAATTATCACCCGGTCCATATAAATTAGTAGGCATTACAGATATATAATCTACCCCGAATTGTTTTCTATAAAATTGACACAATTTAATACCTGCAATTTTAGCTATAGCATAAGCTTCATTTGTTGGTTCTAATTCTCCAGTAAGAAGAGCGCTTTCTTTAATTGGCTGTTTTGCTTCCCTCGGATATATACAACTAGAGCCTAAGAACATAAATTTTTTAATTTTATATTTAAAAGAATTTGATATTACTGAATTTTGTATAGCTAAATTATCAAATAAAAAATCAGCAGGAAATGAACTATTAGCTAAAATTCCTCCAACTTTAGCCGCAGCTAAAAAAACTGTATCTGGTTTGTGTTCATGAAACCATTGATCAACTTCTATAGTTTTTTTTAGATCTAACTCTTTAGAGTTAACAGTTAAAATTTCACAATCAATTTTTTTTAAAAGCCTAACTAGAGCACTTCCTACCATTCCATTATGTCCAGCAACAAAAATACGTTTGCCATTTAATGAAAATTTTTTAGATTTAGTCTTAATCAACTATCAATGCCAAAACGTCTTGTTTCTTGCTCTAACTCAACAGTTTTTAGGTCTTCTTTCACCATTTCTTTTACTAACTCTTCAAACTTAATTTTAGCTTCCCAGCCTAATATTTTTTTCGCTTTAGAAGAATCTCCCATTAAATAATTTACTTCAGTAGGTCGAAAATATCTTTTATCCACTTCAATTAATTCTTCTTTAGTAATTTTACTATAACCTATCTCATTTACTCCAGTATCTTTCCATTCTATTACCTCATTTATTTGTGAAAAAGCAGTTTCTATAAATTCTCTAACCGTATGGGACTCACCTGTTGCAAGTACATAATCATCTGCTTTATCTTGCTGTAGCATCATCCACATTCCCTCAACATAATCCTTTGCATGTCCCCAATCTCTTTTTGCATCTAAGTTACCTACATAGAGTTTATCTTGTAATCCTAGTTTTATAGCTGCCACTGCTCTAGTAATTTTACGTGTTACAAAAGTTTCACCACGGACTGGGCTTTCGTGATTAAATAATATACCATTACAAGCAAATATATCATATGCGGAACGATAATTAACTGTAATCCAATATGCATATAATTTAGCTGCCGCATATGGTGATCTAGGAGAAAATGGAGTATCTTCATTTTGAGGTAGAATCGATGTATTTCCATATAATTCAGAAGTAGATGCTTGATAAAATTTAACTTTTTTTGTCATATTCAATAACTTAATTGCTTCTAATAATCGAAGCGTACCTAACCCATCAGCATTTGCTGTATATTCAGGAGTTTCAAAACTAACTTGAACATGACTTTGCGCTGCCAGATTATAGACTTCATCTGGATTTATTTTTTGCATTAAACCTATTAAGTTAGTTGCATCAGTCATATCTCCATAATGGAGGTGAAATTTAATATCTTCTGAATGTGGGTCTTGATATAAACTATCAATTCTACTTGTATTGAATGATGAAGAACGTCTTTTAATTCCATGAACCTCATAACCTTTTTTCAGAAGAAATTCAGCTAAATAAGCACCATCTTGTCCAGTAATACCAGTTATGAGAGCAATTTTGTTTTTCATAATTAGATTATATAATTTATATAATAATATGTGAAGATAATATAAATTTTAGTTTTATATATTATTAGAAATTAAACATAAAAATATTTATAATTTCTTTCCAGAATCAATAATTGCATCTAGATTATCCGGTTGTATTTCAATCCAGCTTATAAAACATGAACTGCTGCCCATTAAAACGTACCAATTAGACTGTTCATAATTAGGCCATATAACAACTGTATCAATTTTATTTATCAAATCTAAATTAGATTCTTCACTATTAATTTTATATCCATTAATAAAATTTATTAGGGTTTTATTAATAATCTTAAATGGTATAATATGAGGCATTTCTATTTTACCCTTTTTAAGGGTACCTTCAAAAGATTGACATGTTTTTTTTGATTTTATTTCATAATCTTGGTCTGATAATAAAATAGTATCCCATTTAGCGACATATCCAGCAGGAACTTTCTCAGCATACAAGTTCATACATAATATATAAAATATTGAAAAATAGACTATTAATTTCATATTAACATCCCTTAAATAATATTTATTTAACCACTTTTAAATGATTCGTTTTATTAAATTTATTTTCTTCTTTTTTTACTATATTATTATATTTTTTAATTTTTATTAAATTGTTTAAAATATTTTGCCAAGTCGTACCTATTCTTTTAAATCTTATATATAAATTTTTATTACTACTAATTTTTTCTGAAAATTCCTGAAACTGTTGCTCTAATTCATTTATAACCGCTTCATTTTCTATATTTTTATCTTTCTCATTTATTTCTATTACAAAAATTTTTTTCATATTAACTCTTTATTATTTTTTGAGAATGATTATCATTCTCATTGACAAACTATTTTAAATACGATATATATTTGTATATAAGGACAATTAGTTTCCTCCCAAGAAAGTAATAACCTTATATTTAAGTCGAGAGTAAGTGAGTACCTCCATTTACTCTCGTTTAAAATTATCTTCCTAAATCAAGATCCTTATAGGTAACATCCTCTACTAACTCTCCCGTTACGTTATAAATACTTCCAAAAGCCTCATCGTTTGGCTCTTCTATATTAACAACTCCATTGATACCGATGGGTTGATACATATGTCGAATTCTAACTGGTTTATTAAAACGCACCATTAACATTTGATTAGGTGGTGGTGGTGGTACATGCATACACATTCCAGCTGAGGGTACTAAAACAAATTCAGTAACAGTTTCTGCTTCGCCAAAATCTACATCTAACGGAACCATAAAACCGGTTAATCTAATATTTACCCCATTCAATTCTGTAACTGTTGCTAAACCTGCTTCTTCTACAGCTATTAAAAAGTCTGGATCACTCCACATTTCATCTGTAACACCACTTTCTGGAACAAAATCAAAAGCATCTGCTGGCAATAAGTCTGTCCACGTTATAGGAAGAACTGATGTTTCAGAAGTAATTTCAATAGTATCGTTAGCATATATGGCAGAACATGCTAAATAAATAGATATAATAATATAAACTATAAATTTCATCTCATACTCCCTATATTAAATTCTACTATTATTCAGTTTTCTAATTAATACTATAAAAATAGTTACAAAAACATAAGTTACAACTAATATCGGACCTGCTGGTAAATCAAATATTACCGAAAGGATAATTCCTAACAGCACTGAAATTAGTCCACTTAACCAAGCTGCCTTATATGGATTATTAGTATTTAAAGCAGTTAATGCAGGCAAAATAAGACTTGCAAACACAACATAAACTCCTACTAACTGTACTGAAGATGTTATTGCTAAAGAAAATAATACGTAAAAACCAATACCATTTAAATTTATTGGTAAAAACCATAAAACTAGTATTAGAAGATAAATTGGCAAATGTATAAATACATCATTCCATGAAATAAATAACATTTGTCCAGAAAGTAAGTGGCGTATTTCCTCTCCACCAGTTGGATGATCAGCTAATAATAAAATAGATATGGAAGCAGCAAGAACAAAACTAACTCCGATAATTGCTTCTTGTTGTGATTTAATTTTGCTTTCTATGATTTTAAAGAAAAATGCTGCCATTAGAGCAAATAATAAAGCTGTAATTTGGGATAACCAAGGTAGATCTTTGTTAAAATATAAGTTTGATACTAATAACCCTAAGCCAGCAATCTGAGCTACAGCAAGATCAATAAATATTATACCTCTTTTTAAGACCTCTATTCCTAAAGGTGCATGTGTAATAGTAATAATTAGACCAGCAAGTAAAGCTGGCCCAATTATACTTAAAATCTCGCTACTTATCATATAATGCATTTTGTAAAATTTTAATTGAACTATCAAATAGTGCAAATAAATTTTTACTTTCTTCATTACCTCCTATTGTGTAGGGTAAAGTTACAACTGGCATTTGAGTTTTTTCTGACAACCATAATGCACCGTCAGTCGGATCATATGGCGATACAATTATAATATCGGCTGGATTACTATTAATATTTTCTAATATATTTTTTAGATGTGAAGCTGTAGGAGGAATACCTGGTTTAACTTCTAGTGAAGCAATTTCATCTAGCTCCATCCAATTAAATAAATAGTCAAAAGATTTATGGTGTATAATTATTTTCTTACCCTTAATATTAGCTATTTCCTTATTCCACATAGGTATAGCTTTTTCCCACTTATTTATAAAATTGTTATACTGTTTCTGATAATAAGACTTATTACCTGGGTCTATTAAAGATAGTCTTCTATTTAGTTCTTTTGCTACTAAAAGAATATTATTAGGATCTAAATGTATATGAGGATTCCCCTCTGGATGAACATCCCCATGACTTCGATCTATCTTTTCTGGAATATCTATAACAGGAGTATATTCTGAAGCAATAAAATAGCCTAATTTACCAGGCTGAACTGTTCTGTTAGCTTTCTGTAATAATATGGGCAACCACCCTACTTCTAAACCTGCTCCTGAGCAAAAAATAAAGTCTGCACGCCTTATTTTAGCAATTAAGCTGGGCCTTGCCCTAATATGATGAGGATCTTGCTTTGCATGAGTAGCTGATATAGCTTTAACTTTTTCACCACCTATTTCTTCAGCAAGCGACTTCCATTCTGGTTCACATGCAAATATATTTAATTTATCATTTGCTAATAATGATGACGAAAATATAAATTGTACTAAAATTAATACTAATATATATTTTAACATTTTCTCTCCAATATTTAAGATAAATATAAAAAAATAATCACGCCTTAAATAGTATTAAGGCGTGATAATTTTTATTAGTAAATACTAATTAGCAATTATAGCTAGAATTTATGAGCTCCATGAGCCCCAATACTAATGATATATTGCAATGTAAATTGGTTATCAGTTGAACCTGAACCACTTGCTAATTTATCTTGATTAAATTGCCAACGAACACGGCTAAATTCACTATTTGTCCAATCAGCCATAACTGCTACAGAAGTCGGGTCATAGCCTTGACCGTCTAGATCTGTACCTATTAATGCTGTAGGCACTCCAGGTGTCTCCATCTGACTATAACGTACTCCAGCACGCCATCTAGGGTTAAATTTATAAACACTCTGCACATACCAACCATATGAAGTGCCATTAAATTGATTTTCGCCGCCACTATCGATATTGTACGTTCCATCTTCACTACGGGCAAAAAGCTCAGCTTGCAAGGTCCATTCTTGGTCTCTTACGTTACCCGTTGGAGCTAAAGAGTATCTAAAGTCTGTTACGTATAGAGTAGTGTCACCCGTAAATACTATTTCATCTTCATTACCTTTACGACCTGAAGGACTATCACCATCAACATAATAAACTCCTAATCTCCAATTTTGATCTTGGTCAATATCTCCTCCAATGCGAGCATATGCAGACATTGCTCCTGGACTTTCTCCATCAGGACCTTTAATAGGATAATCATTACCACGGAACAGTCCAGCACCAACTTCAGCATAGTAATCTGTAGGTAAAGTATATGAAATTTCTGCTCCAGTATCATTCCAACCTTTATTTAAATATACTCTATAAGGAAGAGGTCTATTAGCAAAGTCATCTGCATGTGCATGATGTTCATTCATATAACCTAAAGTCCAGAATGCTTTTCCAGCTTTAAGACTCATTCCATCAGGAAAATTAAAATTCGGAGTAGTCATTATGTAACCTTCTTCAAATTCTACCTTATCATCTGAAGTATCACTCTCTTTTACTATAGCAAAAGTCATACTTCCATAAAATTTATCATCAATATTACTAGAGAAATTCAATTCAGACTCACCTAGTTGTAAACCTTCACGACCACGTTCTCCTTCATGCCCTATTGCAAAACCTTTGACAGCTGGTTCTGCGGATTTCATAGAAAAATTATTATATTTTCCGTTTAAAATAATTCCAATGGATGGATTAAATTCATTTCCATATATTTTAGTGCTTCCAGAGGATCCTTCTGTGTTACCTCCACCTTTATTCTCCATTTGAGCAATCTTTGCTTCCAATTCTTTAACACGATCTTCTATATCATCAGCCACTGCACATTTTGTATATACAAAAAATGTTGCAAGCAATGATAGTAATATTTTAAATGTAGTCATTATTTTCCCCCAAACATATCTTAATTAAGTTAATATATTAGCTAGCATCGTTAGATAATAGCTTTCACTTTAATAAATAATCCTCACTAAAGTGCTCACCTCTATAACCCTCGTAAAATAATTTTATAAATAACTAAGGTGTTAGGAGGAGAGCCATAACACCTTAGTTTAAATATTATATAATAATGCAATACTATTGCATGCAAGAAATACATTGTCAAATTTATTCATTATGTTAATATTTCTTATGGAACTTAAAGAAAAACAAACAAATAAAAAAAATAAAGCAATCAATATCTGTTTGGATAAAAATGAAACATTAACTCCAAATAGGTTACTGATATTAGACATTTTGTTAGGAAGTGAAATTCCTATATCAGCATATGATATAAATGCAATTATTAAAAACAAGGGGAAAAATTTAAATATTTCTTCAGTTTATAGAGTAATTGAATTTTGGGTAAAGTTAAATGTCGTTCATAAAATATCATTTTTGAATAAATATATGGTATGTGATAATACTGATGAAAAGCATACGCATATTACTAACATCTGCACAAGTTGTTTAAGCGTAATAGAAACATGTAATAAAAGTATGGGGCTAGACCTTGAAAAAAGCTCAAAGAAATTAGGTGTGATACTAAGTCCTGATGTAAATATTGAAATTCCTATTATATGTCAGAAATGCCAATAAGTTTTGTATAGTTCAATAATGAGTAATTAATAATGACCAATAATCTTATATCAATAAAAAATTTAAAATACAAAATAGGACAAAACATAAATTTTAATCTCAACATTAAAAATTTTAAACTGAATAAAAGTGATAGTATTTTAATTTATGGTGAATCTGGTTTAGGAAAGTCTACATTTTTAAATTTATTATCTGGAACTATTTCTCCTCAAAAAGGAAATATTGATATTTTGGGTACAAATATTTCTAATACCTCATCAAGTATAAAAGATAAAATAAGAGGAGATCATTTTGGAATAGTATTTCAAACCTTTAATTTATTACCTTATGTATCAGTAAAAAATAATATTTTATTAGGAAAAGCATACTCTAGTATTAAGCAATCAAAATCTAATAATGATGAAATTAAAGAATTAATGGATAAGTTATCCCTAAACTATGAAGATCTTATAAATCGTAAGGCTTATGAATTAAGCATTGGACAACAACAAAGAGTTGCTGTCGCTAGAGCATTAATTGGAAAACCAGAAATTATATTAGCAGACGAGCCAACTTCAGCATTAGACAAAAGTAATCAAAAAGAATTTATTAATTTATTGTTCAAGTCTATTGATGAAAATGAACAAGGTTTAATTATGGTAAGCCATGAGCATAAATTATCTAATAAATTTAAAAAAGTTAAAAATATTACTGAAATATGTGAGATAAATAATGATTAAATTTACTTTAGTAATTCAATCTTTATTAAATAGATGGCTAAGTTGCTTATTAATTATTTTAACTCTTGCCTTTTCTATTTCATTATTTTTTACTGTTTCTCGTATTCAAGAATCTGTGAGATCGAGCTTTCAAAATACTATTTCTGGAGTAGATAGTGTAGTTGCAGCCAGAGGAGGAGATTTACAAATATTGCTTAATAGTGTTTTTCTTATTGGAGAACCTAACAGCACAATCCGTTGGAGCACTTTTAAAGATATAACAGATAATAATAAAATGAATTGGGCTGTACCAATAACATTAGGAGATAGTCATAAAGGCTACCGAGTTATAGGAACAACAAATAATTATTTTAAGGAAATTAAATATTCATCTGGAAAAAATATAGAGTTTCTCTCCGGAAATTCTTTTAATGATGTATTTGATGTTGTTTTAGGAAATGCAGTTGCAAATAAACTAAAATATAATCTAGATGCAGAGATAATTATAACACATGGATTATCCGATGTAGGTGAAGTCCATACTTTTAGCTCAGAAAAAGAAAATCACTCCGATCATGCAGATCACGACGATCATGCAGATGAAGAACATGATAATCACGACGATCACGTAGATCACGACGACCATGCCAAGCATGAAGAACATGATAATCACGAAGATCATGCAGATGAAGGACATGAAGGACATAATCACGAAAACCTAGGTTTTAAAGTTACTGGTATATTGAAACCGACAGGCACTCCAATAGATAATGCAGTTTATATAAGTTTAGCTGGAATTGAAGCTATTCACACAGGATGGATAGGAAATCAAAAAGTTATAGATGTATCCATAGAACA
>CENZ01103622.1_pt1 | contig 11620 bp, 10 predicted proteins | sample 361341 | NCBI WGS metagenome assembly CENZ01 (sample SAMEA2619782, study PRJEB7988) | marine metagenome | biome: marine biome (ENVO:00000447); feature: deep chlorophyll maximum layer (ENVO:xxxxxxxx); material: "saline water (ENVO:00002010), including plankton (ENVO:xxxxxxxx)" | depth 50 m
ACCCGGTTTTTGATATGTTTCTGCATTTAGGAGGGACTCCTCTTACAACAGGAATTTGGACAGACAATAATGGTAATCTTGTTTCTAATTTATTTGATCCTGCAAGCATGAGTAGCGGAACATATACTTATACCGTATTAGGAGCGGGAAATTGTTTAGATAAATTTTCAACAGTTACTATAACGGTAAACAATCTACCTACTGTGGTAGCTAATGCTAATCCTGCTACCGTTTGTGTGGGTGACCCTACCACCCTAACAGGAAGTGGAGCCAATACATACACTTGGGATAATGGCGTAACAAATGGAACACCTTTCAACCCTTCCACTACTACTACTTATACTGTTACTGGTACCGATATCAATGGTTGTATAAACACAGATGTCATTACTATCAGTGTAAATAGTATACCAGCTGCTTCTCTTGCTAGCGTCCAAGATATTTGTTTTGGAGATGCTGCAACACTTAATTTTAATTTGATTGGTAATCCTCCATTTGCTGTAAGTTTTACTGACAGTTCTGCTGTATTCAACTCTATCTTAGATATAAATGGAAACCATATTGCTGGCGATCCTATTTCTTTTAGTCCAGCAACAAATACGACTTATTATCTCAGAAATGTAACAGATGTAAATGGCTGTCAGAATATGGCATCTGGTTCTGAATTGATAATCGTAAATGTACTGCCAACTGCTTTAGTTGCTGGCGGAACAACCATTTGTGCTGGCAACAATACTGCTTTAAGTTTTTCATTAAGCGGATTAGCTCCATTTAACCTGAATTATACTGATGGAACAAATAATTTTAATTTAGCCTTAGATAGTAATGGAAACACCCCTACTGGACCGCTATTGGTTAGCCCAACTGCAAATTGTATTTATACCCTGTTGGATGTTACCGATAATAATGGATGCTTCAATACACTATCGGACACTACTATGGTTTCGGTTCTTCAGACTTCCTCAGCAGGAAATAATGCAACAACAACTTTTTGTGCTGATGCAACAGCATTTGATATGCTGTTACAATTGGGGGGAAATCCTGCAACTAATGGTATTTGGGCAAATTCGCTAGGGAATATAGTCTCAAATATATTTGACCCTGCTACATCAACTGCCGGCACTTACACCTACACAGTAAGTGCTGCTCCTTGCCCTCCTACCTCTGCTGATTTGATTGTAAATATTAATGATAATCCAACAATTGTTCTTTCTGGAACCAACACCATTTGTCTAGGTGAATTTAGCGATTTATCATTCACACTTTCAGGGCTAGCGCCATTTAATGTAGATTATACAGATGGCACAAATAACTTTAATGTAAGTCTAGATGGAAGTGGAAATAATTCAAGTTCTGGATTACCAATTACACACAACCCTCTTTTGAATACAAATTATTCAGTAATTGGAGTTACAGATGCAAATGGTTGCAGTAATACTGGTATTGGTATAGCAGATATCAGGGTTAATCCTCTGCCAGATATAAGTATTAGTGGAAGTGGTGATATTTGTCTAGGTGACAGCACTAATTTAGCATTCACTATTTTGGATGGCACTGCTCCTTTTAATATTACCCTAAATGATGGTACGACTGATTCTTATTGGCTTATGGATAATAATGGTACAATAAATGGATTACCTGTTATAGTATCTCCACTGAGCTCAACCACATATTCATTAATTGAAGTGACAGATGCTAATGGTTGTTGGAAAGCTTTAAATGGCAATGCAACTATCACAATATTAGAATTGCCAACTGCACTTATTTCAGGTACAACTACCATTTGTGAAGATGATAATGCCCTTATTGCTTTTACACTACAAAATGGATTAGCACCATACAATGTAAAGTATAATATTAATGGAGTAGCAACATCTACTGTATTTAATACAAGTGGAGTAAACACATTTATGTTAAACCCAATAACAACTACTGTTTATAGTTTGATGGATATAACAGATGCTAATAATTGTTTTAATACAGCAAATGATTCAGCAACAATTGATGTGGATGAGAAAGTAGATGTAGTAATAAGTGGTGGTGGTGATATATGTAATGATGGATCACAGGCTACAATTGATATTACTACAAGTGATTCAACTTTTGTAAACATCACCTACACTGATGGTTTCTTGCCTGCAACTCTTTCAGGAAATGGTCCTTTTGAGATTATTACAAATCAGGCAGGAGTTTATACGATTACTGATGTAGTGGATATTCATGGATGTGATGGAACTTTTTCAGGAAATGCTAGTATTAATGTAAACCCTTTACCATTAGCTGAATTTGCTTTTTATCCTCAGCCAACTGATTTAGATAATCCGCATATTAACTTTACTAATGCTTCTTTTGGATATACTTCTGCTTATTGGGATTTTGGTGATGGAAGCACATTAAATGATACGATCTCTAGATTATTACACACCTATCAAGACACAGGACAATATAAGGTAACGCTTGCTGTTAACAATGAATTTGGCTGTACAGATTCTATTGCTTACACCATAATTATCGATCCTATTTTTATTATGTACATCCCTGATGCTTTTACACCAAATGATGATGGCATTAATGATAAATTCGGTCCTTCTGTATATGGCGTCAGTAAGTTTGAAATGAAAATATACAATAGATGGGGGCAGTTGATTTATCATATAACAGATAAAAATAAGCCATGGGATGGCACTATAAATAATAATGAAACACAAGCTGGCGCTTACACCTATTCTATTGTAGCTACCGATTTAAAAGACAAGCCACATAAATATGTGGGTGCTTTTACACTCTTCAGATAAATGAAGATAATAGGCCTGATTTCTGATACACACGGATTTTTAGATAGTCGTTTTATTGCTCACTTACAAGAATGTGATGAAATATGGCATGCTGGAGATATAGGCAGTCTAGAAGTTGCAGAAAAACTTGCAGAAATAGCACTTTTAAAAGGAGTTCATGGAAATATTGATAATCATAAAATCAGATTGCAATATTCTGAAAGTTTAAGATTCAACTGTGAGCAAGTCGCTGTCTTTATTACGCATATAGGCGGATATCCTGGCAGGTATGACAAAAGGGTGAAAAATGAACTTATGAATAATACGCCTGATATTTTTATTTGCGGACATTCACATATTTTAAAAGTAATGCATGATGAGAAATTGGGACTACTACATATGAATCCTGGGGCTGCAGGAAATTCAGGGCTGCACAAAGTAAAAACAATGCTTAAATTTATAATTGATAGAAAAGAGATAAAAAAGCTAGAAGTAGTTGAGCTACAAAGAGAGTAGTAATTCTATCTTATTCTATCAGCAGATTTTACCAACTTTTCATCCTTTCTAATTAAATAATTGGCTAAAATGATAAGTAAATAAGGAATTACAAATAGAAACAAACCAATTGCAAAGTTTAAGTCTCCCTTTTGAAAAATAATGATAATGAAAGCAATAGAAAGTAAAAGCTTACTGATTTGATTAACAAAAATTTGTCTGCTCCTACTTTTAAATTGAAATATCGAAAATATATTTAATCCAACGGAAAGAAAAACAGACAAGCGCGCAAATGACAATTGCTCAGTAAGAAAAATATAGTTATCGGAATTATAAATCTTGAGATGAAGAACTGGGAAATAGAAAACAATAATAAGGCTACACAGAGCAGCTAGAAGTAAAATTAAACTTTGAAGTCTTTGTATCATTTTGATATTTTATGCAAAAATATCTAAAAATAGGGTTGAAAGTGCTCTTTCTAAAATTATTTGTATGTTTGCAAAACTATTTTCGCAAGAACACATTTTCAAACTCACATATTTTTACTTCATCTCTTAATCATAAGGAAGTTCAATTTTTACAATATAACTTTATTCAAAAATGTATAAACTAGAAGAGCTAAACAAAAAGAAAGTTTCTGATTTAAAAGAAATTGCAAAATCACTAAACATTCCGAAAGCGGAAAAATTATTGAAATCGGATTTAGTCTATCAAATTCTTGATTATCAATCAGTACTTCCTACAAACAAAACTGCTGATGCTAAAAAAGAAAGTGAGCAAAAGCAAAGACAGTTTAGACAAAGAAAGCCTAAAGAAAAAAATAAGCAAGGTTCTTTTAAAAAGAAAGAAGAGAAAGTTGTACAAACTGAAAAAATTCATCAGGAAGAGAAGAGAAACCTTCAACCAAAAAGTGAAAACAAAAAACAATATCAGCACTCCAATCAGCAACAACAAAAGAAAGGTCATAATTACAATTATGATTTTGATGGTATTATTATAGCAGAGGGCGTATTGGAAATCATGCCAGATGGCTATGGTTTTATGCGATCATCTGATTATCATTACCTAAGCTCCCCTGATGATGTTTATATCTCACAATCACAAATAAAGCTATTTGGACTTAAAACTGGAGATACCATTAGAGGTTCAGTTCGCCCACCAAAAGAAGGCGAAAAATATTTTCCACTGATTAAAGTGGAAACCATCAATGGAAGAGATCCAAATGTGGTAAGAGACAGAGTGCCTTTTGAGCATTTAACCCCTTTGTTTCCATTTGAAAAATTCACACTTACCAATAAAGGCCACAGTAGTCTATCAACAAGAATGTTAGATATTTTTACTCCAATTGGAAAAGGACAAAGGGGATTGATTGTTTCTCAGCCAAAAACAGGAAAAACTGTACTACTAAAAGATATAGCAAATGCTATTGCGGACAATCACCCTGAGGTGTATATGATTATTTTATTGATTGACGAAAGACCTGAAGAGGTGACAGATATGGAAAGAAGCGTAAATGCAGAAGTAATTGCCTCTACCTTTGATGAACCAGCTGAGAGACATGTAAAAGTGGCTAACATTGTACTAGATAAAGCTAAAAGAATGGTAGAATGTGGTCATGATGTTGTGATTCTATTAGACTCTATTACTAGATTAGCAAGAGCCTATAACACAGTTCAACCTGCATCTGGAAAAGTGCTTAGTGGTGGAGTTGATGCGAATGCACTACATAGACCAAAGCGTTTCTTTGGTGCTGCAAGAAAAATAGAAAATGGTGGTTCGCTTACCATTTTAGCAACAGCACTTACCGAAACAGGAAGTAAGATGGATGAAGTAATCTTTGAAGAATTTAAAGGCACTGGAAATATGGAGCTCCAATTGGATAGAAGAATTTCTAATAGAAGAATCTATCCTGCTGTTGATTTGGTTTCATCTTCAACTAGAAAAGAAGATTTATTACTAGATAAAGATGATATCCAAAGGATATGGGTGCTAAGAAATTATTTGGCTGATATGACACCTGTTGAAGCCATTGAGTTTATGAAAGAGAGAATCCTAAGAACTAAAGACAATAAGGAGTTCCTACTTACTATGAATAATTAAATTTTAAAGCCCTAATGAGGGCTTTTTATTTCATAATGGTAATGATTGTAGATTCTCCTACTTCCAACTGAGTAATTATTGGGTACTTTGTCTTGCTATTTATCTTGCTTTTACTTGGTGCTGCAGCTGGGCTAGAGTTTATAATTAGTATCAATAACAATACAAGCCACTCTACCGAGTGGCTTTTCTAGTATAATAGATTCTCTAAGTTAATGTTATCAAAGTTACCTGAACTCATCATTAGTAAATTCTGCTTCTCCCAATTTTGAGATTTTAAAAACTCTTTAAGTTTATTAGAATCCGTAAATACTAATAAATCATGTCTTCCAAATGCAGTATGCACTTGTTCTTTTGTAATATGCGTTAACTTTTTATGAGCAATAGCTTTAAGACTAAAGTAAACAATAGCTGTATCTGGATCATCCATACATCCTTTGTATTCTTTCAGGAATTCTTTATTTAAACTACTGAAAGTATGTAGTTCCATACAAGCAACTAATTTTCTGTCAGCAAATTGCTTTCTCATTGCAGAAGAGGTTGCTTTCAGCTTGGAAGGAGAGTGGGCAAAATCTTTATAAATTGCAGAATTATTTGTTTTCTGCACCAACTCCAATCGGTTAGACGCCCCTTTAAAGGTTGTAATCTGCTTGAGGAAATCTTCTTCACTAACTCCCAATGCTTTACATACCATAAGTGCAGCATTCATATTTTGCAGATTGTGCTCTCCAAATATTAATAATTCTGTTTCTTTAACAGAAGTAATTCCATTTTTTATGGTGTGGGATAAAGTAGAATATGGTATGAGTTTGCAATTAGTTTCTTCTTTGGCTAACTGGTTTAATTGTTCGTCTGCTGAGCAATAAATAAGGGTTTCTGAAACCATATTCTTAAAAATACGAAACTGATCTACATACATTTCAAAAGTTGGAAAAACATTGATGTGATCCCAAGCAATTCCGCTAAGCACAGCAATATGAGGTTGGTACAAATGAAATTTAGGTCGTCTATCAATTGGAGAGCTCAAGTATTCGTCTCCCTCTAAAATAATAATGGGAGCATCATGCGTGAGTTTTACCATAGTTTCAAAGCCTTCCAATTGGGCCCCAACCATATAATCGCAATCTATATTCAGATGCTGAAGTACATGCAGAATCATGGCAGTAATAGATGTTTTTCCATGACTTCCTCCAATAACTACTCTCTTTTTATTATTAGATTGCTCATAAATATATTCTGGAAAAGAATATATAGGGATATTCAGCTGTTTAGCTTTTAGCATCTCAGGATTGTCTGCTCTTGCATGCATACCTAAAATAATAGCATCTAAATCTGAAGTTATCTTTTCAGTAAACCATCCCATTTCTTTTGGGAGCAGCCCATGTTTTTCCAATCGCTCCTTACTTGGGCTGAAAATGGCATCGTCACTTCCTGTAATTTCATATCCTTTATGATGTAATGCAAGCGCTATATTATGCATAGCGCTTCCGCCAATGGCTATCAAATGAATCTTCACTACTTTTAAATTTATTTGCATTTAAAAGTATAGATAAAACTACTTTCTTACTTTTGACAGCAGCAAATTTTTTAACATGCAATTGTATACAATAGATACGGGTTTTTTTAAACTAGATGGTGGAGCTATGTTTGGTGTGGTTCCTAGAGTACTTTGGAGTAAAACAAACCCTCCAGATGAAAATAATTTATGTCCTTGGGCTATGCGCTCACTTTTGATTGAAGATGGAAATAAACTCATTTTAATTGATAATGGAATTGGCGACAAACAAGATGATAGGTTTTTACGCCACTACTATCTGCATGGAGATGTAAATTTGCGATCATCACTAGCTAAACATGGTTTTTCTGCTGATGATATTACAGATGTATTCTTAACCCATTTGCATTTTGATCATTGTGGAGGAAGTGTAAAATGGAATAAAGATAGAAGTGGCTTTGAAATGGCTTTTAAAAATGCAAACTATTGGAGTAATAAAGAGCATTGGGAGTGGGCAACTCAGCCAAATAATAGAGAAAAGGCATCTTTTCTAAAAGAAAATATTCTACCTATTGAAGAAAGCGGTCAGCTCAAATTTGTAGAGCAAGAAGGAGCATTGTTCAAAAACTTTGAAACAATATTTGTGCATGGGCATACTGAAGCGCAAATGATTCCACATATCAGCTATAAAGAAAAAAAAATCGTTTTTATGGCTGATTTATTACCAAGCACAGGCCATATCCCCCTTCCGTATGTAATGGGCTATGATACGCGCCCACTTTTAACTTTAGATGAAAAAGGAAAATTTCTAAATCAAGCAGCAGATAAAGAATATATTTTATTTTTGGAGCACGATAATTACAATGAATGTTGTACGGTTGAGCATACTGAAAAAGGAGTTCGACTAAAAGATACATTTTCGTTATCAGAAATTTTATAACATGAAAAATATATTTACAAAACACCCCAATTCGTTAGGAGAATCTTATTTACAACATTTTGGAAAAGCTTTACAATTTTCCGCCCTTTTACTTTCTTTAAGCTTTAAGGCTCTAGTACATGCGCTTTTGCCTTTTTGTTATGAAACAGCAGTAAGTGATAAAATAAAAGCATTAAGTGAAGGAATGCAAAAAAGAAGACAGGAAGCTATGAAAAGAATACAGGACTAACTCAAATGCTGCTGAAAGGTATCCCAACTTTTGTTAAAGTTCTCTAATTCCCTTTTCTCAATCTGCTCTTTTTTTCTTCTATACATTTTTAGATTCTCTCCGGACTTTCCTTTTACTGTAATTACTTCATAGTCATCAATATTTGCCTTTGCTGGCAATTGATCTAAGAAACCTCTTGCTTCTAAAAGAGAGATAGATTTAGGCATCTTTTTGGGGTTAATTCTACTTTCAAAATTAATGAAATCTTTATACAAATACGAATAATATACCTTATTGTTGTAATTCAATTGATTTTTAAGAAATGGGAAAGGTAACTGAAAAGCAAAGAAGATACAAGGATTATTCTTCTTACATAAGAAAGAAATTTGGAGGACGCGTACAAAAAGTTTCTATTAATGCTGGATTTACATGCCCAAATATTGATGGTAGTAAAGGTAAGGGCGGTTGTACTTATTGCAATAACAATACTTTTAACCCAGATTATTGCAAACCCATTAAGTCCATAAGCCAGCAAATAGAGGAAGGAATTGCATTTTTTTCTAAAATGTATAAATCTCAAAAGTATTTGGCATATTTTCAGGCTTTTACCAATACATATGCACCTATTGAGGAGTTGAAAGAAAAATATCAAGAAGCGCTAAAACACAAAGATGTTATTGGGCTGGTTATAGCTACTCGTCCTGATTGTATAAGTGTTGAGGTATTGGATTATTTACAAAAATTGGTTAATGCTGGGTATTTTATCAAATTAGAATTTGGCTTAGAATCAACAAATGATAGGACATTAGAAAAAATCAACAGATGTCAAAAACATAATGATGCCATCAAAGCCTATGATATGGCAAAAGAAAGAGGTATTCTTTTGGGTGGACACATCATTTTAGGATTACCTGGAGAAAACAGAGAAGAAATACTGAATCATGCAATAGCCATTAATCAATTGCCTATTGAGACCTTAAAAATTCATCATTTACAGATTGTAAAACACACCATGATGGCATTCCAATACAAAAAAGATGCTACACAATTTCAATTTTTCACTTTGGATGAATACCTGGATCTGGCAATAGAATTTTTAGAAATATTAAATCCAAGTATCATCATAGAGCGATTTTTTAGTGAATCTCCCGAACATTTATTGATTGCACCTAAATACGGACTCAAAAACTTTGAATTGGTACATAAAATAGAAAAACGCTTGTTAGAAAAAAACTCTTGGCAAGGCAAGCTATTTAACGCTTCAAATCCCTAATTAATTTTTCTAGCCCCATCCAAATCAGAATAACAGGCCAATAGGTTCTAATGAGTTCAGATACAGAAATGTCAATCACTTCCAAATTGTCTAGAAGGAAAACAACACCAATTGCAATTAAAAATATGGAAACACCTATGCTTTTATTCATCTTTAATTTTTGTAAATCTAATAATTAAATAACTAACTGAGTTATTTTTTATTATCCCATTTGTCTAAAAAATAAATTACGGCTATCATAAAACAAATAGCCGTAATTCCCATTACAATTTTTAGCAATAACAACTTATTTAATTTTGTATCTGATTCCTGCATAAATATTTCTTCCCATTACAGGTCCCCAAATCAAAGAAGCATCAAAATTTTCTCCAAAAGGATTCTCAGGCTCTATAATAGGATCTGATTGTGTGTAATTACCAATGTTTTCACCACCTATATACAAATCGAAATTATCCCATTTACGCGTTATCTGAGTATTAAATAATACAAATGAAGAGGAGTAATCCTCAGTACTAGCTATATCATTTGGTATTCGGGTTTTTCCAATATAATTTCCTGTAATATCAAAATGCCATTTATCTGATATAGAACTATACGCTAAGTTAAGTAATCCTCGTGACTTTGCTTGTAGAGGAATTTCTTTTTCTTCTCCATTGAATGTAGATAAAGTATTATTTATTTTATAACCTAGACGCATTTGAAGTTGATTAAGAAGTTTGTAATCTAATCCAATCTGAATGCTAGTTGCAGATGAATTTCCATCTAAGTTATCAAATAATATTTCATCTTTATTTTCAATATTTACTGTAATTTGATTATCAAAAACAGTATTGTAAATATCAAAATTAATAGTACCCTCTTTATTGAAAAGGTAAAAGCAATGAGCAATGTTTAAGCCGTAATTTAAGGCAGTTTCAGGTTTCATTTCATCTACAAAAATAATTTCTCTTGAAGATGCTAAATAATTCATATTTTCTGCAATGAAATTACTAACTCTAAATGCTTTTCCAATAGAGAATCGAATAGCAGTTCTATCTCCAGGATTGTATTTTGCATTAACTCTTGGAGAGTAATATGTTTTCTCTACAATATTATAATAGTCAGCTCTTAATCCTGTAATAATATTAAATTTTTCATTTTTATATTGATGTTCTGAAAATAAACCTGTAACTAAATCTACTCTTTTTTTCAAAAGAAAAGATTGGTTGGTATTTCCCTCGAAACTTTCTGTAAATCTGTCTGCAAAATAACTACCACCATATTTTATAAGATGATTATCATTTAGTTGATTTTGTTCAACAATATTAATTGAAAAACTTTCTTGTATGCCAGTGTATATATTATCTCCAAATCGAGCTTTTTGATTATGTAATGTAAAGCTTGTTTGAGATCCAATGGTTTTATTTTCATTCTTAATCTTCCCTAGTTTAGTATAAACCTGAATGATCTTATTATCAACATTAATATTATATGGGTCTATTATATTTTTATCTGTTGTGATTTGTCCAGCGATTCTTTCTTCTATGACACCTCTAAGATTAACTTCAAATATGTATTTATCAGATTCAGTATATTTCCATCTATTTAATAAGCCAAATTGTTTAACCTTTGGCATATCAAGGAATTTGTCTCCTGAGTGATCGGAGTGATCCGAGTGATCATGATGAGATCCATGATGATCTATTTCTTTATCAAAATATGAAATGTGAGTAAAGAGGTTGCTTTTCCATTTCCCCTTTGTCTTAGTTAGAATCAAATTATTTTCTATTTTTCCAGAAGAATTAGCATATACATTCCAATTTAATTTTTCTGCGCCATCTTGTTCAGGTTTAAAATATTCTAAATTAATTTGGCCTGTTAAGGATTCAAATCCATTAACTACAGATCCTGACCCTTGAATTATATGAATAGACTCTATCCAGCTTCCAGGAACATAACTTAGTCCATAAGACCTTTGTAGTCCTCTAACTAAGGGAATAAGTTCATTAGTTATTTGAATATATTTCCCATCAAGACCAAGTATCTGAATCTTTTTAATACCAGAAACACCATCTGAATAACTAACATCAACAGTATTGTTTGTTTCAAAACACTCTGACAGATTACAGCATGCTGCTTTTTGAATCTCTCCAGTAGATATTATTTGAGTATTTATAGGGTCTATGAGAGAGGTCTTTGTTGTCTTTAGACTACCTTTTACTTTCACTTCATCAAGCTCAATTGAAGGCTTCATATAAAAGATATACTGATTATCAACCTCCTCTTTACTATCTAAAGTATAACCTACAAAACTCACATTAAGGGTGGCAGCATATGAAGGAGCCTCTTGTATTGTGTA
>CENZ01081186.1_pt1 | contig 11606 bp, 10 predicted proteins | sample 361341 | NCBI WGS metagenome assembly CENZ01 (sample SAMEA2619782, study PRJEB7988) | marine metagenome | biome: marine biome (ENVO:00000447); feature: deep chlorophyll maximum layer (ENVO:xxxxxxxx); material: "saline water (ENVO:00002010), including plankton (ENVO:xxxxxxxx)" | depth 50 m
TTTTTTTAATTTTAGCAATAAGTTTTGAATACGAATCAATTATTGATGGGAGCTCAATATCTCGAATGAATTCAGTATCAGAAATTACAGATTCAGAAATTGTATTGTATGGGCTATATCGTGTATGATTAAGCATATCATTGTTATATAAACCAAGAACAGGTTTGCCTAGAGCAGAAGCTAAATGAATTAATGATGTATCTAGCGATATTAACATCTCAGAATCATTAATAATTCCAGAAGCATAGTAAAGATTAGGTGATTCTAAGGGATAATATATTTTCTCTTTAAACATTCCTTTAATTTTTTTAGCGTCTCTTGATTCTTTTTTTGACGCAAACAAGGCTAGGTGAATGTTATTATCTTCTAAAATATGTGAAAAGATCTTAATCCATTTATCTATAGGTAATCGTCTATTTTGACTTCCTGCGCTCATATTTACGGTCAGGTATTTTTTTTTATCTATACTAGATGGAAATTGATAAAAATAATCTGGCAACCAATTGGTAATAGAGGTATGTGGATCATAATAAAAGAGTAGTTCGCAGTACTTGTCTACAATATGCTTTGTATTGTCATTGGGAAGATAATAATTATAAATAGGATTATTGTATTCATTGTCAAGGCACACTTTAACATCAGCATTTACCTTGTTTGTCATTTGATGAAAAGTTTTTGATGGACCGCTTTTGGGGTTATACAAAATCTGATATTTCTCAGATCGAATCATTTTAGCAAATCGTGGATTATACGGCCGGTAGATAAGGCAGTTTCTTATAAACGGTATCCCCTCAAACACTTTTTTATTATAATAAGTACAGCATAAATCAATTACCGCATCTGGAAATCGCTTGTGAAAAGCATTCAAAAATGGAAGCAGTAAAATTGCATCTCCCAACTTCTCCTGAGCGAAAATTATGATACTTGAAATTGAATCGGGTATTTTCTTTTGGTCAAGGTTCTTGTACAGTTTATTTTGAAAATTTATAATAAACTTTCTACGGCGATTCAGCGTAGGGATATTTGGTTTAGCATCTGACATAAAAATAATATCAATCAATAAAACCCATGAGGTATTGCTCAAGGTTTCTTGTCATTTTGTCCATTGAAAAAGATTGTACCAGCTTATTATACCCGTTCAAACCCATTTCTTTAAAATCACTTCGGTTGTTTAAATAATTTTTTAATACGTTCATTAAATTTTCTGAATTTGGCTCGCAAATTATTCCATCTTTCATATTATCCACAACCTCTGAGGTGCCTCCCGCGGTTGTTGCAATAACTGGTTTTTTTACCATCCAGGCCTCAAAGAGTGTATTTGGAATTCCTTCCGATCTTGAGGGAATGACCACAAGATCTGCTCCACTAAAAAAACTTACTACATCCTTTTTTTCACCAACGAGCTTACAATGCGACTCTAAGTTGTAATTATTTATAAGCGCTTTAAGTCTTTTTTCTTCTGGACCTTCCCCTGCAATCTCTAAAGTATATTTTGTCTGCAAGTCATTTATTGAATCGAGGGCCGATAAAAGTATATCATACCCCTTATGAATTGTTAATCTACCAGCGCTTCTGATTAATAATGTTGATCGAATTTTTTTAGATCTCAGAGTTTTAGAATTGGTAATGTCATAACCGTTATAGATGCATCCTATATCATCCGGATTGAAATTACTTTTTATAAAACTATAGTTTAATAATTCACTTTTTAATGATTGTGCATTTACAATAATTCCATCAACCTTTTTTGAAATAACATACCGTTGAATAACATCTCTTTTTAAAATAGGTCGTGAGATACCCAGTCTCATTATATGAGAAATATTGTTCTTCTTTTTGATTTGAGCCCCTAGGACATAATCCTTTCGCTTTGTAGACAATAGTATATCTGAATTTCGTTCTTTAATTGTATTTCGAATGATTGCTTTTGTTTTAATACTAAGTTCGTTCGTAAACGGAGCTTCTATTACATTTATAGATGAACTCAAACTATTCCAGTGATCGGTATTATGTCTCTTTATCAAATGAATTTGGTGACCTTTGCTTGACAATCCGTTCAAAGCCGTAGTAAGCCAACGCTCGTTCCCGCCCCAGTTTTTTGATGAATTTAGTGCAACAATATTCATTTTTTATCTATGCTATATTTTCATCGATCTTTTTTAACTCAAAAGAAAAAGTTGTGCCTTTGTCAATCTCACTTTCTACTTCAATATTAGCACCATGGGCTTCTATAATATGCTTTACAATTGAAAGTCCTAAACCGGTACCACTTTTAACCCTACTTCTTGCATTTTGAGTTCGATAAAATCTTTCAAAAATTCGCTGAATTGAATCTTTATTTATACCCACACCGGTATCTCTTACTGAAAAATGCACCTTGTCACCTTTGCTTTCAATATTCATCACTATTTGACCTTTATCGGTATACCGAATAGCATTTGAGATCAAATTGTTAAACACTTGGTGTATTCTATCCGGGTCAGCTTCGACAAATACCTGGTCTGGAATTGTGTTATTTATTTTTATCTCTATATTTTCATTGTCTTTTCTCAGATTAGCATCACGCACCAACTCTTCAATAATTGGAAGTATGTCAATTTGAGAAATATTCATAGTTAATTCACCGGTCTCAATTCGTGAAATATCTACAAGATCTGTTACCAAAGCTTCTAAACGCCTAGTATTTTTTAATGAACGCTTTAAAAAAGAACGGTTTACCTTTTCATCTTCCAATGCCCCAGATAATAGTGTTTCAATATATCCGCTTATTGAAGCAATAGGTGTTTTTAGTTCATGGGTAACGTTTATCAAGAATTCAGACCTAACTTCGCTCATTTTTAAAATTTGTGCAATATCAGTACCAAGCGTATCTGCCATATCATTAATACTTCTAGATAAATCTGCGATCTCATCAGTACCTTTAACTTGTGATCTTGTTGACCAATCACCAGTTTTAATTTTTTCCGCTACCTTGGCAATCCTACGTATTGGAGAGGTTACCCAGCGATCTACTAAAAAGGTAAAGAAAACTAATACCATTGAAACAAGAAATATGATCCTATACTGATAGCTTTGCCTTAAAGAAATTAGAGAATTAGCAAAATCTAATGTTTGAGCAGCTCTAATATAATAAACTTGACTGGACTCAGCTTTGATTGCCACATAAATATAATCTTTTTTTAGAGTGGTGCTATATCGTGTAGCGACACCAAAAGTTTCTTTATCTGCCATTTGAATCTCTGGTCTATTTAGGTGGTTATCCATTTGAGATACTTGGGTTTCATTTAAACCGGATTCACCTAAAACAGAGCCTTCTTTTGCGATTAATGTTATCCTTAGACCGGTCGCATTGGAATAATCTGAAGCTATTTCTGTAATTGATAGAGAGTTATTTTGTGATAAATATAATGAAAATGCTTTTAGGTGAGATAAAAGGGTGCTTGTTATTTCTTCTTTTACTTCACGATCAATAGATCGATTTATAAATAACGTTGGAGATAAAAGCCCTAATGATAAAAGCGCAAATAAGGCAAGAAAGAGTTTCTGTCTAATTTTAAGCAATAAAAACTATTTATTTGTTGGTCTAAATCTATAACCTACACCCTTTACAGTTTCTATACAATTTTTATAATTTAAAAGCTTTGATCTAATTCGATTAATATGAACATCTATGGTTCTATCCACTACATAAACATCATCCTCCCATATTGATGACAATAAGGCTTCACGGGTAAAAATTTTATTGGGCTGAGACATAAAAAAGGCTAGAAGCTCGAATTCTTTTCGAGGAAGAGTAAGCTCCTTTCCGTCAATTTCAGCAATGTAGGTTTCAATATTAATTTTTAAGTCATCGTATTCTATAACTGCACCCTTTTGCTTGATTTTATCCACCCTTCTAAAGATTGAATTTATTCTAGCAATTAGCAAATTTGGGCTGAATGGTTTTCTTATGTAGTCGTCTCCACCATATTCGAGCCCCTTGATCTCATCAAACTCACGATCCATCGCAGTAAGAAAAATAATTGGCACGGTATTGCCTTGTTCACGAATAGTGCGACAAACTTCATAGCCATCCTTTGATGGCATCATAATATCAAGAATAATTAAATCAGGAGAATCGCTTAGCTTTTTCAAAGCCTCTTCTCCATCATTAGCAGTTATGCATTTTAATCCCTTTTGTTCAAGATTATATTTGATAATATTTCTAATATCTTTTTCATCATCAACAATTAATACTGTTTTATTTTTCATTTTATAATCTTTCCAACTGTTAGCTACTTGTTGGTAATTTAATATTTTTAATCGGTCCATACAAATTTATCAGATTTTTTAATAAAATGATTTATAATTGATTACAAATATTGAAATACACTTTAGTGTTAATATAAACAGTATGTAAACAGTTTATTAAGAAACCATACAATCCTAAATTTTTTCAAAGAAAAAAAATCATTCTTTAAGCCATGATCCTTTTACAAAGCAATTACTCTTATTTCTTTAAAATTAACACTTAAGACATTTTTTACTGTTTTCTTGTTAATGATATGTTGATTTTGTTTTATTGATTAATGTGAATAAGATTTTGTTGTAAAGTTTTAAAAAACTAGACATTTTGAACTATTAAAAAAATTTTATGAAAAATATTGTTTGGAATTATCTATCCTCTTTTGGAATAATGTTTGCAGTTCTTTCTTGGTTACAAGAATCTGAGTTGTATTTTACAGATTATGGCTATAAAAAAGGATTATTAGCTGCAATTTTAGGATTTGCATTATATAAAATAATTGGATCAAAAGTTTAAGATTCTATAAATAAGTACTTTTCATTAATGGCCTATGATTGCTGAATTTTTAAGAATGATTTAATTTTTCTCTCAATTTTATCTCTAGTTTCTCTAAACAAATAAATGTTGCTAGCATTTATATCCCAACTTTCAAATGGGTCTTCAATGCTCCAGTGAAACTTCATTTCTTGACCTGGAAAAACGGGGCAGGATTCACTAGCATTATCACACGTTGTAATTACAATATCTATGTTTTGAGATAGATAGTCATCCAAATGATCTGATGTATGATTAGAAATATCAATATCTATTTCATGCATGACTTTAATTGCCATAGGATGGACTTTGCTTGGGGAAAGGCCAGCGCTATATATTTCAAATTTTTCACCAGCAAATTTATTCATTAATCCATGAGCAATTTGAGATCGACATGAGTTTCCTGTACAGACAAATAATATTTTTTTCTTAACTACCATCATTCAAATTCGGAATAGTTTATGTTCCCCTAATTTTTCATTTTTCCAAATATCTTTTGATAATTTATCAATTTGATCAAATTTCATATTATTAATTATATTTACAATTTCTTTTGCAGTATTTGGATAATTAATTGGTTTAACCTTAGGCTTTTGGATCCAATTTTTTAAAATGTTATAATCCAAATCATTCATTACAGACCCCAATCCCAATTGCTCGATAGCAACTGCATTCGATTCTTGCTCCATTTGACCAATCAGCGGTTTAACTAATATATTCTTACCTAAGAACAATGATTCGCTTGGAAGTTCAAAACCTGAGTTACAAATGACCCTTTCAGCAGATAAAAGATCTTTTTTAAACCCTTTTCTTGAAAAAGGCTTAATGAATAAGTTATTTTTAATGATTTGGGTATCAACGTCATAATAAATATGAAAATCATGGCTCTTAACTGGGCTCAAAAACTCAACGATTTTTTCTAAATTTTCAAATGGAAGATAAACCAAAACCTTATTTTCAGAAGATTGGTTTGCAGTTAAATCGAATTCAGGAAAAATAGGCGGGAAAATTTTCTGATTAAAATGATACCAATGCATTCCTATTTGTAATTCAGTTGGTGCAAAGTTCCTAATTATGAATTTAGTGAATAAATTTTCTCCTTTCATTGGAATATTATAAAAGAATGCATACTGATGTCCAATACCAATTGATTTTATGCCTCTAAATTTTGCTGCCCATGCTGTAATTGGCTCAAAATCAGAAATAATTAAATCAATATCTTGAAGATTAAAGCTAAAAATATCTTTAAAAAATTGAAAAGGCCTAAGATTAGTCAATGATTTAAAGTAGTTTATTTTACCATTAGAAACTGCGAAGGTTAAACCATCATAGACTTCGTACGGCTTTAATAATTCTATACCAAAAAGATCTTTATCTTTTTTACCGCTAAAAATAACTTTAACGTTATGACCAGAAGATCTTAACAATGGAATCATCGCTAATGCTCTGGTTATATGACCATTTCCTGTACCTTGCACACCATACAATATGTTCATTGCAATAGATTAATTCCAAAATAAGCACAAGAAATTCCAATCAAAATTCCAGCAAAAACATCTCCTGGATAATGCACCCCAAGTAAAACGCGACTTAGTCCAACCATCCACGCCCAAAAAAACATATATAGTGATATAAAAGGAAAGAAGTATGACAAAGTAGTTGCCATAATAAATGAACAAGCGGTGTGTCCAGAGGGAAAGCTAAATCGATCTGGGACTTTTATTAGATTATCAACATTTATGAATTTTTGATAGGGTCTAGGACGTTTAATAGTATTTTTTAGAACAAGATAAATTGGAAAATATATTAAAAAAGAAAACCCTAAAACTTGAGAAAATTTAAGCCCAATGTTTGAATCAAGAAGCGGAAAAATTAATCCGATGATAATATATAAATGACCATCAGCAGATCTTGAAAAAAGATGAGAACACTTAAAAATGATTTTTTTCTTATTAAACTTTACAAGCTTATTAAAAAACAAAGTGTCTAGTTGAGTAATATTTGAAAATATAAATTGCAAAGCTTATTAGATATATTTTTTATTACACCTAATATTCAAAATTCATATTAACTAAAGATAAATCTCCTTTAAATCAATTTAAAATCTCTTTAAATATTTTTCAGAAAAAAATTCGTCCTTTACTCCTTGATCGTATTCTATATCAACTACTTGTAATTCCGTAGAATTTCCATTCAATAAGTTTTTCATGATTTTTTTTGTTGGAGTCCAGTATTGATTATTTTTAACATAATCAAATATTTCTAAAATTTTAGCGTTTTCCTGATCCTCATTAAGATATTGAATCTTTCTTAATAGATAATATGTTTTATCTATCCAAAATATTCTAACTTCAAAGCTTGAGGGGTTAATAGATCTCGCCTCCACTAAAAAACATGGGTTTCCTCTAAAAATATCTTCTCCTATAAGAGAATAATTATCGAGCCTAGTATCTCTATTAATAAAATCTGCATAGGTAAATTCGGTTCCTTGAAATTTTCGAGATTTTTCTGAAGGGCGGATTCGTTTTACCTTTCTTAATTTTGGAATATATAACCACTGATCATCATTTTTTTGATCAATACGACTCCAATTCAACAAGCTGAGACCTCTTACTTCTTTTGGCTCTATGAATCTCAAAAGTAATTTTGATTTAAACTCTCCATCTTGGTAGCGCTTTTCAATCTGCTCCATTAGTCGGAAATGCTTTTTGTTCTTTTTCTCTTTAGAATTAGAAAATAAGGTCATTTTAAAATTCATTTTAATATCAGATGGTGAAGGATTTTCCATCATTTTTGCAATCACATCTTCTCCAGATATTTGAGCAAAGCCAATACTGATTGATATAAAAAAAGAGGTTAGAAATGTCTTCAGGCGCATAAAAGAATATATGAAATCAAAAATTATACAATAAGCCTATTCTTACATGACTGAAATCTTCCATCAATGTGAAGGGATCTTGTAATTTACCGTTGCCAGAGAATTGCGTTGTTGCTAATTCTAATTTCCAGTTTAAAACTGGTGAGTATCCCACTCCAAAACTTAAAAATGATCCAGAATTTTCAAGATTGAGCATGACAGACCCTTGAATATCAATCTGGTCATCCATAAGAACTCCGCTAGAGCTAATTAACAATGCTTTGTCTGAAAACATTGCAAACGGAGTTCCTATCCCTGGGCTGAATTCAGGTATTATCATACTGCTGGGTGAAATTTCATTTCCGCTTTTAAGCCATTTTCTATCTTCAGTTATGATGCTATTTCCAATGAATTGCCCTGAAAGCATTAAATCGTTTTGAGTGGTATACTCTAATTGAAGAACATACTGTGAGTACAGAACGTCTTCTCTTAATTCAAAATAATTATTTTCCAATCCAGTACTTTTAATAGAAGGCGTTTTGGTGTTGTATATAGCACCTTCAGCTCTAACAGTGAAATCTCCAATAAATGCTACAAAGTCTGATCCTATCATTGCTGTTTTTCTATAACCTAAATCTATCCTAACATCAGCGCTGGGATCATTTGGAAATATTCCACTATAGATACTTGGAGCTCTATCGTTTCCTGAGAAATAGTAAAAGCTGATGTCGCTACTGCTTAAAGTGGTTTGTAATTTTAATCCCACCTCAACCTCTTCATTGGGTGAATATCTAATCGCAGGTTCATTGTCAGGTGCTAAAGGAAAGTCATCTTCATCGTACGGGATTCTATTTTTATTAAAATAAGGGTTTACGATAATTTCGAATTGAAAGCCATCCGAGTAATAAGTTGAAGTAAGCGACAAAACCCCTACTTTAGTTCCTGCTCCCACTTTAAACATATAATAATAATCATAGGGATTTAAGTTGTTGGTTGGGTTAATTGCATCTGCAGCACCCCATGAATGAATTTGCTTTCCAAGCTTTACCTCACCCCATTCAGGATAAAAGGCAAAATATAATTCTCGCAAATCATACTGGCTCTTATTTGTTTTGATTCTGTGCTCAATTACAGAATTGGTTTTTAAATCAAACTGTTCGAATGAATATCCCATATCCAATGAGAGGAGTCGAAACGGTAGATTTATCTGGGAAGAATTTGTGGTACGTGTCATCACATAGGGATTTATTTCACCTGATACTGAAATCTGAGCCTGCAGCAATCCTACAGCTAGAAAAGGTATGACTGAAATTTTTATTCTTTTCAAGGTCTGAATTTATCTTGGCAATCTTTTCAAATTTTTTTCTTGAAACAAAGAAGCTTTTACACCGAGATCAACTTCTATCTTATCAATTGTAAGTTTAGTTGAATGATTTTTTTGAACGTTCTCAACATATATTTCGCTCATGATATAATAGTCTTTTATTTTTTTATGGGTAAAGTTTTTAACTTTCAGTAATTCACCCCGCTTGTCATACGATTCCTCTTTGACTACGCTTAATGTTGACTTATTTATCCATGAAAGATGTTTCTGATATGATGACTCAACCTTGTCGGATGGTCTTACCTCAACGACGAAACAATCTACACCATCTATGTTCGCATCGTCTTTCCTTTTGTAAATATATTTATCAATTTCTCTACTAGCTAGATCTTCGTAGCTTAGATCGGATGCCATAAAGGAATCTCCTCTTCTTTTAGATGAAATTCTTCTAATCTTTTTAAAATCAGGTAGCCACATACGCATCTCGTCATCTTGATTATCATGTTCAATTTTTAAAAAAGCAACTCCACGATCATCCCTTGGTTCGATAAACCAGGTTATTTGTTTTTTATTACCATCAACGCTTTTTGATATCATCCTATTGGTACGGCTTTTTCCTTTTGAATTAGTTAAAACCATAGTTGATTCGTTACTTAGATCAACCGGTGATGGTAACTCATCCACCATTATTGCTATCTCGCGACCTGTTTGCCCAAAAGCTAGGCTAACGAAAAAAACTATCGCTAGTGCATTTATTTTAACATGAATAGATAACTTTTCATCCATTACGATTATCCTTTTACTATTAATTTTTTCTTAAATAATTCGGTTATGGCAGATAATATAGTAAGAGTCCCAAGTGAAGTGGAAAGCATAGCAAATACCATTAACCCTCCAATATACTGAATTGGGACAAATGCAGAAAATACCAATGCGCCAAAACCCATATTAGATGCTGCATCAAGAACTATGGGGTATCCTACATCCTCAACAACCTCTTTACTTACCTTTTCACTGCTCATTGATCGAGATAGTCTTCTGAATTGAGAGATATAGTGTATTGCAAAATCAACACCTACGCCAATGATAATTGAAGAAAGAATTGCGGTAACATGGCTAAGCTCAATTCCAAAAAATCCCATAAAGCCAAAATTTATTATCACTGCTGAAGTTAATGGGACTATTGCTAAAATACCCCAAAGCACTCTTTTAAAGAATAAGGATGCAAGTACGCCTATCACAAAAAGAGATGCAAATATGCTAATAAACGATGAGCGCACTATTAAAATAACTAAATCTCTAAATACTACAATCATTCCCGTAACATCAATACTTACTTCATCATTAAAATTAATTTCTATATGATCATTAAGTTGATTGGTGTAGCTAAAAATTTGTTCAGTGGACATTACATCCGCGAAGGCCGTAATTAATCCCACATTATAATCGTAGTCTACCAGCTCTTCAAAATCTTCAGGATCTCCAGACATGGAATACATAGTAAAAAGGTTATTAATTTTTCCACGACTTTCTGGAATGGTTTCATAAAGGGGATCATCATCCATAACTGTTCGATGCATTTGCTTGACCACATCTGCAATAGAAAAGCTTGTAGATACTTGCTCATCTTCGACCATAAAAGATTGTAAAGTGGACATGTCTCTTAATGTAATAGGGTCTTTAATATCCCCCTCTACTCGTACTCGAATATCAACAGTACCATTCATTTCATTGTCCATAAAATCCATACTATCGCGAATTTCTGTACCGGGTTTGAAAAAATTACGCATATTTACATCTACAGTTACTTTTGTCACGCCAATAAGTCCAACTGAAACAATTGCCAGACCTGTTCCAAGGACACGCTTGGGATGATTTATAACAGCGCTTCCAAGCTTATCAACCAATTTTTCAAAAAAACTAGGCTTTGTGAACGCTGAATGCTCAGGATTCCATTTTTTTAAGCTAATAACAGCAGGCAATAAAAGTGAGCTTAAAAACCATGCCCATATTATTCCAATTGATATAGATATTCCATATCCGATCAAGGGCTGTATTGGAGATGTGGTCATAATCAGAAATGCCGAAACGGTTGTTACGGTAGTTACAAAGATTGGTACTAACAATGAGTCCATAGTTGATGCCACCGCTTTTCTGGTATTTTTCTTGACGCGCATTTCTCTAAAAAATTTTGACACAATGTGCACACCGTCAGAATTTGCAATAGTTAATAGAATAATTGGCATAGAAGTATTGGCAAGAGTAAACAGAAATTTATTTGAACCAGTGAGATAATAGATCCAACCCATTCCTCCAGCCATAGAAAACAAGGAAAGAACAATCACCATAAGTACCATTGCAACACCAGCAAGGCTTCTTAGATTTAGAAGTAAGGTAAATATCATTATTAGTAATCCATAACGCATTAAACTGAAGGCATCATTTCGTATAAGGCCCGGCATTATCCCGGATATGTATGCATTTCCACCGTAATGGATCTCATAACCCTTTAATATATCATTTGTTTTGTCAACAACGACTTTTGAAAAAAGATCAAAAGTTTTATTGCCATATGGTTGTGCATATACTGCAAAATACTCTTCATC
>CENZ01016607.1_pt1 | contig 11596 bp, 1 predicted proteins | sample 361341 | NCBI WGS metagenome assembly CENZ01 (sample SAMEA2619782, study PRJEB7988) | marine metagenome | biome: marine biome (ENVO:00000447); feature: deep chlorophyll maximum layer (ENVO:xxxxxxxx); material: "saline water (ENVO:00002010), including plankton (ENVO:xxxxxxxx)" | depth 50 m
ATTTGCAGGATCAGATTGAGGAACAGGCACGCAATGCCTGGTCGAATCTGCAGACTGCTCGGGAAAACGCCAAACTCTTGCGAAACCTGGCGGATATTGCGGCAGAGTTTCTGGAACTGGCCCGAAAGGAGCGCGAGCTCGGCAAACGGTCATTGATTGATGTCCTGGCGGGCGAGACAAACCTAATAAACTCGCAGAGTGACGCGGCTTCGGCCGAGAGCGATGTGATTATAGCGAGCATTTCGCTGCTTAGCGTAATGGGCCAATTAGGCGCGGAAGTCATGTCGGTTGTTGATGCGCGCCCGGCATCAATACTATCGGTGACACCGACACAAAACTGATCGACCATTGTTCGAGGGTATGGGTGTAAAACGAATTCTTGTTTTTGTGTGATCGTCGACATAGCCCAAATTAATAAAACTTTATGTATTTTGCTGTCGTTTAACTTACCAGCGTATAAGTAGACAGATCAGTAAAGTTTCCGGTGCGGGCGTTCAATATCGGGCATCATGACCATTCAGCGGGCTTTGAGCGGATTAATGTCCTAAACGGCGTTGTGCAGAGTTTAAGCAGCCGAGTCGTTGTACCGGGTGGCGCATGGCCTTTGAATACTAATTTGCTGCGCCAAGGGCTTGATCTTCCGATTTCTGGGAAGCTTGGAGAGAGCTTCGTCGTTCGAGACTATTTTTTCAACGAAACAACTGTTGATGCACATATTTAAGGGCGCGGGGTCCTGCCGGGAGCCAGAAGGATTTGACGGAAACCCCACTCATCTTTGAGGCGGCGATGGGAATGCTCCTGGATAACGAGATAGGGGACTAAGCCCTATCCCTTCACTAGGAAGGAAGGCCTGCTACCGGCCTTTTAATCGTTGTGTTCATCTGTTGTTTTTGCATAATTAATTGCTCAATCCTGCGTTAATCCGCCTGGGCGTTTTTCGTCCGCCTTGATTGGATGCGAGATTGTCGCGAGGTTTGGGATCGTTGACAGATTACGGTTAATTTTTGTTAAAAATGTGACAGCCGTCACAGTGCTCATTGTCAGGACATTACATTATATGTCTGCGTTAAGGATCATGTGCCAGTCAGGATTGATTAATGGTTGAAATACCAGATTATATTAACGACGAAACACTGAAAATTGCCTCGGATGGCACGGCAGCAATTACGCTACCTTGGGCGCATGAAGCCCTTACTGCTGATTTTTTCAGGGTTGGCGCTGATTTATTAATGGTTGCCAAAAACGGCGACAAAATTCTGATAGAAGATTATTTTTTAAATTTACAGCTTCAGGATGTACTTACGGCTGGCGGAGCCAAAATATCCGCGAATGTTATTGAAAAATTATGTGGAAACCCTCTTCCCGGTGTTTACGCGCAAGGCACAAGCTCGTCCATAGCTGATGGTGACCCGATAGGAAGAATAACCCTTACTGAGGGTATTGTTCGAATTAAAAGGTCGGATGGAGCGGAAGAGGAAGTCGAAGCTGGTGCAGCAATATTCGAGGGTGATGTTGTTGAAACAAATGAAAATTCATCGGTCGGAATAGAGTTTGAAGATAAAACAACACTATCCCTAGGCGCCGATGCCCGTATGGTTTTGGATGAATTTGTTTATAATCCTGCCGAGAATACCGGAAATTTAGGGGTTAGTGTTCTGCAGGGGGCGTTCGCCTTTGTTAGTGGTGAAGTTGCAAAGCTGTCACCCGATGCAATGACTGTTACGACCCCAACCGCAACAATTGGTATCAGAGGCACAAAGGTCGCCGGCATAGCTGCAGCTGAAGGTGAGCTCAGCACGATTTCGTTGCTGCCAGAAGGCGATGGTTCTGTCGGTGTAATCGCTATTACGAACGACGGCGGCAGTGTTGTGCTAACCGAAGCTGGTGCAACAATTCAATTAACCAGCTTCAATCAGGCGCCGCCGCCACCAATCATACTCAGTCCGACCGAGATTTCATCAAAATTTGGTGGCGCTCTTAACGCGTTACCGCCATCTAGTTCGTCCCCTTCCAATGGTGGGCAATCTCCTGATGAAGACGCTGAGGGAGATCAAGGCAATAATGCCGGTGAAGATGAAGTAATTGATGAGGCAATCGAAGAAGCAAAAGATATTACAGAAGGCCTTAAACAACAGGCGAAAAATGCGCAGTTAGAGGGCAAGCTTGCCGCCCAGAGGTTAGGGGAGAGGGTTAATGAAGCTAGAGCCGATCTTGAACGATTTTCGGTAAACCTGGACAGAGACATCCGGCAATTTGGAGAGCAGGCAAGGGACAATGTTCTAAGAGGCGAAGAAGTAACATCTCTCTCTCGTGATTTCGGGAGTGAAGTCGCAAAGTTTTCGGCTGCAATTGAAAGCGCTAGTGTTGCCTCGTCTCTTGCGAGCTCTGCCGAGGTGCTTGCGGCTCAAGCACTCACGATTGCGACATTAGGTGGATCGCCAGATGAGCAGGTTTCCCGTCTGGAAGCGCTTGGGGCTGCTTCGGCCGTGTCTTCCGCGGCGGCGGCTCAGATACAAATTTTACTGGCGCTGTCAACAACGGCTGCAAGAGGCGAAGCAGTAGATCCGGAAGTATTAGCGACATTAAATAACTCAACGGCACAAACACTGGATGCAGCAACTTCTTCGGCGACTGCTGTTGTAAAATCCATTGGAGCGATCGCAGCAGAGGCTTATACGAGCTCTTGGCGAGATGCAAAACAAATACGTGGCTTGAACAATGATCAGGCACAGTTGAAGTCCGATTTATCTATTAATCCATTCAAGGGCTTACTAGATACACTCACCAAGACGGCAACAGATGCGGGTAATATCGCAGCGGAAGCGGCAGAAGTTTCTGCTAATCAGAACAACGCGACGCCGGCTGAAGTGCTTCTGCTGAAAGATGAAGCATTTCAAAAAGCATCCGCACCCTATGAGGCGCTCAAGACAGAATTGAGTGTCATTCTGGGGCGTGCTGCGAGCGAACGCATAGACCGCTCAGCCATAGAGCAAGAGGCCGCTGACTCGGCTTCATCATTCGCTGCTAAAGCTGCAAATATTTCCAACGAAATTGGTCAACTTGCCGAACAGACCGGTGATGCCGATGGATCAATATCACAAAGTGCAAAAATGGCCGTTGAGGCCGTTAATGCCGCCGTTTCCTCGGCGGCATCTGCATCTGAGACGGTCAGGCTTGGAGTAATAGCAGGCCAAGCGCGAGATCAAGCATTCGCAAACGCCAGGGGTAGCGGGAAAAGTGGTGCGGACGCCTTAGAAATCGCGAATGCCGTGGCAAAAGGATATGCAGATGCTGCAAAAGCAAGTGCCTCCGCAGCAAAAAAATCGCAAGAAACGGCTCAAAGTGCGACGTCGTTAGCTGGTTTAGCTAGAAATGGGCAAATAGCAGAAGCCGAGTTTGCAGAGTTCTCTAGCGGGGTTTCAAGTGCTTTAGCTATTGCTGACGAATTTATTACTACATCTCAAGATGTATCTATTGATGGGTTGTCAGAACATATTGCGACGGTTGAAGAGATAATTAATGCGGGTGGTGGCATTGAAGATGCAGAAACAAAGTCACTCGAACGGTTGGATTTTTTAAAAGCTAAGATAGACCTCAGCTTAGATAGCCTTACGAATTTATCAGGCATAGCGGAAAAAGCGAATTCAGCAGGCGGCGCAAAGGAAAAAATTGAATTTGAAATTGATGCTACTGCAGCAGACGAAATTCTAGAGCTTTTATCTGACGGGGCTTTTGCAGACGCGGCTAGTTCACAATCGGACACTGCGATATCAGCGTCAGTCGATGCGGCGGCGGCGGCAGATGCGTTCGTTGACGGCAGCGCACAAAAGTCAGTCACGGAAAAACAAGCTGCTGTAAATACGCAAAATAGTATCAAAGATGAAACCGTTTCGGCTTTAGAAGCAGCAAATATAAGTGTCACTGAAGCACGAAGTGGCTTGGTTGAGTTGCTTGTCGATATTGCACAGAAGAACGCTGTCGTTGAGGCTCTTGAAATTGCACGGGTAGCAGCGCAGGAAGCATTACAACAGCCCGAAGAAAATTTTCAATTAGCCCAGGCAAAACTAACTCAGGAAGAATTAAATTTATCGAATAAAAAGTTAGAATTAGCTGAGGGAAATGAGGTTTTATCTACAGACCCGTTAAATGAATTAGCCTCAGCAAATGTTGATTTGGCTCAGGCTGCTGTAGATTTAGCAACGCAACTCACAAGCAATGCAACAGCCGAACTCAGCTTTAATGAACAAATACGTAACCTTTTTGAGAATAATCTTAGTCAAGTAGACAGCGACCTCAGTGACGCAATGAATGCGGCGAATGCTGCTCAAGATGCAGTTGCAAACCAGCAGGAATTGCTTGCTGATCTTGAGTTAGCAGCTGCGAACACGCTTGACGACGCCTTAGCTGCATCCGATGACTTAACATCATCCTTAAGTGAACTCGCTCAAGCTGAGGGCTTCCTCTCGGTGGCTCAGTCAGCAGCTGTTACTCAAGCAGAGTTGCAGGTTGGTTTGCTCATTGTTGAGGCATTTTCTGCGGTTGATTTGGCGAAAGAAGCTGCAGCCGAGGCAAAGTCGTTAGCTGATGCTGCGAAGTTTGATGCGACTGAAGGATCCCATCCCGACAAACCAGGTACAGTCGACAAAGCAGGGGCGGCTGAAAAAGCCGAACTCGCTTCAGAGGCTGCGTCTAGAGCTACTGCAGCGCGAGAATTGGCGGCCTCTGCAGTTGAAGAGGCTAAATTAATATTAGAAGATTCATCCTCTTACGCTAGTCAGGACATAACTGCGGTTGCGTCAAGAAATGCTGCGATTGCATCCGCAGAAAGCGCCGTTACATCCGCTGAAGCAGCAGAAAAATTCGCAATAGCCTCTCAAACATTTGCTCAGACAGCTGCGGACTTGGCAGCAATTCTTAATCCGGAGCCCGTAACACCAGACGAGTTAAAGCAGCAACTCCTCGCAGATCAGGCGCAATTAAATTTTGCCAGAGCAGAAAACGATGCCGAGCTTGCGAAGCAGCTGGCAAGTCAGGAGGCAGCGGCGCAGGCAGAGATTGACAAACAAAATGCAGATATCAACGCTGAAGTTTCGGTTGTTAAAATACTTTCAAATGTTGAATTGATCAGTGATGCAATTTTAGAATTAAAAGAAGAATCAAATGCAGCTGCGTCGAATTTAAAAAGTTTAGTACAAGAATCTGAATTATTAGAAAATTTTGAAGATCAAGTTTCGGCTGAAATTGGAAATCGATTAGGTGTCTTCACAATCGAAAAGAAAGTTGATGGTGAGTTTGACTTTACAATCTCAGCTGTCGATAAAAATGGAGCACTAATCGAAGATGGCATATTCATCTCAACGGAATCACCATCGGATAATATCACATTCGGTGCATTTCGGGGTGAGGTGTCTGAAGGCAATACATACAGCATAAATATTGATGGAAGCGTTGGCGAATATATAGCGGACGGAAATGAGGTTGGTTTAAGGGATGTGCTGGATGGGTTAATTGCAGACATCGATCAGAAAGAGAGTTTTTCTTTCGGGAGTGTTTCAGACTTAATTTCAACAAAGATAGATGATGCATCTGTTGAGTTGGAAAAACTCACTAATATTGACGAACAGATAAGTATACTCTCGAGTTCTGTAGATTTAGCCACTCAATCGGCGATAAAGACAGCTTCAGGCGCTGGGCTGGTAGATGGATTGTTATTAATCCGTTCGTTAAATGATGTTGATAAGCATAATATAACGGCAACCGTGGCCGAATCAGGGGCCGTTCAAGATAATACTATTGATGTAGTTGTTGGCGGCAGTGACGCAGGTTTTTCAGCTGTCCGCATTAATGGTTCAGTAGAAACGGGAGATAAATTGTCTGTTGTTATAAATGGGCAAGAAGTCTCTTACTTGGTTTCGGGATTAGAAGCTAATTTAAACGCCGTGCGTGATGGTTTAGTTGCATCTATCAATGCAAATTTAAATACCTCGTCTGTTGTATTGGCGGCATCAGGAGTTGGGGCAGCTGCTCAAGTCAATAACTTAGTTACAGTAAGTGAAGCCGTTTTTACGAATTCAAATTTGGCAGAACAAAATTTAACGTCGTCAAGTTCTGAATTTTTAGATGGAGAATTTGCAGCAGATCTGCAGTCAGCGGAAGAGTTAGCCGACAAACTTGCGGAGCAAGCAGAATTCGATGCGAACGTTGCGGCTGAGAAAGCTTTATCCGCCGCGCAGGCTGTTGCCGACCAGGACGCTGCTGACCGGTTGGCGGAGCAGATTGCCGCCACAAAACTAGCTAGTAGTTTAGCGGAGCAAGCAGCTGAGCAAGCGTCAGATGATGACCCTTCGACACTCGACGCTCTGCAAGCGAGAAACCAAGCAGAAGTTGCGTTGGAAAATCTAGATGCGGCAGGAGCAGATGCCTTTGCCAATGCCGCTAAATTGGCAGCTGATATTGCCCAGGCTGCGTCGGATGCTGCGGCTCAAGCGGCTCTTGGCAAGGGGATCGACGCGATTAATGCGGCAGCGAATGCTGCCGAAGCGTCACTAAGAGCACGAATTAGTTCTAGTGAGGCGCGTGCATTCGCAGAATTGGCCGAACAAAATGTTACTGCAGTCGAAGAGTGGGTGTCGGGTGCGTCGTCTCAAAATCGAATTGGTGCTGCCGAAGCTGCGTCAGAAGCTGCGGCCACAGCATCTTCAGTATCAAATGCTGCCAAAGCAGCTATCGCCATTGCAGAACAGGCAATTGCGGCGGCTGTAGCTCCAAATGTTTCGTTGGCTTCAGCAAAGGCAATCGTTGCATCGAGACTTTTGTCATTAGAAGAAGTGACGGCCCAACGCGCTCTGGCGGATGACGGTAATGATAGTTCGACGAATACAATTGAAGCGGTATGGGACGCCTCAATACAAAAAGCAACTTCTGCATTAAACACGGCGCAAGATGGGTTGGTTTCTGCGCAATCTGCCGCTGATGCTGCTAACGAGGCAGCTTCCATTGCACAAACGGCAGCAGATGCAGCATTGGTAACGGCGCAAAATGCAGCTGCAGTAGCTGCGCAGGCAGCTGCTGCAGCGAGTTTTGCAGCTACGTTTGAAATTGGTGCTCAGGGTCTTGCTCAAATACGAGCAGATAAAGCGATAGAATTTATTGGTGAATCGGTCGCTGACTTAGAGCAAGTTGCAGTCCTCGCCGCTCAACAGGCAGCGTTGGATGCGAATGATGCACGCGATGCAGCTAAAAGTGCCGTATCAGCATTAGATGATACTGAGGCTTTAAACTTATTAATTGATGAGGCCCAGTTAGCCTTCAACAGCGCTTCGGAACAGCTGACGGGGTTACTTAATAGTTTGACGGCGGAAGCTGTTAAGCTCAATCTTAATCTAGAAAACTCCGAATTAGAAACAATACTTGATGCTCTAAAGTTGTCCGTTGATGACGCTGCGACTTTAGATGATATCGATGCATCAGTTAACACAACTGAAGCGCTTAAAGCTGCACAAGAATCTTCTGACCTGGCGCAATTGTCCGAAGTGGCGTCAGTAAAAGCAGTATTAGATGCTATATCTAAAGCAATCGAATCGACGGAAGCGAGTAAAACACTCGCAGAATCACAGCTGGAAGTTACGATTGCTGCGAGAGATGACGCAGAACAACTTCTAAGTTTGCAAGTAGCTGCTGCGATAGAAGAACTAAATTCTGTAAAAGCTGATTTGTCGTCGTTTGCTGAAAAAACAACTGCTTTTGAAGCAAAGGCTGCTTCTGCGTTCAAAACTGGCGAAACAAGAATTGAAGACATAAAGTCAGCGATTTTAGCATCTGAAAGTGCGCAGAATTCGGCTAAGATTGCATTGACGGCTGCAGACGCAGCGGAAATTAGTTTAGAAAATTCTATCACTCAAAAAAATAATGCTGAAGACAATGCCATTATCTCAAAAGGTGTTTTTGAATCTGCGTCGACAGTGTCCGAGATTGATCCGGAATTATTTGAAGAAATCAATCAATTAAATTCGAGAACTCAATCAGCATTTGAGGCAATAACTTCAGCAGTTGCAGATGCTCAATCGGCAACTACCGCAGCGCAAACCGCTTCATCAGAGGCGTCAGCTGCATCGCTAACCGCAATTGAACTCTTGAGTGAATTAAATTTATCAGATGGTGAAACAACAGATGAGAAAATTGAACAATTTTCATCGACACTTGATCAGATATCCGTCGCATTAGATGACGCACGAAATGAAAATATTATCGCACAACAGCAATTAGAAAATGTAGGGGCGTCAAGGTTTAACCTGACGTTTGATGCGGATATTTCATACACTACGGATGACTTATCTGATATCGAAAGCATTATTTCAGAGGCCAAAGAATTTCTCGAAATAAGTGCGTTAGCGTCAAGCAATGGTGATGATGCTTCCAATCTGGCTCAAGAAGACCTACTCGGTATCAACAGTGCAGCTAAAATTCGGACGGCGGCGCAGAGCGCAGCTGACAGTGCGGCATCCGCTGCGGCTACTGCTGCAGGTGTTGCTCAAGCGGATATAATTAGTATTTCCGGAACAATTGAAGCTGGCGACGCATACAATGTCACATTAAATAACAAAGACTTTAATGTAACCGTAGATACTCATGTCACTATAGCCGATGTTGTTAGCGACTTAGTAAGCAAAATTAATGATCCAGACGCCGGGTCTTCAAACGTCATAGCAGCAATCGGTAATAATGAAGGAGAATTGATACTTACAGCAAAATCGGCTGGAGTGGCATTTAAGGCGGATGTCGAAACGATAAACGTTGAGGCAGGCATAGCAGATAATACCGCTAGTGTTAAGACTACTACCTCTAGTTCTGGCGGCGCCACACAGGTTGCACAGGTTGATGCCATATCAATTTTAGGTACCACCGAGGTTGGCGACGTCTACGGTTTGACAATAAACGACGAACTTGAAATCACCTACACAGTCCAAGATGGTGATACCTTAAATAAGGTCAGGACTGAGTTATTAGACGGTATAAATTCAAATGATCAACTATCAGAAATTTTAATCGCTAGTGAAGGTGAAGACAGTTCCGAGTTAATTTTAACCGCGAGGTCTGCGGGAAGTGAGTTTAGCACAAAAGCTATAATTCAGAATGTGGAATCGGGTATAAATGATAATCAAATAATATTGAATACAACAACCCAGAATTTATTGGGTGCCGATGAACTTGCCGCCGCGGCGGAAGTTGAATCGCTTGCAGCCGCAGCAATAATCGTTCAGCAAATAGATGAAATAACGGTAAAAAGCCAGCAGGCTGACGTTGTAGTAGAAGCTAATAACTCAAAAATTGCGATCACAACGCTTAATGAAGATTTACAAGCTTTGTTATTTGATGATGACGTTACTACATCTGATGTAAACCAGAACGCAATATTAATTACAAATAACTCAGAATTAGCGGCAGCTGCGGCAAGTATTGCGGTAGAAAAAGCTCAACAAATATTAAATTTAGAAGATGATGACGATGGATCAATTGAAGCTGCTTTAAGGGAGTCTCTAACAGAGGCGCAAATTGCAGCGGTTACTAATGCCGATCAAGCTCAGTTGCTTTTGAATGAAGCAGAAAACGCGCGACTTCTTGCTGCGGATAAAGTTGTTATTGCTGCTAAGTTGTTTGATGTTCAGACAGACAATTTGACTGAGACGGAGATTTTGTCTGCCATTGAGGGTAAGCTTATTGCCTTAGAGCAAACGCAAAACTTGCCTGGTTCGGCTGACACATTGCTCAGGCTTTCAAATGAAAGTTTAGGCGAGATTTCTCAACTTATAAAGAGTGCCGACACAAATTTAGTTGCTGCTGCAAAGTCTGTGGAAAATGCTAATGCGCAGGCGGCATTGGCGGAAGGTGTGGAGGACGACCTAGAAAATCTGCTGGCTCAGGCAGAGGCAACGGCTATTGCGCAGGCAGATGACGACGCTGAAGTGCTAGCGGAAAATGCTGAAAACTTCTTTTCTGTGGCAGTAGCGTCGGCCAGGAATGTCTTTGATGATATATCGACAGCCCTGGATAGTTCTCAAGCGGCTTTTTCAGAAGCGCTTGAATTTGAGAACTCCCAAGGTGGCAGCTCAATTGAAGCGATTGAATTGGTCGAGGCAGCGGTATCTTCGCTGCAAAATGACATAAGCACTGTCTTAGACAAGGAGGAAATTTCAGGGAGTGATGGCGCGGTAATTTCCCAAGCCTTAGATGACTTAGTTCTATCTGTAGATGAAGTCGTTAATCAGCTTGACCAGAAATTTTTGATAAGCCTCGACAAAACACTTACGACCGAAAACGTAATAACAATTTCTATCAAGGGCGCCGAGCAAGATACCGCATCGTCGATTACATTAGATGTAAGCGATCAAAACTTACCAAATACAGACGATGCGTTAGAGGATTTTAGGGATGATCTTATAAATGTAATACGAAATAATTCGGATTTTAACGACGTTATTACTGTCGAAAGTGGATTTGGGTTTGGTGACATAATTTTTACATCTGCCTCTAAGACGGATGACCTTTTTGAAATCTCGGTATCGGAGGATAACGGCGAAACCACTGAGCTGAATAGTATAAGCACGTCGGCTATCGGTATTGAAAATGCGATACGGTCAATAAACGAAGGAATGAGTGGACTGTCGTCTGTTGCGTCAACGATCCAAGAAGCGGTTACAGATGCTGAGACGTCTTCACAGTTAGCACGTGACCTAGCAAATCAAATTGATAAAAATAGTGATCCTCAACTTTTAACGAGTGCTGAGGCGCAGGAAAAAGTTGTAACGATCCAGAACCAGGAAGCCATAGCGAAGGGCGCGTCGGACCTCTCGGTTGCGCAGCAGTTTGTCGGTTCAGCATCTTTGACACAAGTTCAGTCCGGCGAAAATCAATTATCGCAAAATATTGAAAAATTAACTCAAGAAAACACACTCTTTGATGCAAGAGAGGCAGCAAATGCGGGCCCAATATCTGGTGACGATACTGTTTCAGTAGCTGAAGATAATGACATTATTTTTTCGGTACTAGAAAATGATAAAAGGGCAGATGGTGATGATTTAGCACGTGCAACTTTGCTGTCTGTGGGCACGCCAAATAATGGTTCAGTGAAAGTCCTTTCGCAAAAAGACGAAATCGACTTTTCAAGTATAAATGCGATTGTTGGCGATAAAATTAAGTTAACAATCAATGGTATTTCTGTAGAAGAAGTTTTCTCGAGTAATGACCAGATTGTAGAACGGCTAATTGATATCGCGAATAATGATCCAGCGATCTCAGAGTTTGTGACCTTAGAAAAGTCGGACGGAAAAATTGTTATCACTGCAAATAAGTCCGGCGACGGACAGGATATATCAGCAAGGTTAATTGGTTCGAATAACGAAACATCAGATATAGCAGTGGGATCTATTGTTGAAAATGGATCGTTAATTTATACCCCAAATGCCGATTTTAACGGTGTTGATAGCTTCATTTATACCATTACTAATAATTTTGAAATTGAAGGGTTTAGTTCCGCGACCGTTACAATCGACGTTTCGCCAGAAAATGATGCTCCCGACGCATCCAAGGATTTTGTAAC
>CENZ01017107.1_pt1 | contig 11549 bp, 13 predicted proteins | sample 361341 | NCBI WGS metagenome assembly CENZ01 (sample SAMEA2619782, study PRJEB7988) | marine metagenome | biome: marine biome (ENVO:00000447); feature: deep chlorophyll maximum layer (ENVO:xxxxxxxx); material: "saline water (ENVO:00002010), including plankton (ENVO:xxxxxxxx)" | depth 50 m
CCACATTCTCATTCTAACGCACGAAGACATTGGTAGGGACAACGACCCTGTGGTCAGGTGCCCTGTTCATCAAACCGAACCTCGATCAGCGCCGTAACCGATTCCCACCATCAACAGCCGTGTCGACTGAACCGGCGAGTTTTCATTACGTGTTTGCCAGGCAGATTCAACCTCCGTGCCAGGCCGCCAGCAGTTCTGGTAGTGCGTGATATCCCGGAACGCCACGTAGATCACGATGTTTCCGGGCGCACTCATCGGGTCCCAACGGCAGATCAACGGCCTTGCGCCTTGCTGCCGATACCACGGCCAGATCTCATTGATCGTTTGCTGGTAGAAGGTGTCGGGGGCAGCCGGGCTGAATCGTGTTTCTGCGACCACCGATTGCAGACCGAAACTCTGAGGCAACGGTGCCAACGGCTCTCCGACCTTGCGCCAGGCGACTTCCGGCGTACTGACGGACGAGTCATATTCAATCAACGTCGCACGGGACTTCTGAATGAGACGCGGGCGTTCGGCGAATACTGCTCGAATGGAGCGAGTTTCTTCGATCCGTGCCACTTCGGTCTGGAACTCTCCCCCAGCCGCGCGTCGCCGTCCAATGATCAAAGTCCTCGTAGACGGAATGTGTGACGACAACGCCGCCATCACCGTTGAACGCCCACGAACCAAACGCGATCACCTGGGCACCGTTGTAACGCATGTTCTCCCAGACACCCAACCGGCTCTGACGCTAAAACTCGGCACGATTGTCCGATGAGACCGTAAACTAGCGTTTAACCAGAATTCCGATGATTACCTCGACATTGCAGGCGGGAACCTAAGCCTCTCCCGTCTCGTGGAGTGTTTGTATGTACGTCTCCTAGATCAGCTGTGCATCATCACTGGCGCGATGCCGATGCAGGTGCATTTCCCGCACGAGGCGATCTTTGGTGTCATGCCACATCGCCATCTGCGCCTCAGTCAGTATGAGTTCCAGCGCACTGATACGGAAATCCTGAGGTACATGTGCCGTGTAGAAGAGCTTTGTGCCATGGTTGATCCACAACCCAGCCGTCACTGTAGACCATCTTACCGAACAACAGTCTGCTGAGGTCCATCGCGATTCCGATCTCAATGGGATAACCGTCGGGCGCGAAACGTGGGGCTTCTATAACAATGATGTAGGGACGTTCAAGGCGTCGCACCTGCCTTCCTCCTTACCGTCAGGACCCGCCCTCTCGCCTCCCTGCAAACATACGTGTCAAAAACTCTGTGTGTTCATACGCCTCAATCTATCGAACCAACAACCTGGTTGAGGCGGTATCACCCCGACTGCATAAGATCCCGGATATGGGTCGTCACTAGGGATGGACGATAAAACAGCGATCCGTGTCCGGACATCTCCATCACCTGAAACCTGGCAGCCGGAATAAATCCCGCGAGCCGCCGGGCTTCCTCCAGATTCATATCCTGGCGTCCACAGGCCACAAACACAGGCACCGTCAGGTGGCCTAGCTTTTCGGAAAGGTCTCCCTCATGCTGATGCGCAGTGTGCACCCTGGCTGCTGCATCCCGGTTTTCGTAGAACCGCCAGTACTTCTTTCGTTCGACGAGGGGCTCTCCGGCAGCTCGCAATAGCACACGCGCCTCCTCTCCCAGCTTTCCCTGATCAGACTGATCGACGGGTGGCAACAGTGATACGTCAAACAATCCCAGGGCACCAAGGCGGTCTTCATGACGATCGGCGAACCGGGCTGCTGTTCTTGCGCCGTAGGCGATGCCAACCACCGCAGCTTTGTCGATGCCACATGCGTCCATAATCCCTGCCAGGTCATCGGCGTATCGTGAAAACGTAAAAGAATTATCATCGCCCCAACCACTCCGGCCGGTACCCCGGATATCAAACCGCAATACCCGAGCAAATTGATGCAGTTGATCGAGAATCAGCTCCCAGCAAGTGAGGTTGTGGCTTGCCATGTTGACCAAGGCAAGCGTGGGTTTGCCCGTATCTCCCGAAAGGTCGTAGTGAAGCCGAACGCCATCCACATCGACAAAGTCACGGACATCATCATAGGGTGTTGTCATGCCAGTCCAAGGCTTCTTTTGGTCCCTCACCATACCAGATATGCTGCAAGCACAGTGTGACCGCGCAACGCGCAGTATGAGAAAAATAGACCTATGAGCAAAATAGACCGCGTAACAATTCAGACCTATGAATACACGCTCGACGACTTTGGGCCGGGAATCGCGATCTATCAGAAAGGTGGCAAACTCACCCTGCAGAAGTTCCTGGTGACTATCGATACCGACGATGGTCTATCGGGGAGCTACGCACCGCACTTCGGCGCAACACCCCATGCCAAAGCACAGGTTCACGAGATGGCTCGCGGTCTTATTGGTAAAGACCCCGAACAACGCGAGCAAATTTTCGAACGACTGAAGCTCAGTCATCGTCACTACGACAAGACCGGGATTGCAATCATCGACACCGCACTCTGGGACCTCGCCGGAAAAAAATATGACGCACCCATCGCGCGTCTCCTGGGCGGGTTTCGAGATCGACTGCCCGTCTACGCCAGCACAACGTCCGGCCAGCGAATCCCGGGGGGGCTTGATAGTGTCGAGCGTTATGCGGAATTCGCGCTAACTTGCCGGGACGCGGGCATCAACGCCTTCAAGATCCACAGCTTTTTTGACGGCAACCCCCGCACAGAAATCGATATCATGACGGGTGTCCGCAACGCGGTCGGTCGGGAGATGAAGCTGATGACCGACCCCGCATCTTCACTCAAGTCCTTCATGGATGCGGTGGAAGTTGGCAGGGCCTGTGATGACCTGGAGTTCTTCTGGTATGAAGATCCCTATCGGGACGCATCATCGAGCGCGGTCGCCCACAAGCGTTTGCGCGACTTCATTCGCACACCGATGCTGATCGCTGAGCACATTCGTGGTTTCGAACAGAAGGCAGATTTCGTCCTTGCGGGCGGTACCGACATCATGCATATCGATCCCGAACTGGATGGCGGCATCACAGGCACCATGAAACTCGCACACTTCTGCGACGCCATTGGCATGGAAGTCCAACTGCATACGGCCGGACCAATGCACCGTCACTGTATGGCCGCAATTCAGAACACCCTGTTCTACGAGCTTGCACTGGTGGGTCCCGACAACGCCAACGGCATGCAGCCACCCATCTACGCCGATGGTTATGGAGACGCGATCGCCGACGTCGATCCCGATGGTTGCGTCTCTGTACCGACGGGGCCTGGACTTGGCGTCACGTACAACCTTGACCTGATCAAGCGCGGCGAGCTTAATCGGACTGAAATTCGTTAATCGATCTTACTGAGGGGACTCTGACATGAGTCTGGAGATTCATACAGGCGCCACACCCAACGGCTGGAAGATCAGCATCATGATCGAGGAATTGATCGAGGAGGGGGCCCCATTGCCGGAAGTAAGCTGGCACACCGTCAAATTGAATGGCCAGCAATTCACGCCCGAGTATATGGCGATCAACCCGAACCAGAAGCTACCGACCATAGTGCATGATGGCAGGCCCATCATGGAGAGCTGCGCGATCCTGCAGTATCTGGGAGAAACGTTTCCCACGTCCTTGCTACCCTTGGATGAGCGACGCTGGGACGTGATTCCCTGGCTTTACTGGCAGGCTGCCAACATCGGTCCGGTCTTCGGCAACAAGCTGAGTTACACCCGTTATATCAAAGACGCAACTGATGAACAAAAGGCGCACCCTATTGAACGATTCATGGCTGAGGCACTCCGTCTGGTGGCGGTGCTCGATGCCCAGCTGGCAAAACATGAGTACATCTGTGGCAACGATTTCACCGTCGCAGACATCGCCACATGGTGCTGGGTTCGATCCTACAAGTGGGCGAAGGTGGACATCACAACCAAACCCAGGGTTGTTGACTGGGTCCACCGTGTCCGTTCACGGCCAGGCGTCGAACGGGGCATCAGCTTTGGGGTTCCCAAGGATGAGATCGATAAATTCAGCAAAGAACGTCGAAAGCAGTATCAACAGAACGGCGGTGGCATCGCGTCGAACGGTTCACTGCGCTCAGACCTTTAACTTCCGGAGGGACCCCATGTCCGACCTCATCACCAGCGACCTGACTGAATTTGACGGCGCCGCGATTGTCGCTGATCTGAACCGCCTGCTTCGGCTACGCACCACACCAATCGGCATGAAACTCTTCGCCTCCCGGGGGGAAATGGAGGCAGTCCCGCGAATCCGAAGGCCGACAGACGTTCACACAACTGACCAGATTGTCGGCCAGGCTTCTCGTAACAGCTGGACCGTCGGCATCACCGTAGACGATCTGGTTGGCGCACAGTGTTCCACCGTCATCGGACTGTCACCGAGATCAGATGACTGGCTTTCCGGTGATCGTATGACCGGCGTGTGGTATTCAACCCAGGAAGATGCCGCCGCGCACCAGGCATCCATGGACGTCGCGCCCTCTGGTGAGTTTGAAGCCATGGCGGTGAGCCCCCTGGCAAGCGGCAGACTGAATCCTCCGGACATCTGTCTGATCTACGCGACGCCGGCGCAAATGATTCTGTTCATCAACGGACTTCAGTGGACAGGCTATAAAAAACTGGAGTGGGGCTGTGTCGGTGAATCAGCCTGCGCGGATTCCTGGGGACGGGCACTCGCAACCGGCGAGCCCAGCCTATCGATCCCCTGTTTTGCCGAACGTCGGTACGGCGGAGTGATGGAAGATGAATTACTCATGGCCATACCGCCACATTTTCTGCCGAAGATCATTCGTGGACTGGAGGCACTCTCCGGCAACGGACTCCGTTACCCGATACCGCAGTATGGCGTGAACAATGATGTACGGGCAGGCATGGGTGTCAGCTACTAGGACGCCTCTGGGACCCATCGCACAGTCGCTCAGGGCGCCTTTATTCTTTTTGTACCACTTCCTTTGCAAGCAGTGCACGGGTCCCATTGAAAGCGGCGGCGGCCCAGGCGGGCTCATCCGGACAACGCAGTACCACGCGTAGCTCAGCCCGGGCCTCCTCAACGCGGTCGAGGCGCGCCAGCGCGCGTACACGCCATAGTGCAATTAATGGCGTCATGCCCTGTTCGTCACAGTGGTTGATCTGAATGTTGGCGTTCCGTCTGAATCGGTCCACCAACGAGAGGATGTCCTCATCCCACGAGAGTTTTTCCAGCACCCAGATGGCTCGCAGATAGAACCGTGGATTCGACGGATAGTGCTCTACAAGAAACATGATCTCGGAAAGCCCTGCTTCATTCCTGTTTTCCTGGTCAATCAGAATGTCGCCGTACGGGTACCGCGTTCCATGCCCCAGAACATGATCAAGCGCAGCCGTTTCACTGACGAGGGCGAGTCCCTCTTCGGCATTTCCCCTGGGCACGAACCACAACACCTGTCCCAGGGCGCGCACAAAGGGTGGCAGGTTGTCCGTGAAGTAAAGTAGCAATCCGTAGTGCATGCGAGCACCCACCAGTGTCGGCTCCAGTTCCAGCGCTCGTTGATGAGCCGCCATCGCTCGAGTCGTCGTATATATCGCCCGAAGGTATCGGCCCCGAACCGCATGCAGATAGCTAAGAGAAACATTTGACGTACCACAGAAGTGGTGAGCCAATGCGTCGTCTTCATCCTGTCCAAGTTGACGTTCGCACTCCGTGAGGATTTGCTCTGCCATCTTCTCGATTTCTTCATCCAACGTCGTATACGAATAATCCCACGACAGTCGTGTCGTCAGCGCGTTGAGGTAAGCAACCAGTGAATCCATTGCGGGATCGTTGTCGGCAGCGGCCCGCCGACCCAGCGCCAACGCGCCACTCATATCCCCCGTCAACAAGCGATACTGGATATCGTAGGCAACGCTTCCTGACTCCGGGAAATCCGGCGGGTGTTTTTCCTCTGCAAACAATGGCGCACTGAACAGTAGCCCAAACGCCAGGACGTAAGTTCGCCTCAGCGTTTGCGTCAGTCGCCGGTACAAACCCGGTTCATTGCATCTCTCGTTCAGCTTGCACTCGCTTCTGGACATAGGTCCTGACATAGACCCTGGTGTGTCACGCTTTCCTTCCTAACTCGCACGAACCGGGTGCTTCACAATCGGCGCACCTTTCGGAGGTTGTCGGGTCTTCGCATGACAAAGGCGTCGGATGTCCTTCTGCTCGCGGGTGGTCAACGACGCGTTTGTATCCGCGGAACGATACGTTCTGGCAGACTGGCTTTTATCGACCATCGGCAGTACCCACGAAGGTGTCACTGCGTTCAGTATTGCAACGCGGTCCTCGCCGCTAACGTTCAACTCATCACAGGCTCGGTGCCAAGTCCGGGAATCGTAGACTAGAGCCGATCCACTCGGCGCCGTCATCTGGACAACGTCCTTGTGCACACCTTTCCCCATCCGCGTGCCCCCTGTATTGAATTCCTCAGTGGGCCACTGGCGGAGAGCAACCGAGTTGGGCAAATACTGCGTTGCCGCATTGTCTGCCCGGAATTCATCTACGCAGACATTGAACTGAACTCCGAGGGGTCTGTCGTCTCCCCAGCGCTCTCGCTCAAGCACACCCGGGTGATATGGGTAGTCGGTGTGCCAGCCCAGCTCCGGAAATTTCCCAAGCAGCTCTTTTGCGGGACGCATGCACGTGACACTTGGCGGATGACAGTAGTGAATAGCCTTTGTACCGAGGTAGGTCTGCATCAGCCACAGGGCGACAGGATGTGTCACCACTCTTGCAACGTCAGCGCTCCAGGTCACGCCATCGCCGACACCCAGACGACCATCGGTCTTCTGTTCATTGCTGGCGATGCGATGAGCGACTTTACGTTTCAGGCGATCCACCTCCTGATCGGTCATCAGATTGTCGAGTATCGTGAAACCCCTGTCTCTCAGTTCCTCAAGATATTCGGAGGGCATCCGCTCGGGTCCCGGTTGCGTTGACAGCGGCACACCATCAACTTCTATGGCTGTACGCTCATCAGTCGCCAGATCTCCGACCGGACGAAATACCGTGCCATACACCAGATTGTGTAGACCACCAGGGTGCTTTTGCCAGATGGCGGCATCTCCCGCTGTGGGCTTGAAACGGCCATCACCGTGCAGACATTCGCCTGCGTAATTGGACAGTAGAATCGTATTCATGGCGGCTAGTATAACGTCACCGGAGTCGTTCAGGCAGGGCTTTCCAACCAGCCCCCGTCCACGAGTGGCACGGTCGCGAGAGCAATTCGACCTTTCTCATTCACACCGTCAAAGCTGGCCTCCAGCACGAGATCGTCACCCTCCAGAACTGCAGTGACCATCCGCCATGGGATCATGTATACCGGCACCTTGATCCTCCCTCCAGTCGACGCCCCGTCAGGAACAGTGTCAACACAGAGATAGAAGAACCGATCAGAGGGTGAACCTTGTGCGAAAGGACCTCCAAAGTTCGTGGTGTCTTCCACCTTGCCTTCTTTAACGGTCATCGTCAGCTCGAACGTGAGATCACTGCCATCTGTGGCAGTGACAGCTTCGGTGACAGCGGTACCTGCCTTGCCTTTCTGAAGCGAGTACACATGGTTGTCAGGCGGCGCGAGGACTCGAATTCTCAATGTGACGGTGTCTGTCATGAAAGTGAGCGTAACGGCGCAACGCCACGAATGCCAGCCGGGGTGTTTCCTGCCGCCTTCGGATAGTCCACACCCGGTTGACCACCTCCATCCCCTGTGATTAATTCTATTCCGCACTGTTCGCGAGAAACCCGATGAGCGACATCACTATCACACCCATACCTGACAAGGTATTCGGCGCCTCTGTCACCGGCGTCGAACTGGCCTCGATCACGGATGAGACGTTCGCCGTCATGCACACTGCCTACCTGGAGCACGGCTTTCTGCTGTTCCCCAATCAATTCCTGAGCGACGCAGAGAACATTGCCTTCGGTGAACGTTTTGGAGAGCTTGAATTTGGCGCCAATCCGATGTCCAACCAGCACCGGCACCGGGATGGCACCTATGGCAAGGTGTTTGACATCGATACGCAACGGATGCGCACCAATGTGGGCAACGAAGCTTGGCACACAGATTCCACCTACAAGCCACTTTCCAGCAAATGTGCCATGTTGTCTGCAGTCACGGTGCCTGCCAAAGGCGGTGAGACCGCGCTGGCGGATCAGCGCGCAGCCTATGATGCACTGGACGACGAAACCAGGGATCGAATCGCAAATCTCTCTGCCTACCACTCCACCGAGTTTTCACAGGCAAACGACCTTGGCGACTTCCCGCCACGCGAGAAGGACTCCATTTACCACGGTGAGGCGTACCTACGCCCCATGGTCAAGATCCATCCAGAAACAGCTCGGCCGGCCCTTTTTGTCGGCAGGCATGCATTCGGGATACCGGGTCTCGAACGATCCGAGAGCCGTGCGCTGCTGAAACAGCTGATCGACTTCGTCGTCTCGGACGAATCTCGGGTGTACACCCATCAATGGACAGCGGGTGACACCCTGCTGTGGGACAACCGATATGTTCTCCATCGTGCGATGCCGTACGATTATTCTGAGCCGAGGGTTCTGATTGGTACGCGTATTGCCGGTGACCCGGATACAGAATTGGCGTACTACCCGGAGGACCCGGCAGCGCAGGCAGGTCGTGAGGCACTCGATGTGGAACTCAGCGTGCTGCGCGAAGAAGCAGGTGATCGACGTTATGGCGCCACCACAGCGGAGCAGGCCACCTGATGCGAAACCTTGACCCCAATCCGTACCAGAATCTCAGCCACGAAGACTGGTGGCACCCTGAGCTTCCCGCCGGGGACCCAGGATCCGACCTGATCCTCTCAGAGGCACAGGTGGAGCGATGTCGCAAAAACGGGTTCGTGGCACTCACCGGTCTATGGCCCGACGATTTGATCCAAAAAGCTGCAGAAGAAGCAAAATCCCATCATCCCCGGGAACAGGTCGTAGACAATCATGGCGGTTTCAGCAGGATGCCCTGGGTCCACCACAACAAGCGTTTCGAGATGAATTCCAGTTCACGGGACTTCGCGCTCAATCACATGACCATCCATCCCAACGTACTGTCTGCCGTCGCACAGGTTATGGGGGCAACGCCAATGGAACTGCGCCTGAGCCAATCCCATGTGATTGCAAAATTTGGCCGCGAGATACCGGACCCAAACCACCCAGACAAAATGATCATGGCAGAGGATCAGGACATCCACGTGGACTACGGCAATAACACGCTGGTGGTACCCCCCCATACATCCAGACCCGATGGGATCGCCTGCCTGTGTTATTACAGCGAGGTGGATGAATGTGGCGGCGCGACGCATTTTTCAATGCCGATGCCGGGTGAACTCACCACTTACGCACCTGATCAATTCAACGCGCCCAATTTTGTTTTCGGGACCCGAAACGGATCAGCCGCAAATGACAACGGTCCTCGATCTGAAGCCAATACCCGACGGCTCTACGCAGAAGAAAAACCCATCCGATACGCTCCTGGCACCTGCATCATCTACGGCCTGAACGCTTGGCACCGGGGAACACCCGCAAATCTGGATCAAATCCGCTACACGCACCACCACGTGTGGCGCCACAAGGATGCCGAGTGGGTCAACTGGCAGTCGCTGGCACCACAGATGTCGGCCATGCCCACGCGCTATCTGTCTGAGCTGTCCGTGATGCAACGTACGGTCTTGGGATTCCCGGCACCCGGTGATCGCTACTGGACTAAAGACACCGTTGATGCCGTCGGTCAACGTTATCCCGAGATGGATATGACACCTTACAAGTCTGCGGCTGCAGCCACAGGCTTACGACCAGTCTCCAGATCGTAAGTTACCGACGCTGGGACGGTCGCAATCGGCGACGAAGAGAGACGAAGATGCGGCCTGCGCCAACTAGACCAATCAGTGTCGGTTCCAGAATGACACGCTCCTGCTCGCTAAGGATGATCGACCCTACATCCAGCGTTGAGACGTTCCCAATGTCCACGCGGTCCGTTACCAGACTCGAAACTGGACTTGCAGCAAACACCTCACCTGCCAATATTGTCACGACAAACAATACGCTCAGTGCTAGCGACAGCCAGCAGATGTCATGACCCAGCCACCGGGTCGCTGGGCGGTCTGATTGTTCCCGTGTTTCCATGCGGCTCAATCTACCGACAGATAAAGGGCCAAAAAATCTTGCCGACGACCTGTCCCTGCCACCCCTGAAATCAAAGGTGAGCCCATACATTGCAGCAATGCAGCCGTCCAAGTGAAGTTGGCCAGAACACCTGAAACATGATTCAATCGGCGGCTTCCACCGACATCTAGCCCCCATGATACGACCCTCTATCAAGATAGTTCACACCTCAGATGTACATCTGGACGGCAGGGATCGCGCGCCGGAATCTGACGGGTTCCGGAACGTCGCTGAACGCGCGTTCTCCGCGGTGGTGGACTTGGTGGTCTCGCAGTCGGCAGACCTGTTTCTGATCGCAGGCGACCTGTTCGATTCCAATCGCATGTGCGAGGCGGACTTTGAATTCGTTTACTCGCAGCTGATGCGCACAGACTGCCCGATCGTGCTGATTCCTGGAAACCATGACGTGAACAATGAAGCATCCGTGTGGACCCGGCTGCGACTGGAGAAGGCTGGTAACGACATCCATCCGATTACCAACGCCACCGGTGAGTTGATTGACCTCCCCCAGATTCGAACCACAATCTGGGGACGCAGCATGGCCGAGCATGCGCCCGACAACATCCCCATGGACGGCGTGAGCACCGGTCCGGACGATTACTGGCACATCGGTATGGCACACGGAGACGTACTGAGAGATCGGACGTCCGGCTGCTCATCGCCCATTACCCACGACGAGATCGAATCTTCTGAACTGGATTATCTTGCCCTCGGTCACGTCCATGTCTGGCGCCAACATGACCATGGCCGGACGCGTGCCTGCTATCCCGGGTCACCCGTTGCGGAATACGCAACAATTGCCGGTGGCCATGCTGCGGTCATCACGCTGACCGACGGAGAGCCTGCCCAGATTGAAAAGCAAAAAGTCAGCGAACGGAAAGACACGCATCATTTCATGATGTAGTGGGTGGTCCCTGGTCCGCGGGAGCCGCGTGAATCGGATCGACCCAGTGAAGGTCTTCCGGTGACTCAATCACCGATATATCAAGATTCACTACCACCGCTTCCTGATCGCTGCGCACCAGCACACACTCCAGCGGCTCATCATCACTGGCGTTGATCTCCTGGTGGGGTACAAATGGCGGAACGAAGATGAAGTCTCCCGGTCCCGCCTCCGCGACATATTCAAGCTGTTCCCCCCAGCGCATTCTTGCCCGACCGCTAATGATGTAGATCACACTCTCCAGTTCACCGTGATGGTGGGCACCGGTTTTTGCAGCCGGATGTATGGAAACTGTTCCCGCCCACAACTTCTGTGCGCCTGCGGTTGCCAAGTTGATGGCAGCTGCCCGCTTCATCCCGGGTGTCTGAGGCGTATTGGCATCCAGATAATCACCGCTGATCACTCGCACGCCGCCTTCCTTCCAATCTTCCCTCG
>CENZ01089214.1_pt1 | contig 11545 bp, 13 predicted proteins | sample 361341 | NCBI WGS metagenome assembly CENZ01 (sample SAMEA2619782, study PRJEB7988) | marine metagenome | biome: marine biome (ENVO:00000447); feature: deep chlorophyll maximum layer (ENVO:xxxxxxxx); material: "saline water (ENVO:00002010), including plankton (ENVO:xxxxxxxx)" | depth 50 m
GAGGACTGTCCATGCCAGCCATTGATACCGAATCCGTTGGGCTTTTGAAGCGCTCTATTCCACGCGCGCGCCGCGCCGCTTTACTGACGAGCCGGTATCAGATGAAGACCTGTACCCGGTGATTGATGCTGCTACACGGGCACCCGCCGGTGGCAACATGCAGATCTGGCATTTCCTTGTGGTTCGGGACGTCGAAAAGCGTCGTCAGATCGGCGACATATATTGGGAGGTCTGGAAGGAGTACGGCAATCAGTACGTGGAGGATCCTGCGAACATCGACAAGCTTCCAAAGCAGATGCGGCTGGTTGTTCGTTCTACTGACGATCTCGCGAGGAACATCGGCAGTGTGCCCGTACACCTCTTTATCTGCGGGCCTGAACAGGCCGGCGGCACGATCTACCCCGCCGTGCAGAACGCGCTGCTCTCCTGTCGGGCCTGGGACTCGGCAGCGTGGTCACGGGTTTCCATCGCGCCCATATGGATCGGTTGGGACCGCTGCTGGGTATTCCCGAAGGCCAGACCGCGCATGCACTGCTGCCGATAGGTTGGCCCAGTGACCGAATCGGTCCGGTCACTGGGAGGCCAGTGAAAAAAGTTGCGAGTCTTGATGCCTGGGGAAGTCCATGGGGCTATGCCGACGAACAGGATGACGAGGGTCTCAAGGAACGCTGGCTGAAGGGGAACTGATCCCCCGGTCTGGCGCGAAACATGAAACGTGCCTGCTAACGCCGGAACCAGCGCATCACTCGCTCGACTCCGGACACAAGAGCCGTCAACAGTCTAATCAGCGTACGCGAGCCTCTGGGTTGCATCACCTCTATCGTGACCTCGGCTCGTTCGATCATGTTATCCAGAAACACCGTTCCCCGATCGGTGCCGGTAATACCAGCGACAAAGTCAAACAAGCCCGGGCGTTTGATCGCAGCAGGGAGCATCTGGGCGAGTCCAGGCTGGGTCACTGTTCGTGCAATCGACCCGAAAAGGCCTGCGACGAAAGCAACCACGACACATTGCATCCGAACTTTAAACGCGCTGACCTTGATCTCCCGCTGGGCCATCTCGCTCACGTACAGGTCGATCAGATTCCGCCCTTCTGCCCGGATCTGTTCAGGTAGCAGACTGCCAGAGATGTAGCTCGCGAGATCGATGCCACTCTCTTCGAATCTGGGCCCCCAATCGATGGTGACGATCTGCTGGTCGGGTAGAAAGAGGAGATTGTCCAGACGAAAATCACCGTGCACGAGGGTCCGTTTCGCCATGGCTTTCTTTTTCTTCTCAGTCGCACGCTGCTTTGATCGGGCCTCACGCGCTTGCCGTTTCTGCATTCTCTTTTTTTGCTTAATCACTGAACGGGGTGTGGGCGGCTTCCGGGGTTCTCGTTGTGCTGTCTCGGTCAGGCGCACGATCGCACTTACCAATTCGATGGCAGACAACAAATTGCGCCCTATTCCGCCCGTGCGGGTGTTCTCGGTTCGGACCATGCCTAAAACCTCAAGAACCTGCGCGGGACTCACATCGGATTCGTCGCTGGTCACGTGTTGGTCATTATCCAGCGACCTCGCTATGGCTGCATGACCCCAGTATGCCGCATGTAACTCAGCGAGTGTCCCGACGACCTGTCTGGCCTGCTTAATGGTTCCGCCGCTCACCTGATCACCGGCATCGCCCGGAACGTCTTCCAATAGGAGGGCGAAGTGTCCGGTATCGGAATCGTGCTCCACGAAGTAACAATGCGGAATGGCAATCGGGAAATCTAGAGCCAGGGTTTGATAGAAGAATGTTTCTTTTCGGTAGGTGTCGCCCACGAATCGGGCCATCTCGGGGTTCGCTGCGTGGGTCTTTAGGATGATGCTCCCCGGCCGTTCCAGCGCATCGTGTCGATCATCCTGGATCGTATCGCCCCAATCGAGATGAAGACGTACAGTTCGCGCGGCAAAGCCGCGTCCGTCGCTAATCGGTTCCTCTGAGAAACCACGAAGCTCGCGAACGTCGCCCACGTTTGATTCATTGAGCCTGTCTCGCAGCCACTCTACAGACAAGTTAAACAGGTGCGGTACCTATAGGTCCTGACATCGTGAGCGACGTAGTGTATCCAGATTCCCAGGTATTTGGAGACCATCGAGGATGAATAACCACGTGGAACAGGATTTCGCGGCAGGGGTAGGTGCCTGGTCCAACTGACAACGATCGGTTCCTGTCGTCAATCGATTGGATTGTGTAACCACTGGCTCGAGCAGCATAGTATGTAACCTATTGCTGTATCCCGTTGTGAGTTGCTTCGAGTACCCTATGAAGACATGAGACTCTCTGCATTGTTACTGAGGGAAAAAGATAAAAGGAAAAGAGCCCAATGCTCACCAAAATCCTGATCATCGCCGCGATGGTCATCGTAGCTATCGCCGTGTTGGTTGCCGTTGCCTATTGGTGGTTCTTCCAAAGAAATTCAATCCAGTTCAGTACCACCGATGGCATGTCGTACATCCTAGACTGGGAAGAACGGCACACTCTCGATACGCGCCTTGGCAGTGTCGTCGGTCTGGGGAATGGTCGCATTCAAGCTTACCTGGGCGTGCCCTATGCTGAGCCGCCGGTTGGAAACAGACGCTTCCTGCCGCCGGTTGCCAAAAGGCCCTGGGAGGGCCTGCACGATGCCACCGCTTTTCCCATGACTGCGTGGCAGGACTTCTCGGGACCATTGAGCATGCGAGATCCGACCGGAATGTCTGAGGACTGTCTGTTTCTGAACGTCTTCACGCCGTCTGCGGATGAAAACGCGCGTCCAGTGCTGCTCTGGATCCATGGTGGTAGCTACTTCGAAGGCTCCGCCAATGAATATGATGGGTCTGTTCTTGCCGAGCAGGGCGATGTGGTGGTGGTTGCCATCAACTATCGCCTTGGCTCGCTTGGCTTTCTGGACCTGTCCGCGCTCGGTGAAGAATTTGCGGATTCGGCATCCAATGGTATTCGTGATCAGTTGGCTGCCATCAAGTGGGTTCGTGACAACATTGCGGACTATGGCGGTGACCCTAACAACATTACACTGTTTGGTGAATCCGCTGGCGGTGGCAGTGTTTTGGCGCTCATTGCTACGCCGGAAGCAGATGGCCTTTACAAACAGGCGATCGTGCACAGCGGGGGTATGATTGGAGGTCCGCCGACGGATCACACGCAACAGCTTGCGGAACATATGGAGGTTCCGATCGAAGACTTGGCCTCCGCACTGCGATCAGCGTCGCCGGAGGAATTGGTTGGGATGCGGACATCACTATCCCTGAGCACTGGTGCCGCTGTGGATGGTACGGTCATCACGCGTTCCAGCAGCGATGCGATTCTGGATCGGCGGGAGAATGGTGTGCCTCTTATCGCAGGATACAACCGTGATGAAGGCGCTTTTTTTGCGTTGGTTATACCGTCGTTCCTCCATTCATTTGTCGGAGAAGCGGTGGGGCAGGGGGTTGTACCGGGCATGGATGGCACGCAATACGTGAAGGAACTACGAGAAGCCTATCCCGAAGACACTGGTCCACAACACTTTGCCCGTATCTGGTCTGAGTTGCTCACTCGTGGCACCAGCCATTCGGCGGTGAGAGCGAGTGCGGCAGGGGCGGGCGGTTGGCTCTATCGGTTCGATATGCCGGTTCAGCAGGGCGTCAACCTGAAAGTGGGCGCGACACACGGTGTTGAGATCGGGTTCACCTTCAACGTTTTTGCAAGCGACGCACCGGCGACTGCGCACTTCTATGACAAGCACGACCCGGAGGTCCGCAAGCTCGCCCTCAACTGGTCCAACACGATTATCCAGTTCGCGAAAACGGGGAATCCCAACGGTGCAGGTCTGCCGGACTGGCCGGAGTATACGGCGGAAAACCGCGAGGTATTGATCCTGGACACGGAACCACGGGTTGAGTCGGATCTCTTGCAAGCAGAACGGGAGCGCTGGGGTGACACCGAGGAGAAGTCCTCGGATTTTTATCTGTAGCGCTGTCGTCCCGAAGAATGGAGCAATGCGAGAACCAGCGGGTTTGGTGCACTACTACCCTTGAGGCTGTGCTTTTACGCGCTATAGATCGTTTTAGTCTCTTCCAGACAGCGTGTTTTGGATGCCCTCACCGTCGTCCTGAGGAACGAAAGTGACGCGAGTACCTCCGGGTTTCTGGTCACTGCCGCCATTGACACCGTGGATCCATGCGATGGAGATCCTTCAGGCTGCGGCTTCAGGATGACAGTAGTAAAGTGCCGGAGCAGGTTGGGCAAGTAAGTTCAGTAAGACTGAGCGGAGCGACATCATGAAGATCAGGACACTCATCACGTCACATCTGGTGATCGGTGCATTTGGGTCGTCATTGGCTACGGTCTGGCTGACATGCGTGATCAACGTTCAGCGGATACGCCGGTTGTCCCCAATGAACCTGCTGACACCGCACCCACGAACGAAGCGCTAACGAGGGCGTTGGACGAAGTCGATGTATTGCGGACAGAACTGGCAGGGACGTTGCTGGTACGAGAGGAACTTCCGGATATTGTGGCGTCAGAACCAACGATGGACTGGGACGAAGATCCCCAGACCATTGACGAGAAGGTGGCAGCGTATATAAAGCTGAGCTAGGACCCTGATGTTCGACGAGCGATCATTGAGGAATCGCTCAAGGTCATGGAAGCCGCCGAAGCTAAAAGTTCGCAAAGGGGATGTACGCGTCCAGGCAGCCCCTCGATGACTGCACCAAAGAGGCGCTGCTGCTGATCATGGATGGGGAAACGACCACCATCGGGGCGCCCGAACCCTGCTATGGTCAGGACATGTCAGTCATGCTGGAAATGCAGAAGGACGCACTTCGGTCACTGACTGCCAGGGACAAGAGAGTGCTGGAACGTGCTACGTCGTATCTGGATGCCAGTAAGTACGAAATTCTTGACGACAACCTGAAGGTCAGGCGAGAACAGATCAGAATGAGCACCCGGTACCTTGAATCGCAGCTACAACAGCAGGCGCAATCAGAACAGGCCGCTACACAGGACTGACGATACCGTCGATCAAGTCTCCGTGCTATGTTGCTGCGTCCTTGGCTAATGAAGGTGGCAGCTGGTGTTTCGAGTTTTCACATTACTGACGTTTGTAGTCGGAAACCTATGGCCCGCCTTGGCGGTCGCTGACCTGGCGCAGGGCGTCTCGGCCGGTGAGATTACAGAATCATCGGCAGTCATCTGGTCCCGCTATCACAAGGCGGCGACTATGCATGTGTCCTACACCCCTGCTGCAGGCGTGGCTGCAGTTCTCGAAGCGCGCACCAGGAATGCTGAGGACAATGACTTTACAGCCCAGGTGACCCTCACAGATCTGAAACCGGACACGCAGTACCGTTATGAGGTGTCATTCAAGTCCAGGGGCAAACGATCCAACACAGTCGCAGGTTTGTTTCGCACGGCACCAGTAGCCGATGCGGATCAAGACGTCACATTGATATTTAGTGGCGACCTCGCGGGTCAGCGGTATTGCAGACGCCCCGATGTGGGCTACCGGATTTTCGCACCGATGACGCGCGTACAAGCCGATTTTTTCGTGGCCAACGGGGACATGATCTACGCGGATAACGACTGCCCGGAGACCGGTATTGAACCGGGATGGAAAAATATCCCGGCGGACTTTCCTGGTGTAGGTAACCCATCAGTCGATTGGATGGATTCAGTCGTTGTGGCTGAGGTCTTCAATGCGCACTGGCGTTACAACCGGGAAGACGAACACTTCCAGGCCTTTCTTGCGACCACGCCTGTTTATGTACAGTGGGATGACCACGAAGTCATTAACGACTTCGGCGCACCATGGGCATCGTATCCACCACAGCCTGAGCGATCAGGGTTTGCAAACGTCGTCGCGGCAGGCAGGAAATCCCTTTTCGACTACCATCCCATGACCCGGCATCCGACTGAGCCGGATCGTATCTATCGATCCTTTCGTTGGGGCCAGCATGTGGAGCTGTTTATCCTGGACGCAAGATCGTATCGATCGTTGAACAGGGATTCGGACATGGATGGCAAGACGATGCTGGGTGCCCGGCAGCTCGCATGGATCAAGGAATCACTGGTGGCTTCCGATGCCACCTGGAAGATCGTCAGTTCTGATGTCCCACTATCGGTACCGACGGGCAGTCAGGCGGATCTATTTGGTCACGATGCCTTTGCGGGCAGTGAAACGGTCCCGGGCTTCGAAAGCGAGTTGGCAGGTCTGCTACAGACGCTGGACGCGGCGAACGTGAATAACATCGTGTTTATCGCAACCGACGTACACTCCGCGGCGCAATTGCGGTACGACGGGGATTACGATGGCGATGGTGACAAGTTGTCTTTTCATGAACTGATCGCGGGACCATTGAGTGCCATCAAAGGTCCAGGGATACGCATTGATCCAACGTTTGGTCCCACGAAGCTCTATGGCGAAGGCAGCTTCTTCAACTTTGCGATGGTTCGGATTGAGGCGGGTGCCAACGCGCGGTTGCGCGCTGATGTACGTGATGAAATGGGGACGATCCGGCCTGGTTCCGAGCTTGTGCTTGAACCCCATTAGGAGGACGAAATTGGAGCAATCGGGGTCAGAGTAAAAATACGATGCAGCCAACTCTCGTGATCGACACACCTGAGGTAATTTTACTTTGACCCTAACTCGTCACGTTGCGCCGCGATCCGGGCCAGCGTTTCTTCATAATCACCAACGATGCGCAGCACAATGTGCTGTGCACCTTGCTGCACAAAGCCGCGAACAAAGGCCAATATCTGGGGCAGGGGTCCGCCGCAACACGCCTGCACTTTTCTCATCGCTGCGGCGGGTAATGAGTAGTACCGTTCCAGGTAGTTGTCGATGGCTTGCTCTGCGGCAACGACATCCTCCATGACCGCGACCGTCAGGTAGACTGCGGTGGTCATATTGTCCCGCGAACGTCCTGCTTGCTCGAGCGCCTGAAGATAGGTGTCACGTCGTTAACCAAATTTCTCTGCATTCGGACCCAGCGGCATCTAGCCGTCGAAGGTTCTGGCGGCGCGTTCGATACCGGTGGGTACACCGGTTCCTAACCAGATGCGTGGACCGCCCGGACGATACGGTGTTGGGGCGAGCTGACCCTCAACCTGCCAACGCCGGTCCCAGCTGACAGACTCACCGGACCATAACACCTGCCACAGTCGGAAGGATTCCATGAGCGTGCCAATACTTTTCTCGCAGGGCACGCATGCGGCTGTAAACTCGCTGCGGATGGCAGGATTGTCAGCGGCGATTCCAACCCCTGCGATGAAGCGCCCCTCGCTGATCTGGTCAAGCGTGGCGAGTTGTTGTGCGAGGACGACCGGATTACGAAGTACGGTAACAAGACCGCGGTGCCCAGTTCAATATGATTGATAGCGCCTGCTACAGCGGAAAGCAGCGTCAGGGGGTCGTGCCTTGGTCGAGCCAGCAGTGAACGCCTGTCCACACCTAGTCGTACCCCAGGCCGATGGCCATCCTAGCGGCATCCAGCAGCGCTGCGCCGGATGGCTGACCGTTCATGATGTTCTCACGGGTGGGCAGCAGTTATCCGAGGCGTAGTGGCATCACCGGCTCCTTGTTCTATTTGGTCTTGTTTGCGTGTGGCGACCAGTAGTTCTGTTTGTCTGACTTGAACTGATATCGCCGGCGAGGATGCGGCAGGGGATCCTGCACGCGCAGTGTCCAACCCAGCAGCTTGCCCAGCATCATCGACTGTACCTCGGCGTGCTCCGGGTGATCGAACAGGTTGTTCAGCTCAACGGGGTCGTCAGGCAGATTGTAGAGTTGCCCCCGCTCCTGCATATCGTAGATCAGTTTCCAGTCGCCGCAGCGCAGGGCGCGCATGGTGCCACTCTGTGAGACGCCGTTCAGCTCATCAAAACCGATGTACTCGGAAAGCCCATCGGCATTGCGGTCGTAGTTGTCTTCGGCGGTGTAATGCAGTCCTCCGAAACCATGCTCCATATACACGCTGTCAAATTCGTCTTCTGGATAGTCCTGCCCGGTCAGCATTGACCAAAGGCTGCGGCCCTGGACACCTCTGGGTACATCCACACCCATCGCCTCGCAGATTGTCGGCATGACATCGGCCGTCGAAACGTGGGCGGCGTGCGGCGAATCCGACGCCACCACACCCGGGCCAACCACCTGGAAAGGGATACGCGCGATCACCTCGGGTAATTCCGCGCCTTTGCGCACCAGACCATATTCGCCGACGTAGTCACCATGATCAGACAGGAAGAACACGATCGTCTTGTCTCGCAGGTTTTTGGCGTCAAGGTAATCGAAGAAGCGGCTGACCTGGTCGTCAATCAAACGCAGCATACCCAGGTAGTTGGAGCGTGCCCGAACGAGTTGTTCGTCATAGTCCGGGAAGGCTGTTTCGCCGAGCTCACGAAGAAACTGATACTTGTAACCCTTTGCCGCCAGCGAGGATGCATCGGATTGGGTGAGTGGCAACGTTTCCGGTGGGAACATCGAGAAATAGGGTTCCGGTGCTTGGTAAGGGTTGTGTGGTTCCGGGAACGAGAGCCAGAGGAAGAAGGGTTGCTCACCCTGATCCTCATCGATCCACCGTGTGGCGTCGGTGACGGCACGATAGGGGCACTGGACCTCGACACCAAAGGGTGCCGGTGTGGCGCCCGCACTCATCCGCAGGCTTGCGAGGTACGCATCAAACGCAATCTCGTCCTCGGTACGCTGATCGCCACCGCCGCCGTGATGCCCCAGATTGAACATGTGGTCCATTCTGTCAGCTTTCACGTGCGAGTGATTCTTGCCGCAGAGCGCTAATCGATATCCCTGCGCTCGCATCAGATCAAAGAGGTCGGTCTCGTAGTACGCGTCTTCGCCGTTGTGATTCGTGCGCGCGCGTGTTGCGCTGGGATACCGGCCCGTCAGCAGGCTGACCCGAGCCGGTAGACACACGGGCATTGTCGTGTAGGCACGATCAAACCAGGTGCCTTTTTTCGCGAGCGCATCCAGGAAAGGTGTGGTGTCGAGTGGAAAGCCCTCTCGACTAGAGACATCCGCCCGTTGCTGGTCGGTCATGATGATGACGATATTCGCTTGTTGGGTCATGGTTTGGCGCGTTGCGATGAGGCAGAAAATGAACCACCAAAATACCAGATTCGCAGTCAGTCGGGGCGAGGATTTCGCTCCATTGGACGTAAGGCTGGTTGCTTTCAATCGCAAGGCCGCGCTCGATAAATTCGTTTGCTTCAATGATTTCACCGTCAATGATGGCAGCGAAGGCTTGGGCGATCGCTGATTTCGCGCTCATCGAATTCCGGCGATAGGCGTGGACCAGATGGACCTTGGCTTCAGCGGCCCGTCCTTGCATCATGAGGCTGTCCCCTATTCAAACAACAGGCGGCCGTCGTTGGGGGTCAGTTCAAGCGCCCGCAGATAGTAGGGTTCGGACTCGGCCCATTTCGCCACGCCGCAATCGGAGAAATAAGCTGCCATCGCGAGGTTCGATAGCTAGGAGTCCGTGTCGAGTCGCTGTTCTGTCTCAGCGGCAACGCGGGCATCCCCGATCTGGTCCGGCGAATCGGAACTCCAGAAGACGGCCTGAGCTAGGTTGTAGGCCATACCAGGCCAGGCATCGGCGAACTCCGGGTCGAATGACGATGGCTTCGCGGAACTTACGAATGCTCAGAGCCATGTCGTCCCTATTCACCCTGCTACCGAGTTCCCGCGCCTCTAGGAACAACTCGTAGGCGGCAATGTTGCGTGTTGGCTGATTTGCGGCGTCGCCTTTGAACTTTACCTTCAATGCCTCTGCAACCTGACTCGCGACTTCGTCTTGAACAGCGAAAATGTCGTCCAGTTCGCGGTCAAAATTGTTCGACCACATATGAGCATCGTTCGCCGCTTCGATGAGTTGCACGGTGATCCGAACGCGGTCACCGACACGTCGTACACTGCCTTCCATAATGAAATCGACGTTGAGTTCACTGGCGATCTGACCAATGGGTGGCTTGTTATCCGCGTAACTTAATGTGCTTGTTCGTGACGTAACGATAAGGTCCGGGATCTGCGATAGGTGATTCAGGGTCTTCATGAATGCTAGCGGCAAACCACTCGTTCTCGGAAGAGCTGCTGAGATTGTCAAAAGGCAGAACCGCAATAGAAGGTGAGTCAGCGACGGACACCTGCTCCTGTGCTGCAACTTCGGTAGTGACCTTTTCGAGGACGGGATTGTCGTCTGCAACAAACCATTGCAGGCACATGTAGCCGTCACCAATTGCGATGATGACAATAGCCACGTCGACCAGGCGAGTGGGTGAGAGTCTTGCCGTTTCCTCCTTGGTGAGGCCGGTAGTGATGTGTGGGCCTTCGGGTGTCAGGTCGATGACCCAGGTCAGCACAAGCATAATGGGAAACCCGATAGCGATGGCGACGAGCAGATACGAGATATCGGCATCGGACAAGCCGAATGCCGGCATCAGGATATCGGCTAGTTGCAGGATCACGAATGCACCGGCTGCATAGAGACCTGATACGCGGATCACGTTGCGGCGTCTTGCTTCAGCAATCAGTCGATTGAAGAAACCACGTTCAGTCTCATCACTCATGGCGAGTGATGGTACCGGAAACCGATGCGCATCGTGCAGTGTAATACGGACACAATTATGAGGACTAAACCTGAACAGGATAGTGTTGAGCGTGGGCTCATATCCACGTAGGCTCGATCGACACGCGTTTGCGACTCAGTGGAGTACGACAGCGCTCTCACACGAGACAAGGGTTTCCCATGGAAGAACATCTGCTGCACCCGGACAGACACATCGCTGTCGAGCGTGCCTTCAACATCCGGGATATCGGGGGATACCCCGCGGCGGATGGCAAGGTGACCCAATGGAATCGATTCCTGAGGTCAGACAACCTGCATGCGCTCCACGAAGCGGACATGCAGGTGCTCCTCGACTATGGGGTTCGCCTGGTCGTGGACCTGCGATTACCCAGGGAACTGGTGTCGACGCCTAACGTGTTCAGTGGTTCGGCGTCTGTGGACTATCGACACCATTCATTTATTGACGAGGCGGCCCTCAAGAAGATTGAGGAGACGCCTGTTCAGAATCGAACCCACATGCGGGCGGATAAAGGCTATCGCCTGTGGCTGGACGAATGTCAGCCCTCCGTCAAGGACATCCTGATGTCGCTGTCTGAGCCGGACGATGGTGTTGCGCTCTATCATTGCGCCGGGGGCAAGGATCGCACCGGGCTCGTGACCGCCTTGCTGCTGGGGCTGGTAGGTGTTGATGAAGCACTGATTGCTGCTGACTACGCATTAACGGCGCGCTTCAATATCCGATCCACACTCAAGCCGCCGGAGCCGGATATCAAGGATTGGCAGGACTACGAGGCAGCGTATTGCCCACCCGCAGTCATGCATGAGTCGCTTGATCATCTGAAGCAAAACTACGGTGGTATCACAGACTATGTGCGGCACATCGGTGTTAGCGATGTGAAAATTGAGCGATTGCGGAGCCGATTGGTGGCATAGTCAGGGATTAAAGAGGTGCTTCC
>CENZ01019308.1_pt1 | contig 11510 bp, 10 predicted proteins | sample 361341 | NCBI WGS metagenome assembly CENZ01 (sample SAMEA2619782, study PRJEB7988) | marine metagenome | biome: marine biome (ENVO:00000447); feature: deep chlorophyll maximum layer (ENVO:xxxxxxxx); material: "saline water (ENVO:00002010), including plankton (ENVO:xxxxxxxx)" | depth 50 m
CCAAAGAATGTTGGTTTAACAGCTACAGGTTTGTCTGAATAACGACCATTTGCTGAGTGAAGAACATAACCTCTTCTTTCCATTAAGAAATTGAAGTAGTTGTCATTTGTTCCGTGCTCAAAAGCAGCAATGTATGCAGCTTTTTTAGGGAACCCGAAAGGCTCTCTACCAGCGAAAATTGGTGAGTCGTTAGATAGATACATATAAGGATAGTATCCACCTTTCCAGACTTGTCCGTCGCTTCCTTTAACTGTTGAAGAAGCTGTTACGCCAAACTCCATATAAGGTCCTAACATTGTGTTTCTATGTATAACATACCAGAACTCAAGAATAGGATCATGAAGCTCAACAGGATCAGGAATAATTGCTTTTAAAGCAGCTTCGTCAGCTTCAACAACACATGCCATCCAACGACTTTCTGTGTATGTTAAAGGAACGATATCATAGTCGAAGACTGGATCAGCAACACCCTGAGAGATAATATGAATTCTATCTCTATCAAGTGGTAATGGTGGAACTTCACCTTCTTCTAACCATGGATAACTATATTCGTTTGCTTGTTTTCCCATGTTTATTTTCCTCCAATAATAATATTATGTTCCTATGCACCTTGGTGAATTGGGAACTGTTGTCTTAAACCATACTGATATGGTGTTGCGTATCCTCTGTAAGAAGCTGGTCTTTCATATGTTTCTGACCATACAACTTCAGCAGGAGGGATAACTAAGTCGAATGTGAATGAAATTAAACCTTTAACTTCATTTACTTTTAACTCAGCGCCCATGTTGTCAAATGGAGTTGCTTGTTGGAACCAGTCAATGGCATCGCCAGAAGCTGTTCTTGTCAACTCGTTTTTGATTTGGAATCTGTGTCCTTCTACATTAAATGCAGGTGGAAGTTTAGATGGAAGATAAGTTAACTGCCATTCTGAACTTGCAACATCAGGACGTGTGATAACCTTCATGTTGAACTTACCCCAATCAGTTTTACCATAGAAATATGGTGGTTTTACTGGAGCATCGTCGTATTTACCTTGCTGTGCGCACATTAAGTAACCATTTCTTGACATTGAAAAGCCAAAGAAATCGTCTCCTTTTTCGCCGCCATGCTCAGTTGCTCTAATGTAAGCCATTTTTTTAGGGAATCCTAAAACACGACCTGCATCAACAGCTGAATCTGATGTTAAGTACATGTATGGATAGTAACCTGCTTTCCATGCATTACCTTTTGCATCAGTATGAGTTGCAGAGATTGTTACTCCGAACTCTAAGTATGGACCTAACATTGTATTGTTGTGTTGTACATACCAGTACTCAACAAGTTCTGCATCCTCTCCATCCCATACTGTTAATGGTGGATTAGGACATAGTCTTTGTCTTGACTCGGCGTCTACATCTAATACAAATGCTGACCATCTTGAATCTGTGTAAGTTAAAGGAAGAACATCAATATCCCATAGAGGATCGGAAGGGTTTCCGATAATCCATGATTTAATGTCTCTTTCAACTGGTGGTGCTGGAATCTCATCTGTTAAGTTCCAGTACTTTGTGTCTACGTTAAGATGACTTGGCATCGCGTGAGACCTCCTTTAATGAAAATTAGCGTTTGTAGGGTGGTGGTATTAATAGGTGAGAATACTTGCTTAAAGTTTTCTACACCCCGTTATATACAATTGAATCAAATGGCACTTTTTAAGTCAACATTTATTTCTTTTTTTTTTCAAAAAAGTGTTTTTGTCAAAGAAATCTAATAAATACTCATTAAAGTCTTAGACTTTCCTCTAGGAGAGTAGCAACATGAACTGCCCTATCAGTAATCTTTAGAGTTGCTCTTGAGTCAAATGGAGTATCCATTAAATCAATTATTACCAATTCAGAACCTGTTCTAAGGGCAACATCTGGAAGACTGTTGGCTGGAGATACTTGTAAAGAAGATCCAATAACGATCATTAAAGAAGTGTCTCTGCTTTTATCAACTGCACTATCCCAAGGACTTTTTGGCAATCCTTCTCCAAAAAAAACAGCTGTTGGCTTTATAAGCCCATTACAAGACTGTCCTTCAAACTCTTTACAGATTGGTGGGTTCTCACCCTGCTTGACTCTATTGATAACATCATTCATTTGAAAAAACTGACCACATTCTAAACATGAGGCTGTTCTTATTGAGCCATGAAGCTCATTAACATTTGAACTTCCTGCTTCCAAGTGTAATCCATCAACATTCTGAGTTATAACTCCTTCAATTAATCGTTTTTTCTCAAGTTTAGCTAGAAGAAAGTGAGCATTGTTTGGCTTGGCACCAGCTCTAATTGGGTACATTTCTAGAGCATAATCATAATATTGTGTTGGGTCTTTTAAAAAACCAGGAATTGAAACTATTGATGAATCATACTTTTCCCAAGCCCCTGATCCAGGAGACCTATAATCAGGAATGCCTGAGTCAGTACTAATACCTGCCCCGGTAAAAGCAACCGCACTTTTATGAGTTAAAATAAGTTCTTTTAATTGTTTAATTTGAGAATCTAATGACATAGTTTAATTTCAAGGAAAGGCAATTAGCCTTTCCTTGAATATAGTTTAGTTTAACCGTTTTCGTCAGTTCTTGTAGGAAGTCCCATTTTACTTGCAGCAGCATTAATGTCAGCAAGTCTTTGAGGAGTAAGAGCTGAAGGCTCTCCCATCATTCCTAATGAAGTTAGTTCAGCATCAACACCTGGGTCTGCAGCTGCAGGAACACCAAATTTTTCAGCAAAAATAATGTCTCCATATGGTGATCTTTCTCTCCAACCCATTGATTCAACAGATTCGCCTGGATAGCCTATAGCCATAGCCCAAACAAATTTAGCTGATTCAGGAAAACCTAAAACCTCAGCGATTTTTGGTCCTTGACCAGCATAACAACAACTACCTAAGCCTAAAGCTGTAGCCATAAGCTGTGCAGATGCCATTGCCATACCTGTTTCACATGAAAGAAGATATTCAACAACCTCTGGTGGGAAGTTAGTTAGCCTTGGAAGGGTTGAATTTTCAATGTTATCCATGCTCCAACCATGACTAGGGTTAACACCACCACACTTAAATAGAACTGGAAGTCCAACAGGTAAACCGTTGTACCATCTGTCTCTATCTAATGCAAAAACAAGACTAACTGGAGCCATTTTTGCCATAGGAATGTTAAATGCAGAAACTATTTTTGTGAACTCATCTTTAGTTTCTTGTTTTGTTACCTGTGTAACTGTAATACAGTTAGCATTACCCATATGAGAAGCATTTCTTGCAGCTTGACATATAGCTTGTATTTTTTCAGGTTCAATCGGTCTATCAGGATCATAAAATCTACATGAACGTCTTTCACCTAAAACTTTAACGAAATCTACGCTTTGATAATTTAAAGCCATAATATTTCCCTCCTTTTTTTAATAATACTTAAAAGCAACTCCATAATATTACAGGTTTTGCATTTTTTTTGCAATAAATTTGATTATTTTACTTTTTTATCGCTCTAAACTTGTAAGAATATATATCGGAGCCATCCTTAGCTTTTCTTACAACTCCAACAATTGTCTCAACATCCATATCTAATGAAAGATCTGACTCTAAATCATCAGCCTCAACTTGAGCCATAACTCTTACTTTTTGCTCAGGAAAATCTATTAAGCCCAGGCCAAATGGAACAGGAAAGTCAGGCAAGCTCCTTCTAACGATAGTAAAAGAATGAAGTTTCCCATTTTTCGGCAATGGAAGATGTTCTATATCATCTTGGAAACTAACAGGATCAGCAAGATAAGGGGGAAATGTCCAATTTCCTGATACTTTACATTTTCCTGCAATTAACCTTGGTTCTGGATCTTCTGTAAAAAAGTCCGGGTGTAATATTTTTCTTTCTTGGTTTTCGCTCATTTTTTAATCTCCTAATAATTATCTTTTACTTGCCTAAAATACTAACAACACAAGTAATACCATCCATAGCTGGTTGTGCCCCACCCATAGTTTCAATAAGTCCCACATTTGCATCTGGAACTTGGCAACCTGTAGCCTCGCCTCTCAACTGATTAACAATTTCAACTGTTTGTAAAAGACCTGTGGCGCCAACAGGATGGCCTCTAGATAAAAGTCCACCACTAGGATTGATAGCAATGTCTCCATCAAAGTTTGATTTGCCTTCTTCTATTAATCTTGCTCCTTCACCTTTTTCAGCAAATCCTAATGCTTCAGCAACAATAAGTTCTGCAATTGCAAATGCATCATGAATTTCAACAACATCCATATCCTTTGGACCAAGGCCAGCTTGTTCATATGCCATTTGTGAAGTTCTTCCAACATTTTCAGAAGGATCACAAGTTAGACCAGTAGCTGAAGCATATCCTCCAGACTGAGCAACACAACCTAAAACCTTAATAGGCATTCTTGATTTATCTCTCTTAATTTTATCTAACATATCCCCTGATACTAAAACTGCAGCTGCTGACGCATCTCCAACTGGGCAACACATACTTCTTGTTAATGGATCACAAATAACTGGATCTGCCAAAACCGCTTCAATTGTAGTTTCTTTTCTGAACTGGGCAATTGGATTCTTTGAGGCATGTTGTCGACTCTTTACGACAACTTTGGCTAGAGTTTCCGCTGAAACACCATACTCATCCATATATCTTTTCGCTCTCATAGCATAAAGCCCTGGCATACTCATTCCCAAAGCAACCTCAATATCATCTTCTTCTAAAGGAAGAGGGCCACCTGACATAATTTTACTTAGGTTCTCAACCCCCCAAGCCAATGCTACATCATTCTGTCCAAATGCTATAGTTCTCCAAGCTTCCCAGAAAGATAAAGTTCCGCTTCCACATGCTCCTTCTACATTTATAACAGGCTGACCAACAAGCCCAATGTCTTTTAAGGTTCTTTGACCAACACCCATGCCTTGATAAACATGGCCGCAAAATCCAATCTCAATGTCTCTTGCATAAATACCGGCATCTTTAATTGCCGCCCATGAGGCTTCTCTTCCTAAAACATGTGCAGCTTTTGCAGGAAATTTTCCGCATGGAGTTTGGCCTACTCCGATAATATATACATCTCTTAAATTAGCCATTTATAGCTCCCCCTTGATATTTAGAATCATTTGGTAAAGAAAAATTGTAAATTGAAAAGGTAGAAAAGGCAACAGAAAAGTAGATAGGCCATATGAATATAAAAGTTACAAGAACAATTGTTTAATATCAGGAAACAGCTTGTTAGTAAGAGTAGGTTGAATCATGTTCCCAATATTTTCAACTTCAATCATTGTATGGACAGAATTTGTTATAAAAATTGCCTCAGGGAAAAGAATAGATCCTACTTCAAAATCATCTTCAACAACTTTTATTTTATTTTCTTTTAATTTTTCAATCACATACCCTCTTGTAATCCCTGGTAAAAGTCCATTTCTCAGATGAGGAGTAAATACCTTATCTCCCTTTACCCAAAACAAATTACCCGATGTTGTTTCAGTTATGAGCCCTTTCTCGTTTATCAAAATCGAATCATCGAAACCCCTTGCAATGGCTACTCTTTTTTCTATCACATTAAAAAAATAATTTGTTGTCTTGTGTTCAATTAAAGTGTCTGAAGAAAATCGGGGGTTTTTTGAAAGTGTTAAACTAATAGCTTTATTGATACCGCTAAACTCTTTTATAGATATAAGTAGCTTAGATTTTTCAGGTAAAGCACCATAGCTAGGATCTCCTTCAATTAAAACAAGCAGCTTTATTGTTAAATCATCACTTTCAAAAGGCGAATTCTTAATGGCTCTCTCAAGAACCGATTCAATATATATGTCACCAGGATGCTTTATGTTTAACATCCTTGCCGAATCTTTTAATCTTTCAAGGTGAGAAATAAAATTATCTGGTAATTTACTTTTGTATCGAAAAGTAGAGAACAAGCCTTCACCAAACATTAAAGTTCGGTTATATGGGAAATCACTTTTATCTGAATCTTCTGTGTACAAAAACTCTTTCATAAGTTAGATAATGTATTTTGAAATGCCTCTGCTTTCAAGAGGGTTTCTTTATTTTCTTTTTTTGGCTTAGAATCCCAAACTATACCTGCCCCACTAAAATACTTTTTGTTCTTAGTAGTTAAGACGCTAATTCTAATTCCTACGGAAAAACAAAAATCATCATTAGGTTCAATTATACCGATTGCACCACAATAAGGACCTCTATAGTGCTTCTCCATCTCACCTATAATTTTTATAGCCTCACTTTTTGGAGTTCCAGTAACTGATCCTGGAGGCATTAATTTTTCAAATATACTTTGCAATGTAACATTTTTCTTTAATTTACCTTCTACTGTTGATTCAAGCTGGGTAAGAGTGGCATAAGATCTTTCTTTGAACATTTTTTTTGCCTTAACTGTTCCAGTTTGGCAGATTTGCGATAAATCGTTCCTCATCAAATCAACAATCATTAAATTTTCTGCTTTTTCTTTTACATCTTTTGATAATGAATCCTTTACTCTTGATTGGCTATTTTTTCTAGTCCCTTTAATTGGTTTCGATAGTAGATCTTTGCCGCGCTTACTTAAAAACAATTCCATGGAACCTGATATAAGAATGTGATCGTGGAATTCAATGTAAGAAGCCAAGTCTACTGGTTGACTTTTATAGTAATTAACAAACAAATCATAGCTCGGTTGACTTGTTTCATATTCAAAATCTCTAGTCAGGTTTATTTGATAAATGTCTCCACTTGCAATATGTTGCTTTATTTTCTTAACAGAATTTATAAAACTTATATCAGGGAGAATTTTATTTAATCTATTACTTTTAAGCTTTTTGATTTTTGGGAATCTTTTTATAGAAAAATTACCTGAAGGATAGATATTAAATATTGCTTTGTAGGGTGCAGTTGACGGTTCTATATTAAACTCATACGAAAAATATCCGATTAAAACAAATTCCTTCAGCTTCATTTTCCTCACTTCAAAAATATTTTTGTTTTTAAAATGAAATTTTTTACCATTAAGAAATAAAGTTGTGCTAAATTTTTTTTGATAAATATATCCAACTGGATTATTAAAAAAAATATTAGATTTGTTTTTTTTTAAATACTGCCAAGAAGCATTGTTAGACTTCAGATGAGCTTTCATTGCTATCTTTAGATCCTTCATCACTAGTTAATTTTTCAAAATTAGAATTTTTAACAGGCAAATCAAGAGAGTCTTTCAATAGCTCCGAAATATCTTTGATTTTAATAGAATCGTTTCCTTTATATTTTGCTGCATCCTCAAACATGACATTACAAAAAGGACAAGCAGCAGCAACTGTTTCAACACCGTGCTTTTCAATTTCCTCAAATCTGTTCCAGTTGACCCTCGGTGCCTCTTCCTCCATCCATATTTTACCGCCTCCGGCTCCGCAACAGAAACTATTTTCTCTGCTCCTTTCAAGCTCCTTAACCTCTAAGCCTGGTATTGCTTCTAAAATCTCTCTTGGTTCATCAAGAATTTTATTGTGTCTACCTAAATAACATGGATCATGATAAGTTATCTCTTCGTCGATATTCTTTGTAGGGTTTAATTTTCCTTCTTTAATCAAGCTGTTTAAATATTCTGTATGGCTTACAACTTCTACATCAGAGCCAAAATCTGGATATTCATTTTTTAATGTATTGAAACAATGCGGACAATTAGCAATTACTTTTTTTACATTAAATCCCTTCATTGTTTCGATATTTGTCATGGCCAATTCTTGATACAAGGCCTCTTCCCCAAGACGCCTTGCAGGGTCTCCTGAACAAGTTTCATTGGGTCCCATAATTGCAAACTTAACACCAGCTTCTTTCATAAGATCTGTAATAGTTGTTGCTACTTCTTGCCCTCTAGGATCAAAGGCTCCAAAGCAACCTGTCCAAAAAATCACATCAAAATCTTCAGCATTATCACCAGCACCATTTCCTAAGACAGGCACTTCGTTTTCTTTTGCCCAAGGAGCTCTATCAGATGCTTCAAAGCCCCATGGATTTCCATGACTACCCAATTTTTGTAGTGTTCTAACTGCGGTACCTGTAAGTTTTCCTTCCATAGTTAAAAATCTTCTCATTTCCAAAATTTTACCCATTTGATCAATAAATAAAGGACATTGCTCAACACATGCACTACAAGTGGTACATGCATACAATTCATCAGCTGTTACCCATTCATCACTAGGTAAATATTCCTCTTTCATTGCATCAGAATTTGCATTTTCTGTAACAAAATGTCTAAGCTTTACAACAATGTCTCTAGGGGACAAAGCTTTATCTGTTGCCCATGCAGGACAATTATCCGTACATCGACCACACTCTGTACATGTATAAGCATCTAACACATCTTTCCAACTGAAATCTTCGAACTTCCCTGCACCAAAATGTTCAAAATCATCAGGGACATTTTCAAAGTCTATTGTGTTCATTTTTCCTCTAGGCTCTAAATTTTGAAAAAACACATTTGGTATAACAGTTAGTACATGGCTATGTTTTGAGTAGGGTAAATAATTTAAAAAAGCTAAAATTAAACTAACATGGAACCACCAGAAAAATTCTGCTGAAAAAGCAGCACTTGAAGCATTTACGTTGCTTAGAAAAAGTTCTGCCCATAATGAAGAAATTGGAAGCCATGTTTCAGGCTGTACACCTAAAGCTACTTTTGAAGCCCTATAGCCAAAATCTGAAACCATTAAACCAAATATCATTCCTAAAATTACAACGGCATCAATGCTATTTACTTCTCTTCTTTTACCACTTGGTATGACGGTTCTATTTAGTACACCCATGCCTAGAGCAATTATTACTAGGGCCTGAACAATGTCTAGTATTAATAAAAAAGTAGCTTGTGCGTTACCACCAAGAAATCCAAAAATTTCAAAGCCAGGGACGAATCCTAAAACTATGTGCTCTAAAGAACCAACTGTAATAATCATGAAGCCCCAGAAGATCATAAAATGTTCCACTCCAGCCCATGTGTAATTTTTTAGTATCCTTTTTTGACCTATTACATAGACAAAAAAGCCTTTGGTTCTTTCAATAATATTATCAGCCCTAAAAGATTTCTTTTTGGCTGAAAACATAATTTTCAAAAAACTTAAAACATTTTTTAAAAAGAACCCTACGGCCAAAAGAATTAATATAGATAAAATTGCTGCTTTCATAAATCACTCGCTCGGGGTCTTTTGTAGTGGTCGTTGTAATAATATTAATTTGAAAGAAACAAAAATCAAGAGTTATCAATTAATGGTTTTTATAAGTCTTGCAACATCAGCGGATGATCCACTTGAAAGAGCATCCTTAAGACTTGTTAAAAACTTTATTGAATCATTAAGACTGGTAGTAAGATTTTTCCTATTTGAGAGGAAAATCTCAGTCCACAACTTATCAGAGCTGGAAGAAATTCGTGAATAATCTTTATAGCTAGAGCCGCCAAATTTTTCAATGTCATTTTTACTAAAACTTTTTAAAGCTGTTTTATTTAAACAAAAAGACAATGCATGTGGTAAATGGCTTAAATAGGCAAAAACCTTATCGTGCTTTTTGGGATCAAGGGTAAGGACCCTTGTGCCTAACTTTCTCCATATTGATGATATTGTGCCAACACTTTTTTTGCTTCCGTGTGAACCTGAGATAATAAAGATTTTATTTTTAAATAAATTAGGGTCTGCATTTTTAAAACCGCTTTTCTCCGTCCCAGCAATAGGGTGTCCACCAACAAAAGATATTTTTTTCAGATGCTTTTTTGCTAAGGATATAACACTATCTTTAATACTTGCAACATCCGAAACTATCAAGGTTTTTTTCGTATCATTCTCGTTAATTATTTTAAAGACATCTTCGATATTGCTTGGACTAACACATACGAAAACTAAATCTGCATTGCTTAATATTTGGGCAGCTTGTTTGGTTTCAGCTCTTGCAACTTTAAACAACTTTTTCTCTTTTATTCTTGTTATTGTTGTCATGCTTATATCGATACCAGTTACTCTATGAGTCTTCGAAAGATTTTTTCTAATACTTAAGGCTAATGAGCCACCAATATGGCCTAAACCATAAATTACAACATTAATCATTTAATTGACCCTAACACTTGTTTTAATGCATTTAAAAACTTTTGATTTTCTTCTCTTATTCCAACAGTCACTCTTAGGCAATTGCTAAGGTTATAATTTTGAAGTGGTCTTACAATTACACCATGCTTTAAAAGCTCTTCATATATGTTGTTTGCATCTAATGGGAATTCCAATAAAAGAAAATTGGCGTAAGAAGGATATGTTTTTAATCCTAATTTTGAAATTTCGGTTTTTAAATACAGCATTCCTTCGTTATTTACTTTAATGGATCTCGCAATGTGTTCATCATCATCTAGTGCTGCCAAAGCTGCTTCTTGTGCGATTATGTTTACATTGAATGGCTCCCTAGCTTTTTCAAGATTAGAAATTAAATCTACACTTCCCATCGCATACCCGACCCTAAGACCTGCAATACCATACATTTTTGAAAAGGTTTTCAGAATTAAAAGATTGTCATATTTGTTTATCATGCTAGAAACTTCTAACTTATATTTAGGCTCAACATATTCAGAATATGCTTCATCAACTACCAAAAGAATATTTTTTGGCAAAAATTCTAAGAAACCAATTATTTCTTCTGTTGAAACTATTGTTCCAGTCGGGTTGTTTGGATTTGCAAGAAAAACAACCTTAGTTGATTCAGTAATGCTAGACTTAAAAGATGCTATGTCATGGACCAAATTGGGCATATCGACTCTAACAATTGTTCCCTCTGAAAGCATTGTAACAATTGGATAAACAATAAAACAATATTCTCCCATAAGAACTTCGTTGCCTTCTTCGATATAACAATGGCCAATTAATTCAAGAACCTCATTGGATCCGTTACCAAGAACTATTTGATTTGGTAAAATGCCTTCCCTAAGAGCAATCGCTTTTTTAAGATGATAAGAGTCTCCGTCTGGATAAAGGTGGGATTTGGCTGCTGCCTCAATTATTGCCTCTTTTGCTTTTGGTGATGGGCCAAGAGGGTTTTCGTTTGAAGCCAACTTTATAGCATTTTCTATTCCAAAATCTCTTTCGAGCTCATCAATGGGTTTTCCAGGGGTATATTTTGGCAAAGAAAAAATTCTTTTTGAAGGTTTTAGCAATTAAAAAACTCCTAAAACTTTAAAATATGATGTTTGCTTTTTTATCTCATTCATTGCCTCTTTGGCTTGAGCAACTTTGTTTTCAATTAAAATGTCTACAAAAAACAAATAATCCCACTGTGCTCTTTTTGAAGGTCTTGATTGTATTTTGGTTAAATTAATTCTTGAATCTCTGAATGGCTTTAAACATTTGAACAAAGAACCTGGGCGATCATCGAGCGTAAAGGCTATTGAAAGCTTGCTATTTTTTGTAATTTTAAACTCTTTTATTTCAGGTGCAACAAGAATAAAAATGGTTGAATTGTTTTTTTCATCTTGTATAGATTTGTTTAATATGTT